>OGXJ01002829.1_pt1 | contig 11066 bp, 10 predicted proteins | sample 1576231 | NCBI WGS metagenome assembly OGXJ01 (sample SAMEA3541539, study PRJEB24748) | human gut metagenome | biome: human gut; feature: human-associated habitat; material: faeces | place: China | collected 2012
GAAAGCTGCATTCTACAACAAAAAGGCTCTTTGTCAATAGTTGGGGTAAAGAGTTAAAATGAGAAATTGAGTGCAAGCAGTTGCTATTAGGCATCTGCTTGTTCTTTGTTTAGTTGTTTATGAAAAAATATTTCGCAACGGAATATGTAAGTCAGCATTTCAAACGTTTGCTTGAATGGAATAACTTACCGCATATTCGCTTTCACGATTTACGACTCGGTAAAGTAGTGCAGGAACTGCTTGGGAGCGCTGGGCAGGTTCAGTTCCTGTGCAGGGCCGCGGAAGTTCGCCCAAGCTTCCAGCATCTGCTCCTTGGTGGGTTTTTTGTCAATAATATGATTTGAAGTACGATTTAAGATTATATTTAATATGATTTGAAGTGCGATTTAAAATAATATTTAATCTGTAATTTGAAATGATATAAATGTTATTATATCAATGAAAATATATTGGTAAAATACTATTTATATCTTTACATAAAGGACGATATATGATAGGATATATGTATCCGATATGTTACATAGTAATAATAATTAAGACTTGGTCTAAGACTGCAATTATAATTTGAATTAGGTTGAATTGATTTGGATTAAGCTGAATTAAGTTGTAATTAGATTTTAAGTTAAGTTGACATTATATAATTGGCCTGGATTATGATTAACGTTTTGCAACGCTGTAATGTACTGGCTGGTATAGATTTCAGGTGAATATATACAGTGTTTAATTAAATTTACTATTTTTACAGAATGAATGTTCGAAAAGCTATTGACAAATGACACGGTATATAATATTATCATTAAAGACGAACGAATGTTCATTAATATGGAGGTATTTATAATTGGTTAATAATGAAGATAAGATGAAAGCACTTGATGCTGCGATTTCTAATATTGAGAAACAGTTTGGTAAGGGTTCTGTAATGAAGCTTGGTGATTCAGCTACTAATATGAATGTTGAATGTATTCCGACAGGTTCATTAAGCCTTGATATAGCACTTGGTTTAGGTGGAGTGCCTAAGGGAAGAGTTGTTGAGATATATGGTCCTGAATCATCAGGTAAGACAACAGTAGCACTTCATATGGTTGCAGAAGTTCAGAAGCGTGGCGGTATAGCTGGATTTATAGATGCAGAGCACGCACTTGACCCTGTATATGCTAAGAATATAGGTGTAGATATTGATAATTTATATATATCACAGCCCGACAGTGGTGAGCAGGCACTTGAGATATGTGAGACAATGGTAAGATCTGGTGCTATTGATATCGTTATTGTCGATTCAGTAGCTGCACTTGTACCTAAGGCTGAGATTGATGGTGATATGGGTGATTCACATGTAGGTTTACAGGCAAGACTTATGTCACAGGCTTTAAGAAAGCTTACTCCTGTTGTAAGTAAGAATAATTGTGTTGTTATATTTATCAACCAGTTAAGAGAGAAAGTTGGAGTTATGTTCGGTAACCCAGAGACAACCACAGGTGGACGTGCACTTAAGTTCTATGCGTCTGTAAGACTAGATGTCCGTAAGATAGAGACATTAAAGTCTGGTGGAGAAGTTATTGGTAACCGTACAAGGGTTAAGATAGTTAAGAACAAGGTTGCACCTCCATTCAGGGAAGCGGAATTTGATATAATGTTTGGTAAAGGAATATCAACAGAGGGCGATTTAATTGATTTAGCTTCTAATGTGGGAATTGTACAGAAGAGCGGAGCTTGGTTTTCATATAATGGAGAGAAGATTGGACAGGGTAGAGAGAATGCTAAGCAGTTTCTTCTTAACAATCCGGAATTAAAAGATGAGATAGATAAGAAAGTTCGTGCCCATTATGGAATAGGTGAAGAAGCTGATACGGCAGAAGCAGAAGATACTAAAGCTAAGTCTAAGAAAAAGACTGGCGAGAAAGAGGCGGAAGAAGTAAATGTATAATGATGAAGTTTCTTCAGATATACAATATTTAGTCACTTCGATTGTCGATGTTAATAAACAACGCAGGAGAGTATTTGTTAATTACGAACCTGCGTTCGTTTTATATAATTCAGAGATAAGAAAGTATCAGATTAAAGTGGATAGTGTTATTATGTCCGATATTTACAATGAAATAATAACTATACTTACTAAAAGGGCTAAGATAAGGGCAATGGCTCTGCTTAAGAGCCATGATTATACAGAAGGCAGGCTAAGGGAGAAGCTATGGGCTAATGGTTATCCTAAGTGCTGTATTGATGAGACTATAGCGTATATATATTCATATGGTTATATTGATGACAGAAGATTTGCTGATAATTATATAATATCGAGGTCATCTTCTAAATCAAGGCGTGTGATTGAGACATCTTTGTTAAAGCTTGGTGTTTCTGCTGATATTATTAAAGAAGCCTGTGATGAATTTTATTGTGAGGAAGATGATTATGCAAAGGAGATTAATGTAATAATCGGACATATCAATAAAAAGATTAATTCAATTGATATTAAAGATTATAATCAATTACAGAAATTAAAAGCTTCACTTTACAGAAAGGGCTTTAGGCTTGATGATATCAATAAAGCACTTGATATGGTATGTGATACTAATGAGTATTAATAGGCCGGATAATATATGCAAGATAATGACAAGTTAGGTTGATGTAACCTTGACATAATGCCGTTTAGAGTATAATATTAGTATGTTGTATTTTTTGTACAATGAAAACTTAATAAGGAGGTGCTCCTGTGTCATTTATTTCGGCAGTTGTCACATTTTTTGTTACACTTGTGATAGTCGCACCTATTACCTGGGTTGTATCTAGTAAAGCCATCAATAAAAGCAATGATGAAAAGATTGGCAATGCGAACGAAAGAGCCAGAGAAATAATAGATGAAGCGTTGAAAGCGGCTGAGACTAAGAAGAAAGAGGCACTCTTAGAAGTTAAAGAAGAATCTTTAAAGACTAAGAATGAGCTTGAGAAAGAGACTAAGGAAAGACGTGCAGAAATTCAGAAGTACGAGAAGAGAGTCCTTTCTAAAGAAGAAACTCTTGACAGAAAGATTGAAGCAGTAGAGAAGCGTGACTTAGGTATTACCAGAAAAGAAGAAGAACTTGGTAAACAAAGACAGAAGGTTGACGAACTTGAAAAGAAAAGACAGCAGGAACTTGAAAGAATCTCTGGATTAACCTCCGAACAGGCAAAAGAATATCTATTAAAAACTGTTGAAGATGAAGTTAAACATGATACTGCTGTAATGGTTAAGACATTAGAAAGCAGGGCAAAAGAGGAAGCAGATAAAAAGGCAAAGGAATTAGTGGTTAATGCAATTCAAAGATGTGCCGCTGACCACGTTGCCGAGACAACTATATCAGTTGTACAGCTTCCTAATGATGAAATGAAAGGCCGCATTATTGGTAGAGAGGGTCGTAATATAAGAACTCTTGAAACACTTACTGGTGTAGAACTTATAATTGATGATACACCTGAGGCTGTAGTTTTATCAGGCTTTGATCCAATTAGAAGGGAGATTGCAAGAATCGCTCTTGAGAAGCTTATTCTTGATGGAAGGATTCATCCAGCAAGAATTGAGGAGATGGTTGAAAAAGCCCAGAAAGAAGTTGAAACATTAATTAAAGAAGAAGGTGAAGCTGCAACCCTTGAGGTTGGTGTCCATGGAATTCATCCTGAATTGGTTCGCTTACTTGGTAAGTTAAGATACAGAACCAGTTATGGTCAGAATGTATTAAAACATTCAATTGAAGTAGCTCAGATTACAGGATTGTTAGCCAGCGAATTAGGTCTTGATGTAAAGATGGCAAAGAGAGCTGGTTTATTACATGATATAGGTAAAGCTGTCGACCATGAAATGGAAGGCTCACATATTCAGTTGGGTGTTGACCTCTGTAGAAGATACAAGGAATCAGCACTTGTTATTAATGCGGTAGAAGCTCATCATGGTGACGTTGAACCAGAAAGTTTAATAGCCTGTCTTGTACAAGCTGCTGATACAATCTCAGCCGCAAGACCTGGTGCTAGAAGAGAGACGTTAGAAACTTACACAAACAGATTAAAACAATTAGAAGATATTACCAACTCATATAAGGGAGTTGAGAAGTCTTTTGCTATTCAGGCAGGTAGAGAGGTTCGAGTAATGGTTGTTCCTGAAGTGATTAGTGATTCAGATATGGTATTACTTGCAAGGGATATTTCTAAACAGATTGAAAATCAGATGGAATATCCAGGACAGATTAAAGTTAGTATTGTAAGAGAATCAAGAGCTGTTGATTACGCTAAGTAATTACGAACATATTTAAAGAACCAGAGAAGCTACCAAGAATTCAAAATTCTTGGCAGCTTCTTTTTTTATGTTTTGTATTAGTATTTACTATAATATTTCGTCTTATACTATTGTGTAGCCTTTTATTGATGTCAAATTGGTGAATAGACTAAATTACCTTTTGATTTTAAGTGTTAATATGCCAGAATTAAACATATGGCAGTTATATACAATAATTATTACAATGCTTATTGAAATGTAATTCTTAGTATAAAATTCAAAGGCTGACTTAATAATATTAAGCTAACACTTAATTTTATTAATAAAATTCTTAAAAATGTCTAATTAATTAATATTTTTAATCAAAATTCATAAATATAATGTGAAAACTATTGCTAAAAAATCATCTTCATAGTATAGTATTTAAGACCTTTTAATTACGAAATGGAGGATTAATATGCAGTATAATGAAATGAGCAAAGAACAGTTATTACAGTTAAAGGCTGAACTTGATGAAAGATACAAGGAAGCAAAAGCTAAGGGACTTAACCTTAATATGTCAAGAGGTAAGCCATCAGCAACTCAGCTTAATGTAACAATGGATATGCTTGATGTAATCAATAGTTCATCTGACTTAAAGTCAGAGGACGGAACAGATTGTAGAAATTATGGTGTTCTTGATGGAATTCCTGAAGCTAAGAAGCTTATGGCAGATATGATGGGAACAACACCTGAACACGTTATTATATATGGTAATGCAAGTCTTAATATTATGTATGATCAGGTATCAAGAGCGTATACACACGGTATTCTTGGAAATACACCTTGGTGCAAGCTTGATAAAGTAAAGTGGCTCTGTCCAGTTCCAGGCTATGACAGACATTTTGCTATAACAGAAAGATTTGGAATTGAAATGATTAATATTCCAATGTCTGTTGATGGACCTGATATGGATATGATAGAGAAGCTTGTAAGCGAAGATGAGTCTATTAAGGGTATCTGGTGTGTACCTAAGTATTCAAATCCTCAAGGCTACACATACTCAGATGAGACAGTAAAGAGAATGGCAGCATTAAAGCCAGCAGCTAAGGACTTTAGAATATTCTGGGATAATGCATATGTTATTCATCATCTTTATGATGACAAGCAGGATGAAATCCTTGATATTATTTCTGAATGTGAGAAAGCTGGAAATCCAGACATGGTATTTGAATTTGCCTCTACATCTAAGGTTACATTCCCAGGTTCAGGTGTGGCAGCACTTGCAACATCAAAGGATAATGTAGCTGATATTAAGAAGCAGATGACAATTCAGACAATTGGTCACGATAAGATTAACCAGTTAAGACACGTAAGATATTTCAAGAATGTTGCAGGTCTTAAGGAACATATGAAGAAGCACGCTGAATTTATGCGTCCAAAGTTTGAAGCTACTTTAAAGGTGCTTGAAGATGAACTTACAGGTCTTGGAATTGGTACTTGGTCAGAGCCAAGAGGAGGATACTTCATATCATTTGATGCTATGGAAGGCTGCGCTAAGGCAATAGTTGCAAAGTGTAAAGAAGCAGGTGTTATCCTTACAAACGCAGGTGCTACATTCCCTTATGGAAAAGATCCTAAGGACAGCAATATAAGAATTGCACCATCTTTCCCTACACCAGAGGAAATGTCTGAAGCAGCAGAATTATTTGTATTATGTACAAAATTAGTAAGTGTAGAAAAGCTTCTTGAGCAGAAGTAATTTAATAGGAAAACATTAATAAAATGTTGATAAAAATTAAAACTAAATCCTGAAAGGAGCAGGCAGTATGGCAAAGATAGGCTTTATTGGAATGGGTAATATGGGATATGCTATGCTTAAAGGTGTCCTTAATGTATTTGAACCATCAGATATTATATTTACCTGTCCAGACCTTGATAAATGTAAAAGAATAAGTGATGAAACAGGTGTCAAATATGCTGAGAGCAATGCAGAGTGTGCTAACAATGCACAGTATATAGTATTAGCAGTTAAGCCACAGGTATATAGTGCTGTAATGAAGAATATAGTTAATGTCATAAGAGAAGACAGCATTGTTATATCTATAGCACCTGGAATTACAATAGACTCTATTAAGGATAATCTTGGAATTAATACTAAGGTTGTAAGAGCAATGCCTAATACACCCGCTCTTGTCGGAGAAGGGATGACTGGCGTATCATACAATAAAGATGAATTTTCGTTTGAACAGAGAGATGTTATAGACAGATTTTTTAATTCATTTGGAAAGGTTGTCTATGTTGATGAGAAGCTTATGGATGTTATTGTATGTGCAAGTGGAAGTTCGCCAGCATATGTATATATGTTTATTGAGGCACTTGCTGATAGTGCTGTCAAATATGGAATTAAGAGAGATGATGCTTATAAATTAGTTGCACAGACGGTTCTTGGCTCAGCTAAGATGGTTCTTGAAACTAACGAGCATCCTGGAGTGTTAAAGGATAAAGTATGCTCACCGGGTGGTACAACAATAGCTGGTGTAGCAGCACTTGAAGAACACAATTTCCGTAATGCTGTCATAAAAGCCACAGATGCATGTTATGATAAGTGTCATAATATTAAATAATAAAAATGAGGATTCAATATGGAACATATAAAAAGAGTTGGCAGAGAGTTGATGTATAAAGGTTCAATGCTTGAATTTTATAAAGATACGATTGTTACACCAGACGGTAAGACAGTGTATTGGGATCATATTGAGCATAAGGGAGCTGCGGCTGTTGTTGCTGTTCGTGATGATGGCAGAATTATTATGGTAAGGCAGTTCCGTAATTCACCAGATAAAGAAACTCTTGAAATACCAGCAGGAGGAATTAATAAGGGTGAACCTGTCAAGACTGCGGCAATAAGAGAGTTGGAAGAAGAAACAGGGTATAAAGCTGACCCTGATAATGTAAGAAAGCTTATATCTATAATTACGGCAGTTGCTTTCTGCAATGAAAAGGTTGATATATATGTGGCTGATAAGCTTACAAAGTCAGTACAGCAGCTTGACGAAGAAGAATATATTAATGTTGAGTATTATACATTGCAGGAATTAAAAGATATGATTATGAACGGAATAATAGAAGATTCCAAGACAATATCTGCTATACTTGCATATGAGCAGACCTTATAAATGAAGTAAATAAAGTAATTAAAACAATCAAATGATTAAATTCAATAATTAAATTCAATAATCAAAACATATTAAAAGAAATCCCGGCATATAAATAGCCTGACCTGATAAATAAGGAGGCGTTTATATGGCTGGGATTTTTTTAAAACGATACAGATATATGTTGGCAGTTATGGTGGGAGTTATTGCTGGGACACTGATAGCTAATTATGCAATAATGAATATAACGGATAAGGTTGGGGTACTGAATAATGATTTCAGATTGTCTATTATTGATATGAAGGTAAATAATGTGGCTTTATGGCAATATATTTTCAAAACGAGAATAAAAGAATTGACACTTCTCATATTACTGCTTATTACACCTGTTGCAGTTCCGGCAGTATATATAATTTTCGGAATTATTGGAATGAGCGTTGGAATGGTTGTGAGCGTAAGTGTAATGAATATGGGGATAAAAGGAATGTTTGTATACATAGTGATGACATTTCCACATTATATAATATATGCCATTACTATATTCATACTAATATCCATATGGGAAACCAGCAGAGGGTCATATGTGAATATTAATATAAGGAAAATAGCAATGGCATTATTAGTCAGTTTTATATTATTGTTGGCAGGCACGTTGTGCGAAGCCTACGTAAATCCGGGGTGTCTGAAAATGTTATTTGAGCATATCAGCTATTGTGTATAATAACTTTTCAGATTCTTCCCAGCCAAGGCAAGGGTCTGTTATTGATTTGCCATATACACCTTCGCCGACTTTCTGGCAGCCAGGTTCAATATAACTTTCAATCATAACACCTTTAACAAGCTGTTTAACATCATTTGAATGATTGCGGCTGTGAATTACTTCTTTAGTAATTCTTATCTGTTCAGCATACATTTTGCCAGAGTTGCTGTGGTTAGCATCAACGATACAAGCTGGATTGAGTAAATCCTTAGTCTTATACATATTGGCAAGTCTTATTAAATCTTCATAATGGTAGTTAGGAATGTTCTGTCCGTGTTTGTTGACAGCACCTCTTAATATAGTGTGAGCCAGAGGATTACCAGGTGTTTCAACCTCCCAGTTTCTGTATATGAAAGACTGCTTTGCCTGAGCAGCGATTACAGAGTTAAGCATAACTGAGAAATCACCGCTTGTAGGGTTCTTCATACCAGCAGGAACGTCCATGCCACTTACAGTAAGTCTGTGCTGCTGGTCTTCAACAGATCTTGCACCAACGGCAACATATGAGAGTACATCAGCAAGGAACCAGTAATTTTCAGGGTATAACATTTCATCGGCTGGCATAAGTTCTGTTTCTTCCATAACTCTTATGTGCATTTTTCTGATAGCAACAAGTCCAGCAAGAAGGTCAGGCTTTTTCTCTGGGTCAGGCTGGTGGAGCATACCTTTATAGCCGGTACCTGTGGTTCTTGGCTTGTTAGTATATACTCTTGGAATGATTAGTACTTTGTCAGCAATCTTTTCCTGAACTTTTTTAAGTCTTAATGTATAGTCTAATACAGCGTCCTCGTTATCGGCAGAACAAGGTCCGATTATAGCAAGAAATTTATCTGACCTGCCAGTAATTACATCGGCAATTTCTTTATCTCGTTCTTTCTTTAATTCAGCAACCCTTTCAGGAACTGGAAAATCACGCTTGATATCCGTTGGTGTAGGAAGCTTTCGTATAAATTCAAAACTCATTATTATATCTCCTTGTATTATATTAATAACCGCAGGCAATAACTGCTGCCTGCTTTCTTATTTTAAGAATTCTGCTAATAATAATAGCATAAATTACAGAAAAATGTTAGTATATAATCAAATATAATGTTACGAAACAGAAATTCACAAAAATGTAAAATAAAGCAGAGTGTTACAATTAAAAATCAATTGTTTGAGGAGTGATAGCTATGAGAATGTTTGATATAATATCCAAAAAAAAATATAATGAATCATTGTCAAAAGAAGAAATTGATTATGTTATTAATGAATATACCAATGGCACAATTCCGGATTATCAGATGTCGGCACTTCTTATGGCGATATATTTTAATGGAATGAATTATGAGGAAACAACCAATCTTACGCTTGCGATGGCACATAGCGGTGATATGATGGATTTGTCAGAGATAGGCGGCATTAATGTAGATAAACACAGCACAGGCGGTGTTGGTGATAAGACAACACTTATACTTGCACCAATGGTAGCTGCCTGTGGAGGCAAGGTTGCCAAGATGAGCGGACGTGGACTTGGTAATACTGGCGGAACAATTGATAAGCTAGAGAGTATTAAAGGCTTCAGGACTAAGTTAAGTGAAGAAGAATTTATTGATAATATTAAAGAGATAGGACTTGCACTTACAGGACAGACAGGCAATCTTGCTCCGGCAGATAAGAAGATATATGCTTTAAGGGACGTTACTGCCATTGTTGACAGCATACCGCTTATAGCAAGCAGTATAATGAGCAAAAAGATTGCCGCAGGTGCAGGGGCGATTGTGCTTGATGTTAAAGTCGGAAGCGGTGCATTTATGAAAAATATGCAGGATGCCGAGAAACTTGCAGAAGAGATGGTTAAGATAGGAAGTCTTGCTGGCAGAAACACAATAGCAGTAATATCAGATATGGATGAACCGCTGGGCCTTGCTGTAGGTAATGCACTGGAGGTTGCGGAAGCGGTAAAGACTTTAAAGAAAGAAGGTCCAGAAGACCTTATTAATCTCTGCCTTGAATTAGGCACACAGATGCTTATTGCTTCTAAAGTAGAAGAAAATGCAGACAAGGCACGAGGTATGTTACAGAATTCCATAGATGATGGAAGTGCATATAATAAATTCTTGGAATTCATTAAACGTCAGGGTGGGGATATAACTGTATTTGACGATTTAGATGAATTTACAGAATGTAATTATAAAATAGAGGTTAAAGCAGATAAAGAAGGCTATGTTCAAAGAATTGAGTCAGAACTTATAGGAGAAGCCTCGATGATATTAGGTGGCGGAAGAATGACAAAAGAAGATGTTATAGATTATTCTGTCGGCGTAAAGCTGTCAGCCAAGCGCGGAGATTATGTAAAATGTGGTGACTGCCTTGCCACAATCTATGCCGCCAATAAAGATAAAATATTAGAGGCAGAGGGCTTAATTATCAAAGCATTTGAAATATCAGAGAATATTGTAAAGACAAGTCCGCTTATTAAACGAATTATTAGTTGTAAAAATATATAAATAATGGTATTATATTATATAAAATGAGCTGGATGATATTATTGTAAGTTATCCATAATCATATTTGAACAAGAAAAGGAGACATAAAAATGGAAGTAAGACCAGGAGCAAATCCTGCTGATGTCAAGAACTATGACACAGACAGATTAAGACATGACTTTTTAATTCAGAATTTATTTGTAGCTGATGAGATTAAGACAATCTACAGTCAGATTGACAGAATTATAGTAGGAGCTGCTACACCAGTTAATAAGGAACTTGTTCTTGAAGCAGGTGCTGAACTTAGAGCTAAGTATTTCCTTGAAAGAAGAGAGATGGGTATCATTAACATCGGTGGTAACGGAACAGTTACAGTAGATGGCAAGGAATATAACTTCAAATATAACAGATTCATTGGCCAAACATCATTTGCCGCTACATGGCATGGCTATGGATAGCCA
>OGXJ01002833.1_pt1 | contig 11059 bp, 10 predicted proteins | sample 1576231 | NCBI WGS metagenome assembly OGXJ01 (sample SAMEA3541539, study PRJEB24748) | human gut metagenome | biome: human gut; feature: human-associated habitat; material: faeces | place: China | collected 2012
CGTTATGTAGACACAGCCATTCCTCATATCCCCGTCACGGCCCATGGATTAAAAGCAACTGCAACCTGCTTAGCCAGCAGCTTGGCAACCTGAGCAGCAGCTACATCTGCCAGCTGGATTTCCAGCTTCAGACGATTTTCTTCTGCATCCATGCGCAGGGAGCGTACCTGAGCACCTTGCTTGGAAAGCACACGCAATACACGCGGCAATAAAGTTTCATCATTCTGACCAGTTACCAATACCTTTTCAAACATTTTAATTCCTCCTATCAAGAACACCTGAATTTACTACTAAATCAATTATCTTTTAATGGACTTTTTAGGAGTAGTATTAAAAAAACGCCCCTGCATATATGCAGGGGCGTATAATACGCGGTACCACCCTAATTTATTACTTTCAGCACCAGTCCATCAACCGGCTCGGAAATAACGCATCCGTTGCGCATCAGTCTACTTGCAAAGCTTTCGCCGACGAGTTCATGGGTGATTTAATCAATAAGGCTTCGTACCGGTTTGCACCAGACACCGGCTCTCTAAAACTCTACGCTTATCTTTAGTCCCAATCATAACCTTTGGTTGTCAATTTGAAATTACTGATACTATACACCCATCTACATCGTTTGTCAACACCTTTTTGTAAAATTTTACATTTTTCTTCTTTTAGTCACTGTATATGAACATTTTCAGCCTTTTGTCTATTGTACACAAACTAATCAAACGATTACAAATTTCGCGCTACTTTTCAGTAGACAAAGTACACTAATATCCATTATACAAAAACACGTTAAAGACAGTGCTTTGTATCGTTTAAAACAAAAGACTTCCCAAAATTTTTTTGGGAAGCCCTTAAATTTTTATCTTAGATGTTCTTTAATTTAGCAGCAACATTCTCTTTGATTGCTGCAGCATATTCAGCATGATGCGCTTCCAGGAAAGCCTTCATGTCAGCAGCAACATTGCTTTCCTCCTTCGGATTCAGCGCCTTTCTGTAGCCAAGCACCAGTGCACGGTCAGCAGCATCTGCTGTAGCCTCACAGCCACAAGCAGCACACAGCTTGCCGAACAGGTCGGCATCCAGAGCTTTTACCAGCTCTATTGCGTTCATCCAGAGGATATTGTTCATTTTGAAATGAACCTTGCCCTTCAGATATTTCATAGCAGCAGCAGTATCGTTCATAGCGATATCCGCATTTTTAAAGCTCAGGCGATAGCCGAAGGTGTCGGCAATCTCGCAGTGCAGCTGCAGGTTATCGTTTACAGCCTCAGAGTCCTTCAGCGGGTCGAGGCAGATAGAGCTCAGCTTGATGCCGTTACGCTGCAGCTCGTTGCCGATCAGATAATGCTCCTGCGGAGTCAGCACCTTACCGGGCTTGGACAGATCCAGCTCAAAGTCAATATCCCACGGAGTATTTTTCAGATAAGAGTTGTAGATGAACTGGATATGCATAATTGCTTCGCCGTATTCCAGAACGATGCGGTGCAGCTGATTTTCGGTAAAAGTAATCTTGCTGGTGCCAACCTTGAACTCAGCGTTCAGATAGGACGCATGCAATGCTGCGCGGAAGGTTTCGTTGAACTGCTCAAAGCGTTTGTCAACAGCCTCGTCGGACAGCTTTTCAATGCCCAGGTCAATCTTATCGCTGCAGTCAAAGCCAATCATGCTGTAACCGTAAAGCAAAGCCTTCACGATTTCCTCTTCGGTTTTCAGGCCAGCAGCATTAGCGCCGTAGCCTTCCTTGTAGCCCTCTTCGAGCACGCCCCAGGTTGCGGTATCCACAGCCTGTACAAAATAGCGCTGCAGTGCCTCGCTGTCCTCGGTAGTAAAATCAACCAATACCGGTTTCAGCTGACGTTTACCAAACAGCTCCGCCACAACTGCATCTGCCTCGCCCAGCCAATCGCTGAAACCGATGCTGGCACCTTTAGTGCCGCAGGCAGTCGGTGCGGTCCATTTAACATAGCGGCGCACCAGCGCAGCATTATTTGCATTCAGTGCCATAACAGAAACATGTACGTCCTTAACGTCTGCTTCCTTTTCAACATCCTTCCACAGTGCGCTCAGCGCAGCTTCACCCTTTGCAGCAAAAGCCAGGCGCTTGCCTTCCTCAGCATTTACAAGTGCCAGCCAGTTACCCTGTACATCACACAAAGAAGTTTCTATAACTTCACCTGCAGCCTCACGCAAAGCTGCCAATGCATCCATTTGCTTTAATGCCATAACCTAATCTTCCTCCATTTACTTACAATTAGTCATAATAATATTATGAACAAAAATCGTCTATTACGCAAGCAAAAACTTTGCAGATAGCAAAAAAACTTGTGTTTGTATACAAAATACCACCGCAGCAATAGGAAATTATCTTGTTTTCCTGGAAAATATATCCTCCTTTTCCGATATTTAGTGTAAGGTTATCAACAGTATCAACAGACTTATCCACAGTTTTTGTGCATAACTTTTAGTTATACAGAGTGTTATCCACCAGCCTCTGAGAAAAAAGTGGCTTGTTTACAAGGATTTTACACAATTATCAACATGTTATGCACAATCTGTGGATAACTTTAATAACAACTAGAGGGAGATTTCCACAACACTATATCTATGGGTCCAGCTTCGTCCCGCTCACAAGCAAAACAGCCTTTTAAAACGTCAAAAACAGCGAACAAACTATTATTTGTCGCTGTTTCCGATGCAAAATTAAATTTTATTCTGCTTACCAGAGATTAAGCAGATGCTGCAAAAGCAGGCTCACAAACGTAATACCTGCCCAACAGCCAAGACCGAGTCCCAAAGGCTTGCTGCTTGTTGTCACAAGCTTGACGATATTCGTATTCAGACCTACCGCAGCCATCGCCATAACGATAAAGAACTTGCTGAGCCATTTAAGCGGTGCAAAAACCTCTGCTACTACGCCCATGCTTGTCGCCAACGTAGTGATAAGCGAAGCCAGTACGAAGTACAGTATAAAGCTCGGCACAATGCTCCTGATATTAACTTCATGATTTGCCCCCTGTTCGCGCTTGCCTACGAGATAACCTAATACCAACGTAATCGGAATAATTGCCAGTGTACGCGTCAGCTTTACCGTCACCGCCTTATCCAAAGTTGCCGTTCCCAGACCGAACATTGCATCCCAAGTCGCCGCCGTTGCCGTAACCGAAGAAGTATCGTTAACAGCAGTACCAGCAAAAATACCGAAGGCTTCACCGCTTGTTGTAGAAAATCCCAACACTGTACCCAACCAAGGAAAAAGCAGCGCTGCCAGCACATTGAAGAAAAATATAACGCTGATAGCCTGCGCCACCTCTTCATCATCTGCCTTGATGACAGGCGCTGTCGCAGCCACTGCACTGCCGCCACAGATAGACGAACCTACACCGATAAGTGTGGAAATCTTGCCAGGAATTTTCATCACCTTATGCAACACATAGGCCACAATAAGCGAAGTTGCAATCGTGCAGACGATAATCGGCAGAGACTGCTTACCGGTTGCCAGCACTACGGAAATATTCAGACCGAAGCCAAGCAGGATTACTGCGTATTGCAGCACCTTTTTGGATACAAAGCCTACACCGCTTTTAAACGCAGCCTCTACGGGCCACACAAGCGCTACCAGCATGCCTAAAAGAATTGCAAAGACAGGTGCACCGACAACAGGCACCAGCTTGCCTAAAAACCAGCACGGCACAGCCAAAACAGCACATAAAATAATACCGCGCCACTTATCTGAGAAAAAGCTCACTATAACACCTCCATAAAAAACAAATATAATTATAGCATAATCAGCATATATTTTCAAAAATGGGCATTATTGCTAAACGCAAACACTCCTGCCTCCAGGCCTTCAGCCTGCCTGCAGGAGTTTTTTATCTTCTTATCTGTGACCAGATGAATAGCGCCAGTCCCGCCCAAATGCAGCCAAAGGCTGTAGCAGTAGTACCGGTAAACGGTTCACCGTAAATCAGCACGCCTATCATCAGTGATATAGAAGGCGAAATATATTGTAAAAAGCCTACAATATTCAACGGCAGCTTACGCGCGCAGGCCGTAAAAAGGAGCATCGGTGTCGCCGTAACAGCGCCCGCACCTGCTAAAAGCAGCAACGTATTCATATCACAGCTTTGATAAACAGTACCTTCGTTAATACTAAGGTAATATAAGTAGCCTGCAGCCAAAGGCGAAATCAATAATGTTTCCAACAGAATACTCGTCATCGGTTGGGCAATAATAATTTTTTTCAGTAAACCATAGAAGGCAAAGGTTAATGGCAGCGTCAGTGCTACCCAAGGCAGGCCGCCGTTATGGACAATAATCACACCAATGCCGACAGCAGCGCAGCTAACTGCTGCAATCTGCAGCTTAGCAAGGCGCTCACGCAGAAATACTACGCCAAAGAGCACATTCATCAGCGGGCTGATATAATAGCCCATGCTTGTTTCTACAATGCGTCCTGCTTCTACCGCCCAGATAAAAATCCCCCAGTTGAAGCTGATCATAATTGCTGCCAGCACCATGCAGCAGGCTGTCTTTTTCGTACTGAAAATCGCCTTGGTTTCCTGCATAAAGATGTTTAGCTTGCCTGTTGCCAATAACAAGAGAAAGACGAAAACGGCTGACCATAAAAAACGGTTCGCCAAAATTTCCATCGCCTCAACATGCTGCAGCAGCTTCCAGTATATCGGCAGCACGCCCCATAAAAGATAGGCTCCAAGACCATAAAAAATGCCAAGTCTGTAATTATCCATAAGAAAATACCCCTCTGTAAAAATTTATTATATGATTTACTAAAGACAAGCAGAAAGTTTCGAGGACCATTTTTCAGCATATGTTATTTTATTTTTGTAATTTTTTCGGTATCGGAATCCAAATAGCCGTAATTGCCGCTACAATCGGCAACCACACCAAAAGCTGCATAACCATCGGCAGACCAAACTTATCGGCCAGCACACCGAGAATTGTTACGCCAAAACCGCCTAAGCCAACGCTGAAACCGATTGTCAGACCGGATGCCATGCCCACATTATTCGGCATCATACATTGAGCAATAATAATGGTCGTCGCAAAGGAACCGATGATGCAAAAGCCTGCGATAACAACCGATGCCATAGCAAAAAGCTTAGTCGTAGCAATCGTAATACAGTAAATTGCCGGAATGCTCAGCGTAATAGAGCCCAAGAGAATTTTGCGTGCTCCCAATCTGTCGCTCAAAATTGAACCGACATAGGTACCTGCCACACCGCCTAAAAGGAAGCCGGACACCAGGCTGCTGGAGAAAACTGCCTCAAAGCCGCGGAACTTCATAAAATACAACGGCAGATATGTTGAAATACCGCTGTGAATAGAAGAACGCATGAAGATATAGAACAGAATCAAAAAGAGCGCAAAATATGACATTTTTTCGCTTGTACCGTCAGCAGCCTTCTTAGCCTGCTGTACCTCATGCTCCTTGTTGACACGGATATAATCCGGCATCGCCTTAGCCATCAGTAAAAAGACAAGCAAGCCGGGGACAGCAAAATACATGGTGTTATGAATGCCGCCGGCCAGGCCTAAAAGAAAGGTCATGAAGATAGAGCCTACAGCCATACCGGCATTGCCACCAATAGAAAACAAGCCCATATTCTTCGTGCGGTTGGTATCATCACTCAAAAAATTGACTGTTTTAGAAGCCTGCGGGTGATAGGTAGCGCTCGCCAGGCTGATAAAAATAACCGTGCATAAAAGCAGCGTATAGCTGGAAACCCAGCCCACAAAGGCAAAGCCTGCACCTGCCAGCGCCGCACAAAGCGGCAGAAAGCGTGGCAGCGAGCGCCTGTCGGTAAGATAGCCGAAGGCCGGCTGAATAACGGATGACATAATATTTTGCAGCAGTACAATCGCTGCCAATTGTGAATAGCTCAAGGAAAACAGCTCCTTCAGCTGCGGTAAAACAATAGGCAGAGCCCCCGCCTGCATATCGGTAACAAGATGTCCCAATGCCAACGCGACAACAGGATAATACATTTTATTCATATAAAAACTCCTTTATAACGCTGTGCCCTTTGTCGGTACAGTTAATTTACTCATATCTGTCTTTTCTATCTCTAACAAACGCACCTTGCGCCACATACCGCCGCCATAGCCGGTAAGGCTGCCATCAGCGCCTATTACGCGATGGCAGGGAATAATAATGCAGAGCGGATTACGGCCCACTGCACCGCCTACAGCCTGCGCCGACATACGTGCAAGACCACGCTGCGCTGCAATTTCGCACGCAATATCGCCGTAAGTAATGAGGGTGCCATAAGGGATTTTTTGCAATATCTTCCAGACACTTTTCTGAAAATCACTGCCGGTAAATTGCAAAGGTACATTTACCTTCGGCTCGCAGCCTGCGAAATATTCAGCCAGCCACTTTTCGGCACGTGCAAAAACAGGCAGCTCCGCATTTTGCGCATCTTGAATATCTTTATCGCCATAATGCTTATCGTCTGCAAACCATAGACCGGTTAACCTTTCACCATCGCTGCGTAAAGTTATTTCGCCTAAAGGCGAGGAAATTTTTTTATAGTACAACATCTTCAACCTCATTTATTTTGCGTGGTAGCACTAAGGGGAATAGAACCCTTATAATTTAACGTTTTTTCGCAGGCGCATAATCCTTCATACCCTCTATCGCACCGCCGGCAATCTCCCAAAGGTAGATGGCTGCCGTACTGCCGTAGGGACTATAGCGCTTTTGGTATTTGGCAAACAGCTCACGCGTAATTTTGCGGTGATGGTACAGCATCCGTAAACCGCGCTGAATTGCCAAGTCGTCATAGCTTAAAATATCCGGTCGCTGCAGGCAGAACAGCAAAATCATTTCTGCCGTCCATTTACCGATACCCTTCAGGCTGCTCAGAGCTGTAATTGCCTCTGCATCATTCATATGCTCCACGGCCTGCAAATCAAACTCACCGCCGACAATTCTATCCGCAAAATCCTTGATGTATTCTGCCTTACGCAGACTCATACCCAAACCCTGTAGCTCCTCAGCCGACGCAGCATGCACCGTAAAAGGTGTAACAACTTTCAGCCTTGCCTCCAAACGCGCCCAAACCGTCGCCTGTGCCTTGGATGATATCTGCTGACCGACAATATGACGTACAACAGCAGCAAAAAGATTAGCGTCCAGCTTGCGCTCGATATGACCGATTTGCTCTATAGCCCACGCCAGCTTTTTATCCTTGCGCTTAAGATAATTTATTTCTGTTTCGCCATATTGAAAGTACATCGCTGCACCTGCCTTCTGAAAGTATAATGATATTATAACGCTTACTAAGCAAAAAGAATAGCGGATAAGCATACAAATTCAGCAGAAGCTTTGTGAAAAAAGAAAAAGCCAGACAGCTTCGTGCTGTATGGCTCATATTAAAGACGCTCGATAATAGCTTTTAAAATTGCGCTGGTTTCCTCTAAAGGTCTAGCAAGCCTCTCGTCAAACACCATTTCCGGCAGGAGCGGCACATGTACAAAGCCAACCTTCGTTGTCGTACCGGCGTAGGCATGGGCAGCACGGTAAAAAATTTCGTTGCAGACATAGCCGCCGGAAGCAAACTCCAGCTGCACGGGCAACTTCTGCGCACGTAAAGAGCGGACTATTTCATGTACAGGAATCGTAGCAAAGTAGGCGGCGGGGGCGTCAGCAAGAATTGGCTCATTCCACGGCCTGCGTCCCATATTATCCTCGATAAGCGCATCCTTGATGTTTAATGCCGCAAGATTGATATCTATTTTCGTCGTGCCGCTGTTCATGCCCGTCATAAGGATGACGTCAGGCTGCACGCGCTGTGCTTCCTCGAGCAGCAGGCGCGGCGCAAGGCCAAAGATGTTAGGCACGCGCAGCTTATGAATATGATAGTTATTTATAGTTTCAGGTAAAGCCTGTACGACTTCCCACGATGGATTCATTATGTAATGAGCGAAGGGGTCGAAGGCTGTGAGGAGAAGAGATTTCATTTCAATGCCTTCCGCATATATTCCGTCCAATAGCTAATGCTGTCAGAAACAATATTTGTTGCTGCATCAGACATAGCAAACTTGAACAATTCTTCTGGCGATATACATTTTATATTTTCATTATTGGAATCAAGATTTTTTACTGTTCCTTCGCTCGTAAATAAGAAAACCTTGCCTTGCAAATGCCTAAAGTCGTTTGCATCAATATCTACATTACCTTTTTTAACTTGAATATATACATGACTTCTATCTTCAGGATCAAGTAAAATACATTCATAAAGTTCTGTAGATTTCTTATTTGTTGACGGAATCACTATATATTTATATTCATAGGACAAGTACGCACACACCAAATCTTCGCAATCAGTTGGAGAAAGCAAATCATAAAATTCCTCTGGATTAGCTTCAATAGTCAATCCTTGATAATGCTCTTTGCCTATTTTAGTATTATAGTAGTGTTGAGAAAATATTTGCACTGCTTCAGAATTTATGCGTTGTAAAGTTCTTCCTTTAATAAATGCCGTTGCTACAAACCCAGGTACTGTAGATTCATCACCAACTGCCAACCATTCGATATCTGTTCGTTGAATAGCTGCATCTTTTTGTAAATTATCCTGATTGATCTTATAGATCCATTGACTTGTGTCTCCAACTCTACCAAGATAATAAATGCCTTTATAGCGAATCCACACTAAATCATCAGGCTTGACTTCCCAGTATAACTTACGCACAGTAGCAGGAACATACGATTTACCATCATAAACCTTCCACTTCTTAATCAGCTTCTCATAATCTTTATAAGAATGTATATTTACACGTTGTTCACAAATTTTCTTTTTCCTAGCTTCGGTAAAATTTTCGATGTGTCGGTCAGTAATAGACCATCCCATAGCCATCACCTTATTTTTAAGGCAAATATCAGCGCAATTACCACCACTAGTATTAACGTGTAATCTCCAAATAGTCAAAATCAATCATCTCCCATCCCTAATACATACGAAAGAACAACCAAAGGCTTGTCATTGTCAGTATGCCCATCTTAAGATTCTTCAAACCATTCTGCATCTCCGCATAGATATTTCACAAAGCGATAATAAGCACTTACCTGCAATTTATCAAGATATTTTAAGGCTTTATGCTCAATATGTAACGGTACACCATAATAAGCACCTGCAACCGCGCCTGTAATAGCAGCAATTGTATCACTATCACCTCCTATAGATATGGCATTTCTGATCGCATCTTCAAAACTTGTCGCCTCAAAGAATGCTTTTAATGCCTGCGGTACAGTTTCCTGACACGTTTCATTGAATTCGTAGTCAGCTCGTATCTCGTCTAACGTAAAATTCATCGGATAGTACTCAGCATTTATCACAGCAAAAATTTCTTCTTTTTTGCTTTCGTGCAAAGCCATATAGGCTGCAACTGCAGTAGCTTCAGCACCTTTTATACCTTCCGGATGATTATGCGTTACGCTGGTAACTATCCTAGAGAGCTCTTTTACTTCTTCCAAAGATTTAGCAAAATATACTACAGGACTAACGCGCATCGCCGAGCCATTACCAAAACTATTATACGGTTGGGGATTATTCGAGCAGAGCCAATCAGAAAACATACTTCCGTAACCCGCCTTAGGATATCTCATTCCCCAACGTTGCATTTGTTTTATGGTTTCAGCAGCAAGTTTGCGGTAATCCTTATTACACTCTACCAGAGCACTCATAACAGCAAACGTCATAATACTGTCATCAGTAGGGCAGCAATGCTCGGAGAATAAAGGAAAATCTTTCGTTTTTATTTCATTGAATTCATATACAGAACCAACGATATCGCCAATAATAGCACCTAACACACGACTCATACTTCTTTTAGCAAAAGCTACTTCCTTCCAGTCAATCCCTTCAACATGCATGACTTCTGTACTTTCCTCTTTCTTAGCAAACACTTCCTCAGTTATCTCTTTCCAGTGCCAATCTGACGGAGCTTTTCCTTCAATGCACACCATAGCGAAGACAGAGACTGCCATATCATAGTCGCACGCTCCATCTGGTACTTCAAGAACATAGATATGATTATTGCCCTCTTTATCCATTTTGCCATACTCAACACGATAGTTTTTCTTGATATGTACGCCATCATAGCGAATATATCCTTCAACCAGACTTTGGATGAAGTCGACGGGTCTATCTGCAATTACATCAAGATTTACGCAGATGAATTCGTCCATGACAGGGCGCATATTACACATATACTTCATGATTTTGTCTTCAAACTCATATACATTCATATATGAATTGATGTTAAGCACACATGGAGCTGCTCCCTTGCACTGCATTCTTTTGCAAGGAATAATTTCCATATTACTGCCGCTAAATTTCATTTCTTCGTAAGTCATACTTGTCACCTCGTAACTAACACACCAGAAATGCATACTTCACTATTGAAATACGCTTCCATAAATTATATTCACCTATAGTTACGTTGCACGATTAAAATTTCGCCCGGTTTTGGGAAATTTTCTTTAGATGTTATACACTAGCCAAAAAGAAAATGTAAATTATGCTTTCCCATAGCAAAAGAACCTGTACCATTGGTACAGGTTCTTTTTTTCTAACCGGCAGCTATCTATCCTCCCAGGCCGCTTCCAGCCAAGTACTTTCGACGTATAAGGGCTTAACTACTGTGTTCGGGATGGGAACAGGTGGATCCCCTTAGCCATCACCACCGGATTATTTAATTTTGAGGTTTGTACCCTCAAAACTTCAACAGAAGAATGAACCGTTAAGTTCTTTTTAACGTTTTGTTTAAGCTGACTTCTTCATCAAAAACCGCTCCTTATTCAGTCGCTGTTTTCGATGTTTGCACGACCTTTTCGATTTCTCGCTTCGCTTTGCTTGCGACAAATCGGGTCTTTGCTTCAAGTCAAGCCCTCGACATATTAGTATCGGTCCGCTGAATACATTACTGTACTTACACTCCCGACCTATCAACCTCGTCTTCTCCAAGGTGTCTTACTAGATTGCTCTATGAGAGATCTCATCTTAAGGCTGGTTTCACGCTTAGATGCTTTCAGCGTTTATCC
>OGXJ01002835.1_pt1 | contig 11041 bp, 11 predicted proteins | sample 1576231 | NCBI WGS metagenome assembly OGXJ01 (sample SAMEA3541539, study PRJEB24748) | human gut metagenome | biome: human gut; feature: human-associated habitat; material: faeces | place: China | collected 2012
TTAGAGCGCACGCCTGATAAGCGTGAGGTCGGTGGTTCGAGTCCACTTAAGCCCATATCCTACAGGATGTCTGGGATGACCGGACATCTTTTTTGTTTTATTGACAAGAAGAAAATATTATAAATAGGGGTTACAGTTCACAGATTACCCTGCAAACCGTAACAAATAAGGTACAAAGCATACAATACCCATTTTTTGTATATTGACAAAATATTTTATGAAGGTATAATACAAATTATCATTTGTATGATCCATTGAGGTAAATTGGTACGCAAATAATGTCAAAGGGGGCATGTTTACGTGCTTTTTTTTTGGAAACACTTTAACGTGCTACAGAGCTAATGAAGCAATGAGATAATACGATGAAATTACTAAATACTCAATAAGAGGTAGGAGAGAAGAACATGAGTAAATATCTAGTAAAACGTGTATTGTTAGCGATATTATCAATACTCATTGTAAGTGCCATTACGTTTTTCGTAATGAACCTGATTCCTGGTGGACCGTTTAATAAGGAGAAAGCGACCAGCAAGGAAGCACAGCAGGTATTGGAGGAAAGGTACAATCTGGACAAGCCGGTTCCGGAACAGTATGTATTGTATATGAACAATCTGCTGCATGGCGACTGGGGAGTTTCACTTCACAGTGGAAGAAATATCGGAACAGAGATTTCCAGAAAGTTTGCAGTATCTGCAAAATTAGGTGGAATTGCGGCAATTGTTGCCATTATCATCGGTGTGATATTGGGCAGTATCGCAGCACTTACAAGAAATAAACTGCCGGATCGTCTGATCGTATTTTTCACGACACTGGGTACGGCAATGCCGTCTTTTGTACTGGCAACGCTGCTTTTACTTGTATTTTGTTTAAAACTCGGATGGATTCCGGTATGGTCTTCGAGCAATCCGAATTATTTGCTCCCGATCATTGCACTGGCGGCATATCCGATGGCATATATTACGCGTCTGACAAAGACAAGTATGCTGGATGCGCTAAATCAGGATTATATCCGTACTGCAAGGGCAAAGGGCGTGCACCGGCTCAAAGTTATTTTTAAGCATGCGCTGAAAAATGCCCTGATTCCGGTTGTAACATATGTTGGTCCTATGGTTGCCTATATTCTGACAGGTTCCATGGTTGTGGAGAACATATTTACCATTGGTGGTCTTGGAACCGAATTCGTAACAAGCATTGTCAACCGTGATTACACGATGATTATGGCAATCACGATTTTCCTTGCGGTTCTGATGGTAGTTGCAAATCTTCTTACAGATATTGCATATAAACTGATTGATCCAAGAATCACATTTGAATAATGATGGAGGAAGGAACTTAGAATAATGCAGGGAAATGAAAAATTAAAAAAGCGGCAGATGCTGTCCGCACAGATTGATTTAAGTAAATTTAATAAGGGCGATTTTATAAAGGCAACGGAAGAAGAGAAGAAGCAGCAGGATGTCATGGGCGAGTCAACGACATTTTTTAAAGATGGCATGAAACGTCTGAAAAAGAATCCGCTGGCAATGGGAAGTATTGTGATTCTGGTTCTGATTCTGGCACTGATCATTATTGCACCGTTTTTTGTACCATACAGCTATTCGGATATCATTACAGTGGACGGAAAGCGTGACAAGACCGCAGCCAATATGGCACCGTTTGAGTATTCGAAATTGGAGCAGCAGTACATGGATCGTACCGGCGAGAAACTGTTTCCGCATATTTTCGGAACCGATAACTTAAGCCGTGATTACTTTATCCGTGTTATTTACGGTACGAGAGTCAGCCTTTCGGTTGGTGTGATCGCTGCAATCATGGTACTTATCATTGGACTGGTTTATGGTTCGGTTGCGGGATATTTTGGTGGAAAAGTGGATCTGATCATGATGCGTATCGTGGATATTGTGTATTCCTTGCCGGATATGCTCATTATCATTCTGCTTTCGGTTGTGTTTCAGGAACGGTTAAAGCCATTGATTGAGGGAACCATGTTTGAAAAACTCGGAACCAATATGATCTCCATGTTTATTGTGTTTGGATTGCTTTACTGGGTAAGTATGGCGCGTCTGATCCGTGGACAGATTCTTACAATTAAAAATAATGAATATGTACTGGCAGCACGCTGTATCGGTACCAGAAACAGCCGCATCCTGACCCGTCATATTCTGCCAAACTGTTTATCTGTTATCATTATCACGACCGCATTGCAGGTGCCGAGTGCCATCTTTACCGAGAGCTACTTAAGTTTCCTTGGCCTTGGGGTAAGTGCACCGCTGACTTCCCTGGGAAGTCTGGCAAACGATGCGCGTTCAGCAATGCAGTCGTATCCGTACCGTCTGGTAATTCCGGCAGTGCTGATCTGTCTGATCGTACTTGCGCTGAACCTTCTGGGCGATGGATTAAGAGATGCATTTGATTCAAAACTGAATTAAGGAGATAAGCAAATGAGTGAAGAAAATAAATATATATTACAGGTAAAAGATCTTCATACCAGCTTTGCTACGGATGCTGGGGAAGTTCGTGCGGTAAATGGTGTCTCCTTTAATCTGGAACCGGGAAAGACACTGGGAATTGTAGGAGAGTCCGGTTCCGGTAAATCCGTTACTTCTTATTCGATCATGCAGATTCTTGCGGAAACCGGAAAAATTACCGGAGGAGAGGTACTTTATCGCGGCGAGGATATTTCCAAGTGGAACGAAAAGCAGATGCAGAAGTTCCGAGGGGAAAAGTGCTCGATCATTTTCCAGGATCCGATGACAAGCCTGAATCCGGTATTTACGATTGGAAATCAGTTGATGGAGGCAATTCTGCTCCACACAGACAAGGATAAAAAACAGGCACGTGAGCGCGCCATTGAAATGTTGACACTGGTTGGTGTCAATGAGCCGGAAAGCCGTCTGAAACAGTATCCGCATGAGTTATCCGGTGGTATGCGCCAGCGTGTGATGATTGCCATGGCACTGGTCTGTGAACCGGATATTCTGATCGCAGATGAGCCGACTACGGCACTTGATGTGACCATTCAGGCACAGATCCTTGAACTGATGCAGGATCTGCAGAAGAAGCTCGGTATGGCGATCATCATGGTAACCCATGATCTGGGTGTCATTGCAAGTATGTGTGATGAGATTATTGTCATGTATGGTGGACGTGTCTGTGAGCGGGGCACAGCGGATGCCATTTTCTATCATCCGGCACATGAGTACACCAAAGGACTGCTCCGCTCTATCCCAAAGGCAGACAATATGAACGAAAAACTCATCCCAATCGGCGGAACTCCGATCAATCTGCTCCAGATGCCGGAGGGCTGTGCGTTTTGTCCACGTTGTGAGTCGGCAATGAAGATCTGCTTAAAACAGCAGCCAGCGGAGTTTCGCGTGGGCGAAGACCATCTGGCGAGCTGCTGGATGAATGTAAAAGAAATCTATGAAGCACAGGAGGGCGGCAGCAATGAGCAGTGAAAAGAAAAACAATGATTATCTGCTGGAAGTAGAACATTTGAAGCAGTATTTTCCGGTGCATCAGGGTTTTAGCACCATTCCGCTGAAAGCGGTGGACGATATTTCCTTTGCCATCCGCCCGGGAGAAACACTTGGTCTGGTTGGTGAGTCCGGCTGTGGAAAGACAACAGTAGGCCGTACACTGCTTCGCCTGTATCAGCCGACGGCAGGTAAGATTACGTTTGACGGAAAAGTTCTCTTTGACAGTGGAGAACAGTATGATGAAAACGGAAAAATGATCGTTGATGCAAACGGAAAGCCGGTTATGGGCAAAAAAGTAGATGTCAATATGATGCCGTACCGCAAGGAAATGCAGATGGTATTCCAAGACCCGTATTCCTCATTAAATCCACGTATGACGGTGGAAGATATTATCGGGGAACCTTTGGATGTGCATAAACTCTACAGAAATAGAAAAGAGCGTCGTGAAAAGATTCTCGATCTGATGGAGCTGGTCGGTCTGAATGCAGAGCATGCCATGCGTTATGCGCATGAGTTTTCCGGTGGACAGCGCCAGCGTATCGGAATTGCCCGTGCACTTGCGGTAAATCCGAAATTTATTGTCTGTGATGAGGCGGTATCTGCACTGGATGTTTCCATTCAGGCACAGGTTGTCAATATGTTTGAGGAATTACAGGAAAAACTTGGAGTTGCCTATCTGTTTATCGCACATGACCTGCTGGTTGTGCATCATATTTCCGACCGGATTGCAGTTATGTATCTGGGAAAGATGATGGAAATTGCGGATGCAGATGAGTTAAATGCAAATCCGATACATCCATATACACTGAGTCTGCTGTCCGCAGTTCCGATTCCGGATCCGGAGACAGCAAGAAAAAGTCATAGAATCGTGCTGGAGGGGGATGTTCCGAGTCCGCTGAAAATGCCAACCGGATGTCCATTCCGTACAAGATGTAAGTATGCAACGGAAAAATGTGGTCAGGAGATGCCGCAGCTGACCGACAGGGGGAATGGTCATATGGTTGCATGCTGGAATAAATAAGGTTTTTTCCCGCAAGGGTGAAACATATAAATAATTTTCAGGAGGAACAATTATGAAGAAGAAACTTGTATCAATCATGCTGGTTGCTGCAATGGCTCTTAGCGTAGCTGCATGTGGTTCATCAAAAGGAAACTCTGCAAAGACGGACGGAACCGAAGCAATGGCTTCCAGTGTAAGTAAAACACCGGACAACCAGATAAGCATTAACCTTGCTTCCGAGCCACAATCCATCGATCCGGCACTGAACTCTGCCGTAGATGGTGGATGTATGATCGTGAATTCTTTCGCGGGTCTTTATACCTACGACAAGGACGGCAAGCTGATTCCGCAGCTGGCATCTGATATGCCGGAAGTATCCGATGATGAAACTGTTTATACGGTAAAGATGATAAAATCCCAGTGGAGCAACGGGGAAGAGGTAACAGCAAACGACTTCGTATACAGCTGGAACCGTGCTGCGGATGAAAAAACAGCAGCTGATTATGCGTATCTGTTTGATATTATTGCAAGAAATGATGACGGCTCACTTGCTGTAGAGGCAACTGATGATTATACGTTAAAAATTACACTGACCAATCCATGCCCGTATTTCAATGACCTGATGGCATTTCCTACTTATTTCCCGGTATACCAGAAGGATGTGGAAAAAGCGGATCCTGATGGAAAGAATCCGGGTAAGTGGTGTCAGGAGGCTGGCTTTGTATCAAACGGTGCTTATACATTAAAATCATGGAAGCACAACGAGAGCATGGTTTATGTAAAGAACCCGAAGTATTACGATGCAGACAATGTAACTATGGATGAGATCCACATCATGCTGAGTGCAGATGATACTGCAACCTATGCAGCATACAATAGTGGAGACCTTGACTTTGTAGATACCGTTCCAAACGATGAGATTTCAACATTAAATGGAAAGAACTCTGATTTCCATATCATTCCAAACCTTGGAACTTATTATGTTGGTTTTAACGTAAACGACCCGATTTTTGACGGAAAGACCGTAGAGCAGGCAGCATCTATGCGTAAAGCAATGAACCTGCTGATTGATCGTGAGTTTATCGTGGAGAATGTAGGACAGACCGGACAGATTGCCGCAGATTCTTTCGTACCGGCAGGTATGTCAGACGGTAACGGCGGAGTATTCAAGACCGATGATACAAGCTACTATGATGCAGACAAGACAGGTGCAGACCAGGTAGAGGAAGCAAAGAAGCTGCTGGAAAGTGCCGGTTATACATTTACGGATAACGGAGATGGTTCATACAAGTGTGATCCGGCAATTTCCATGACGTTCCTGACCAACGATGACAGTACGCATATTGCAGTTGGGGAGTCCCTGCAGCAGGATTTCGCACTGCTGGGGATCAATATGGAGATTAAGTCGGAAGACTGGAATGTATTTATTGAAGACCGTAAGTCCGGCAACTTTACCATCGCCCGCGAGGGATGGCTGGCAGATTACAACGACCCGATCAATATGTTAGAACTCTTTACAACGGATTCCGGTAACAACGATATGCAGCTTGGAAAGGGAGACAAGCCTTCCGATTCTGCACCGGACTGGACAGATTATAATAAGCTGATCAAAGAGATCCGTACATCTGCTGATTTCTCCAAACGTGTGGATCTGATGCATCAGGCAGAGGATATGCTGATGGATACCGGTGCAGTAATGCCGATTTACTACTACAATGATATTTATATGTTAAAGTCAAATATCAAGGGCATTTACTCTACCATCTATGGTATGAAGTACTTTATGTATGCAACAAAAGACAAATAAAATCATCCGGATACAACCGCGATGAGAAACATGAAAACTCCGGGAAAGGCTCCCGGAGTTTTTGTGTTTTGTTAATACAGATTTTTTTTCTCATGTGACCATTTTTCCGGATGATCCTCATACTGTGCGTTAATCCAGTCAACGACCTGCTGCTTGCCTTCGTTTGTAAAGGGGGCGGTAAAATCCGTTTTGAGGGAATCATCCGTCAGGGAAAAGATAAGAGGACCGGGCCAGACCCATGCATGAAAAAAGGCGTCCCCTTCCTCGGGGGCTTCCCGTCTGATCAGAAAACGCATGCCGTTGATCCAGCCGGTATAGCTCGTTTTTTTGTAATAATTTAAGTTTAATACTTCGTCAGAGGTTAACATAGTATCTCCCAGTTTCATTATTTTGTAATAATTGTAACACATTTCCATTAATTTTGGTATAATGTCTGTTAGAGTGTTTGAACGAAGGTGAAAAAATATGTTTGGGAGAAATGATTTTGTTGAAAATGTAAAATCTGCACTGGCAGCAGTGGATTGTGATATGGGGGCATTTCGCAGCTGGCAGAAAATGTATGACAAGCTGAAAAAGAAAAAAAGTGAGCAGGAGGATCGCTACCGGCGATGCAGAGAGCAGACAAAGCGTGTGCAGGAAGATGCACAGCTGATGGAACATATGCTTACCACTGCGCAATCGGTAGACGGAAAGGAATTCGGCAGACTTTTAAAAGATCTTCGTCAGATGCAGAACAGTTTTGATCATGAATTTCTGGTCAGCAAAGAAGATCAGGAGTTTCATTCCACGTACGATACGATTCTGCGGCTGGGAACGAAAGCGTTGAATGCCCCGGATCAGAAACTTCTGCTGCAGAGTGAAATTGAAAATCTGCTCGCACTTCTTAAGGAAAATCTGGAAAAAGAGGAACCGGAGATTGCGGCACTTACATTTTATTATCAGTTTGGATCGGATCAGGAACTCGCGCAGCTGCCGCCGGCAGAGAAGCTGTCGAAGATTACATATTTATATGAATGTGAGTTCCGGCGACCGATTCTGCAGCTTTTGGAATCAGGTATTTCCGGTGCTGGAGAGCAGAAACATACATATGAAACTGCAACAGACCGTGGCAGCAGAAAAAAATATGAAACGCTGCAGATCTTTTTTGGTGCACATCCGGAACATATTTTAGAACAGATGATGGAAGAATAAAGAAACAGGAGGATTCCTATGGAACGCAGACCATTGCCGGGAGAAAAATACCGGCACTTTAAAAATAAACTATATCAGGTGATTACCATTGCAAAACATTCCGAAACGGGAGAGGAACTGGTGATTTATCAGGCGTTATATGGAAGTTTTGGCGTGTATGCAAGACCGCTTTCCATGTTTGTGAGTGAAGTGGATCATGTCAGGTATCCGGATGTACATCAGAAATACCGGTTTGAGCGTGTGGATGAGTCGATGGAAGAAACCGGGAAAAACGCAGAACCAAAGGCAGAGACGGCGCAGCCTGTTATGCAGAAAGCAACAGCGGAAAATGCCGTGACGCCGGACCAGACACAACCGGAGGTGGAACCGAAACTCATGGAGTTTCTGGAGTCAGACAGTTTTGATGAAAAATATAATATTCTGACGTCCATGAGGGATGTTATTACAGACAGTATGATCGATACGATGGCGGTTGTGATGGATACCGTGATTCCGGAGGGAGATTTGGATAAGAGATATGACGATTTAAGGTATGTGATCCGGACCAGACAACAGTATGAATTTGCCAACCGGCTGCGCTGATTAGCGCAGTCCGTGCTGACTTAAATAACTGTTATGGTATTTTCCGGAATTGGTCACGTCTTCTCCGAACCAGTCCGGTGCGGTGAAGCGATCGGCTTCTTCTATGGAGTCAAATTCCACTTCTACGAGAGAAAGCGGAGCGAGATCTTTTTCAAAGATATCCAGTTCTGCAGTCAGATGATCGTTTAATGGAATCAGATAGCGGGTTTTTGCTATCAGAAGTCCGTCGATTTTTAAAAGCAGGTGTTCGTAGGCTTCTTTGGTGAGCGGTAGATTGTATTCTTCCCGCACCATAAGGCCTTCCCCTTTATAGGTGAGATAATAATCATCGTTGGAGCGGCGGATACGTACCACCGGTGCCGTACACAGGTATCCCTGTGCGATTTTTTTACTTTGATATTGTTCTAAGTGCTCAGGTAATGTTTTTACCAGATATTTTCGTTCGATTTCCATTTTATAGAATTCCTCATTTAAAATAAGTTAATAGTTTTTGTACAGCGATACTTTGTGGTTTTCCACTGTCTTCTACGAGTGTGATCTGACGTTCCGGGATTTCTTCTTCTAACAGAATCTCATACACTTCCCCGCGTTCTACAGCGGGTCTGGCAATTCCTTCCGGGCAGAAACCGATGCCGAGATTACTGCGCACCATAGGAAGAATCTGGTCTGTCGTGGCAACTTCCATATCCGGAGAAAAACGCATATGGTTTTCATAGAAAAAGCGGATATACAGATCACTTGTTCCAGTGCCGGAAATCAGAGAAACAAAGGAATAATCTTCGAGTTCTTTCAGAGAACGCTTCCGGCTGGCGATTGCTTTGTAAGCACTGCCTCCGATGAGGATATCATGATAGCTGCGCAGTGCGGTTTTACGCAAAGGTTTTCGGATTTCCAAAGGAGAGGTGACCATGGAGATATCAACAAGTCCTTTTTCTAAGGCATCAATGGCCTGCGGGGTGGAATGATTGGAAATTTTCAGACGGACATGTGGATAATCTTTATGAAATTCCTGCAGTTTGTCTAAAAGGTACAGACGCATGGCGGTTTCACTGATGCCGATATTGATCTGCCCGCTTTCAAGGCTCTTGTTTTTGATAATTTCTTTTTCTCCATAGGTGAGCTGTTCAATTGCAATGGCAACGTGACGGAACAGGTGCTCGCCCTCGGTTGTCAGCTGAATCCCTTTGTGGGAACGGATCAGCAGTTTGCAGTCAAGCTCATTTTCCAGAATATTCATACAGCGGGTGATGTTGGGCTGGTTACTTCCGAGCATTTCTGCCGCGTTGGAAAAGCTTTTATAACGGGCAACATAATAGAAAATGCGGTAATAATCTAAAGTCATGATATTCCCTCCTCATAAACTATCGAAAGTATAATACAAAAATGGCAGGTGAGTCAAATGGAAATCCTCCGATTGTGTGCTTGTCGTTTTTGTAAGAAATTGCTACAATAGATCATAGCAATTACCGAAAAGGAGAATGATAAATATGAGCAGACTTGGAATTTTTATTGCAGACGGATGTGAAGAAGTAGAAGCACTGACGGTTGTGGATATTGTGCGCCGTGCAAAACTTGAAATTGACATGATTTCCATCAACGGAACAAAGCAGGTGACCAGTTCCCGCAATGTGACATTTATGACAGACACGACAAAAGAGGAGGCTGACTTTTCCGCTTATGACGGGATCATTCTGCCGGGCGGTATGCCGGGAACGGTTCATCTGGGAGAAGATGATACGGTCAGTCAGGTGATCCGTGAGTTTGCAAAAGAAGGAAAACTTGTTGCGGCAATCTGCGCAGCACCGAGTGTGCTGGGACAGGCCGGAATTTTAAATGGGAAGAAAGCTGCGTGTCATCCGGGTGCACTCACCGGCCAGTTCACGTACCAGCGCGGAATGTTCTTTTTCTCTAGCAGATACTTCTCCTGTTTTTGATGCATAAAATGTTGCCATAATTCTAATACCTCCCAATAATAAATTCACATATAGCGCTTTTATTGTAACGCATTTTTCGTCATTATGCAAAAGTTTTTTCACCCGTTTTCTCATATTTTATTTGTATTTTGTGCATTTTCTCTTATTATCCGACTTTTCTGTCTTTTTTTCGCTCATTGATTTCTTTTTTTATTTTTTATATTGATGCTTTTATTCTATTGATTTTTCTGTAAACGATACGCTTTTTCCACCTTTTTTCGTCTTCTTTCACAAAATTCGTTGACGCGTTTGATTTTGGCAGTATAATGGAATCACAGATCAATTTTAGGAGGCCCCAATTATGTTAAAACAACTTTCTATTTTCGCAGAAAATAAAAAAGGCACGATGCAGCAGATCACACAGATTCTGTTTGAAAATGACGTCAACATTTTAGGTTCCGTCAACAATGACAGCGCAGAGTACGGCATTGTCCGCATGGTCGTTTCCGATCCGGATACTCCTGTTACTTGCTTTCGTTAATGTGTTGTTTGACAAATCGGTTGACGGTGCAGATGGATACTTTATATTTCTTGGCTATTTTCTTGTAAGGTACGCTGTTATCCATGAGTTCGATAATCTTCTCCTTGTTTTGTATCAACACGTTCAACTGCGGGCAACTGCCATACGGGCGCCCCAGTTTTTTTCCCTCGGCTTTTCTTACCGCGAGAGCCTCTCTTGTCCGGATGGATATAAGATTACGTTCGATTTCCGCGACTAGCCCGAATGCGAATCCTAGGATTTTACTGTTCAGGTTATTCTCGAAAGTGTACCCTTCTTTCGTGCTATGAAGAACAATTTTACGTTGAATACAGGTATTGATGATATTCATTATGTCAATCAATGTCCTGCTCAATCGCGAAACTTCCGTGACGATAAGGCAATCACCTTCCTGCAAAGATTCCAGAAGGTCGCCTAGTTTTCGGTCATTACTATGTACTTTTCCACTGACAACGTCGTGATACCACTTGTCAATATCAAGTCCCCGGTGGGCTGCAAATTTCTTGATCT
>OGXJ01002840.1_pt1 | contig 11030 bp, 6 predicted proteins | sample 1576231 | NCBI WGS metagenome assembly OGXJ01 (sample SAMEA3541539, study PRJEB24748) | human gut metagenome | biome: human gut; feature: human-associated habitat; material: faeces | place: China | collected 2012
ACACTTGCAAACGCTTTACGGCAAGCCTGTTCTCTCAAAAATGTCTGTAATAATCTCACATCATCCGTGATCACACCGTCCGCCCCACAGTTTACGATCCAAAGCATGGCACCGGAAGTATTGGCTGTCCACCCGTATACCGACTTTCCGCAGTAATGAATGGCATCTACCATATCCACCGTAAGATTTCTCCCCTCGATGCTATAGCTGTCGGCATAGTCCAGCTCATAATCCTCTTCTTCCAGATCATGGGCAATAAAAACTGTTGAAATCCCCGGTTCCAGCTCCTTCATTTTCTGCAGGATTCCCTTGTTCATGGAGCCTATAATACACTCATCCACCATATCATAGTCCTGCAGCAGAGTCAGCACGCTTTCCTCCAGTGCATCCTCCTGTCCGGTATATTTCAGTTCGATCATCAGAGTGATCCTGCCTCTGGCACAGGCAAGCATTTCTTCCAGTGTCGGGATCTGTTCTCCCCGGTATGCTGCTGAAAAACCGCTGCCCACTTCCAGGGTTTTGAGAGCATCTGCCTCCACATCCCATACGCAGATATCCTCTCCTGTGGTCCGTTTAAAATTACTGTCATGCATAACGATCAGGGTTCCGTCCGACAACTGCTGCACATCAATCTCTGCAATAGGCACTCCATCCCGGATGGCCTGTTCCAGGGCCGCCACCGTGTTCTCCGGAGCTACTTTTGCCCCCGCCCGATGCGCTACCACGATCACAGGAGCGTCTTTACCTGCGGCCTGTACCTGCGGCAATACACCATATGTCAGAAAATAGAGGCAGAGAAGCATAACAATCGCTGTTTTTCTGATAATTTTCATCACATTGCCCTCCCATGAAAGTTATTTGTCAATTTTATTGTAACTATTGACTATAAACTCCATACAAGGAAAATGTTAACTTTTTGTAAATATTCAGAGCCACGTAAATATAACCGGAGGAACGTCGAATGCTTGCATTCGTAAGATCCTCTGGCTATATTTATGTGGCGAAGTAACCACATGAGCAAAAGGAAAGCATCGGAGATGCGATTTTGCGAATGGGGTTCTGAATATTACGACTATTCAGAGCCATGTAGCTTCAGGCAGGGTATTCGGCAGATGCTTGCATACGCAAGAATATCTGCCTGAAGTTATAGGGCGAATTATCGTTCTGAATCGTCGGTAAGCCCGGATAAGCGTACTCACTTCCGTAACATCACTACCAGCTCATGAGCCAGCAGTGGAAATGCTGCCAGTACATTCAATAGCAGCCATTCCTGTCCGGACAGATGGGAGGTTCCGAACGCTCCGATGAGAAACGGTACTTCCGTTACCGCAAACTGCAGCGCAAATCCAATAACACAGGCCAACACCATCAGCGGATTATCCCAGGGTCTCATGGCAAATACGGACTTCTGCATATCCCGCATTCCCACTGCATGATACAGTTGGCACATTCCCAGTACTGTAAAAGCATAGGTCTGGGATCGGGCAAGTATTTTTTCACGGGACAGTAATTCACGAAGTCCCTCCACCCAGTCAGACAGATTCCAGGACAATTCTCCCCTGCCTGCCAGGATCCCACAGGGCAATACCAGAAATGCCGCCAGACCGATACCGGTGATCAGCGCTCCATAGAGTAAGGTACAGGCCATTCCGCCCCGGGCGAACAGACTCTCCGCTGCTTTTCTTGGAGGACAGCGCATCAGGCTTTTTCCGTCATTTTTATCCACTCCCAGTGCCAACGCCGGAAGGGAATCCGTGATCAGATTGATCCACAGTATATGACTGGATTTTAGAGGGGAAGCCAGCCCCAGAGCCACTGCTGCGAACATGGTCATCAGTTCCCCGAGATTGGAGGACAGTAAAAATATCACCGACTTGCGGATGTTTTCATAGACGCCTCTGCCTTCCTCGATTGCCTTTTCAATCGTTGCAAAATTATCATCCGTCAATATCATGTCCGCCGCCTGTTTAGCCACATCCACGCCGGTTCCCATGGCTACACCGATATCTGCTGCTTTCAGAGAAGGAGCATCGTTCACACCATCCCCTGTCATGGCCACAATCTCCCCATTCTGCTGCAGCCCCTTCACGATCCGTACCTTCTGGGCCGGAGTCACTCTGGCATAAACCCTGATATTCCTGATCCTCCTGGCAAAAGAAGCATCATCCAGATGATTCAGTTCTTCCCCTGTAATACACTGACTGCGATGCCCTGCAATCCCCAGCTGTCTGGCAATGGCATAGGCGGTATCCACATGATCCCCGGTGATCATTACTGTAGATACACCTGCACGGCGGAAAATCTCCACCGCTTCCTCCGCCTCCGGTCTGGCAGGATCACGCATCCCCACGATTCCCAGGAATGTCATACCTTCTTCCCCACACCCGGGAGTGTTTCCGCTCTGTGCTGCCGCCAGTGTCCGAAGCGCCAGGGAATTCATGAGTTCTACAACCTCACTGATCCTTTTTCTCTGTCCGGCTGTCATTGGCACACTTCTTCCGTCCTGTAAAATATGGGTGCAGTGCTGTACGATCACATCCGGTGCCCCCTTCGTATAGGCAATACTTCCCTTATGCCCTCCGTTTTTCGGGATTCTGTGATAGGTCGTCATCATCTTCCGGTCCGAATCGAAAGGCTTTTCATCATAGCGGGGGTACTGCTTCTCCAGACGTTCTCTATGCATCCCCATCTTCTCTCCGAAGTCTAAGAGCGCCAGTTCCGTTGGATCTCCGATCCGTTGCTCTCCCTGCAGGGAAGCATCGTTGCACAACAGCATTCCCCGGAGCATCTCCTGTACGCATCGGGATTCTCCCCTGCCATTGCTGCCGGCAGCATCCTCCAGCACATCATACCACCAGCATTTTTCCACCGTGAGCCGGTTCTGGGTCAGTGTGCCGGTCTTATCCGAGCAGACCACGCTGACCGCTCCCAGAGTCTCAACGGAAGGCAGTCTGCGGATGATCGTATGTACTTTGACCATTCTGGTCACTGACAATGCCAGACAGATCGTCACCACTGCCGGCAGACCTTCCGGCACCGCAGCCACCGCCAGGGAAATCGCCACCAGCAGCATTTCCGGAATATTTCTGTGTTGAAATACCGCCAGCAGAAACAATGCCGCACATACTCCCAGCGATAAAATACTCAGAAGCTTTCCCATATCCCCCAGACGTTTCTGTAACGGTGTCATTTCCTCTTCCGCATCTGTGATCATGGAGGCGATCCTGCCGATCTCCGTGGCCATGCCCGTAGCTGTCACGATTCCTTCTCCGTGGCCATGGGTCACCACAGTAGACATATATACCATATTGACCCGTTCAGCCAATGGAATCTCGTGTCTGCAGTCTGCCAGAAACAGCGCATCTTTTTCCACAGGTACCGATTCTCCGGTCAGGGCGGATTCCTCTACCTGCAGATTGGAGCTTCTGGTCAGCCGTATATCCGCAGGTACCTGTGCCCCTGCCTCCAGGTCTACCAGATCGCCCGTCACCAGTTCCGCCGCCGGAATCTCCTGACGGATACCTTCCCTGATCACAATGGTCTGTGGACTGGTCAGCTTTTTCAACGCTTCCAGTGCCTTTCGGGCTTTTCCCTCCTGCAGCATGCCCACCAGGGCATTGACCACTACCACAGTGCCGATGATCACGGCATCACTGAGCTCCCCCAGAAAGACGGATACCACAGCTGCGATCAATAATATGTAGATCAGCGGGTCCTTTAACTGCTCCAGAAAAAGCTGTATTTTCGTCTTTTTTCTGGCAGCTTTCATTTCATTTCTGCCATTTTGCTGTAAACGACGAAAGGCCTCACCATCGGTAAGGCCCTTCACTGCGTCACTTTTCAGTTCATTTACGGTTTCCTGTATATTCTGTTTTTCGAACACGGCTGCCTCCAATGCTTGTTTCTATTAAGCATTGTATGTCATATCTTCAGAATTCATTACACCGAATCATCGTACATTTTGATCTCTTAACTGGAATGCTGCGGTCAGCTCGTTCATGTTGGTGGCCTGCGCAGACAATTCCTCACTGGTGGCAGAAGTTTCTTCTGCGGTCGCAGAGTTGTTCTGCACCACTGTGGATATCTGTTCAATGCCCTGTTCGATCTGCATCATGGCATCTGCCTGTGCCTTGGATTCTTCCATGGCTTTCTTGGACTCGTTGGCCAGATCCTCAATGCCTTCCACGACCTTCTGCAATGCTTCGGCTGTCTTGTCCGTGATCTGGTTGCCATGCTCAATCTCCTGCAGGGAAGTCTCAATCAATTCTCTGGTATGTACCGCAGACTGTGCACTGTCATCTGCCAGCTTACGGATCTGATCCGCAACCACTGCAAAGCCTCTTCCGGCCTCTCCTGCTCTGGCTGCCTCAATGGCTGCATTCAGGGACAACAGATTCGTCTGGGATGCGATATCCTCAATCTCACCAATAATATCGCTGATCTGCCTGGAAGTATCGTTGATACGCTGCATGGCATCTGTCAGACCCTTCATTTCCTCTCCGCTGTCCTTCGCCTGCTGCTGGTAATCCATAGCCTTCTGGTAAGAACCTCCCAGTGCCTTGGCATTCTTCTCCACGATCTCGGTTACATTCGTGATGGTAGCCTGCAGTTCCTCTACGGAACCGGCCTGGTCGGTAGCACCTTCCGCAAGTCCCTGGGCAGCATCTGCCATCTGGTTTGCCCCCAGAGATACCTGTCCCACTGCCGTCTTGATCTCATTAAGTGTCTCACTGAGCTTATGGTTCAGCTTACGGATAGATTCCAACAGTCCCTGAAAGTCTCCCACATAGGCTTCTGCGCAACCTGTAGTCAGTGCAAAATTGCCCTGTGACATCTCTCCCAACAGATAATCCGCATCGCCAATCACTTTCTGCAGGTTACCGGATAATGCGGCGGTAGCCTCTGCCAGGATCTGTGTCTCATCCTGTGTCCGGATCACTGGTGCCGGAGTATGCAGATCGCCCTCAGCCAACAGACGTAATCTCTCGGTACACTTTGCCACCGGTTCACCGATCGCCTGACCGATCTTTTTTGCCCTGCGCACACTGAAACATAAAGCTGCAGCACCTATTGCTACACCAATGACAATACATACAACGGTAGAACCAAGGAAATCTGTCAGTGGTGCATTTACTGCCACGCTCCATCCATTGGTTCCTTCTATTGGTGCATAAGCCTGTATTGTGAGGGTTCCGCCTTTCATATAAGTGCCATATCCGGTTGCTCCGGTCATCATCTTCTGCTCTACCTTTGCAATTCCCCGCAAAGATCTGTCCGTCTGAGACAGTTCAATGTTGCTCTTCTGCTCCTGGGCAATCGCAGAATCACAGTGAGCAATGGTGATACCTGTTTCTCCCAACAGATAGCACTCGGAATTCTTACTGACAGAGACTGCCGCAGCAATATCATTTAAGAACTCCGGATCCGGCACAACGAATACCACGCCGACAATATCACCATTCTTATCTCCGTCTGCATATACAGGTGCGGAAATGATAACGCTGAGTCTGCCGTCTGACTTCGAGATCACTGGATCCGATACCACGACCTCTCCCTGCATGGATCTCTTAAAATAATCACGGTCACTATAATCGGTTCCGTCATAAGCACAGATACCGTTGGAGCCGATCAGCTTGCCTCTGACCATTCCATAAGCTTCCACACGCTGGTTGATATACTGTTGCTTCTGCTCCTGGGTAAATACCGGAGAAGACAGCTGATAGCTGCATCCGAGTTCGGATACGATCGTTGTTGTCACCCGTAGTTCCTCATTGATACGGTCTGCGGAAATCTCTGCCACCACCAGCATATCGCCTTCCAGTGTTCTCATGGTACTGGACAGATTCAGGATCACGGTAAGGATGACCAACGGAATAATCGAGAACACTACCAGCCTGCTGATTGCCTTCTGCAGACGTTCCCGGATCGTCGTCATGCCGGGTGTCTGCCCCTTTGTGCCCTTCTGTGATGCTTTTGTACTCATATGTCCTCATTTCTGCGCTGCATTTTTATTATATGCTTTATTTTCCTGTACTCTGTGAAGTGACCACTTGTCCGGCAGCGCCCGGATATTCCATTCATCTCCCTCATTTGGAACAGTGATCTTCTGCAGAGATACTCAATTTTATATGTCGATTTTATTTTACCATGATTCAGGAAAATTTTCTATCTTTTGAAGCCCAAAAAGAGAGTTAATATTCCGTTAAGAATATCAACTCTCTCCTGTCATTTATCTCTCTATCCCCTCATGATAAGAAATACCCTGTTAATAGCCGAACTCCTGGGCAAAATACAACTTGCCATTGGTCTCATAGACCGCAATGCTGCAGGTGGTAAAATCGCCTGCCAGGATATTCGCTGCGTGTGTAGGAGAAGCCATCCAGGCATCTACTACACTCTGTGCGGAATCATAGCCCTTCGCCAGATTCTCGCCCCACATCAGTTCACTGTTCACTGTGTACCAGTCCTTACCGTTGGGTCTGGTATGGGAGAACTTGGAAGCTGCTTCCTGTGCTCTTACCATAGCGCAGGACTCCAGACCGTTGCTCCAGTTCAGTGCTGCCAGGCCGTTCTCTGCTCTCTTCGCGTTTACAATATCCAACGCATCGATAGCCATGGCACGAAGTTCATCTGCACGGGCCAGCTCAGCTTCACTCATACCGGCTTTTCTCACAGAACCCGCCAGTGCCACTGCCTCTTCATCGAACCAGACAGTTCCGTCATCCGTGGCAGGATCACGGCTTACAGAGGATAATTCTGTACTCTTGCCGCAGCCTGCAAGGCTCAGCACCATGATGACTGTCAGAACAAGACTCATCCATCTTTTTTTCATTTGTTCTACCTCTTCTTTCCTTGATTGTTTATAGTAAATATATGTTTATTCGTTATGATTGCTTCTTCTTAATAATAAGCCATGCTCCCAGCCCTGTCAAGGAAAGGGCAAAGCCCAGATTCCATGTATTGGAATCATCGCCGGTCCTGGGTCTTCTGGAAGCTCCCAGGACTGCTCTGTCCGCCAATGGTGTAGGATCATCGGTAATGCTTACAACCCGCTGACGTCTTACACCAAGCACCTGAGGTGTTACCGGGGTTGCCGGCTCAGACGGTGTACCGGGAGTATCCGGGGTATCGGAATCATCCGAATCGTCCGGAGTATCCGGGGGTGCGGTCGGAGTAGTGGTCGGCGTCGTGGGTGTGGTATCCGGTGTGCCTGTCGGCGTAGGCTCCGGAGTAGCACTGGGAGTAGGTTCCGGGCTGGTAGTCACGGGCGGAGTAACCTCCGGCTCTCTGGACAATTCAAACTGCATTCCGAAGCCGTATCTGGTCATCTGATAGCCGTTGTTGGCCAACACACCGTTAAGGTTAGTGGTGATCTTCACTTCTCCGTCCTTTAACAGGTCGGATACCAGAGTATCTGCATAGGAACCTTCCTGTCCGTTTTTCAGCATCCGGTCATACAGACCTTCACCGTCAAAAGTATATACATTATGATATGTCGTGTAATATAAAGCATCTGCTACTGCAGAACAGCTCTCCGCTACTGTGGTATCGGCGGTTCCGTTGGTCAGGATTGCCAGTTCCTCTGCCGTAAGTTCTGAAAAGCCGTAGACCTTATTTCCTTCTTCTCTGGAAGTATTGTTGAACCAGTCTAAGTAATACTGTGCCAGGCAGCTCTGCGTAACCTCTTCCGGCTTCATTTCTTCGCTGCCATATCCTTTTTTCAAAAGAGCCTCTCCGACAATCGCATCCGTAACCTTGCCTGCGGTGATTCCGAGATCCCGTAACGGAGCATTTAAAATACGGCGGGGCAATGTACAGAACGCTCCCACTTCACCGATCTCATAACCTTCAAAACCACTGGACAGAACCGTTACTTTCTCTCCTGCCTTAGGCGCCGCCGGGATCGTACCGATCGTGGCCTTTGCAGGATCATACTGATACTCCTTATTGCTCTCATTTACCAGCTTTATGTTGTAGTACAGGGTATCTCCGGGCTCTGCCGCATTTCCTCCTGCCACGGTACCGTTCAGATAACCGATGGCATCGGACAGATTGATTCTTACCTTGTCCGGGGCATTGCTGTGGATCGTAATGGTGATCGTTGCATCATAGGTCACCCTGCCGGTGCCGCTTTCCCAATGCTGTTCCAGTTCCGGAGTTGTAGTAATGGTAATACCTTCGGAAATATAATGGAACACTGCGCCGTTCCCATTCTGTTCAAAAGTTACCGTTCCCGTGGGATATTCATAATAATCTACTGCGGATACCCCGGGAATCCTGTAATCGTATCCGTCATAATTGATCCAGGTCTCTGTGGGTGTGGTCACATACCATACCGTGGCAATGGTGACTCCACTGAAGGACCGACCGGTGGTGAGCAACTGATCCATAAAACTTTCCGTTACATTTTCACCATACAAGACGCCGTTGTTGTCATTCACATACTGTTTTACATCCTCAAGGGTTTTTCCGCAGTTTTCTTTATAATAGGAAGTGCCTTCGCTGTCTCCACCGTAATAAACATAGTGTAACAAATCTGCGGGCTTGCAGTCAGAATATTTGTTTACATCTAATGCTACGAATCCAACGCACTGCCAGCTTGCCCCGTTACTTCCGGTTAACTTTCCTTCGGCATCTACCCCTGTATTATCCACAGAAAGATATTTAAAGGTTTCAGCATCATCCAAAGTCATCTTATGACCTGCAAACAATGAAAAATCTCCGTTTGCCGGCTTGTAATTATGGGGCCATACGTTGGGGCTGGCTACCTGTCCTCCCACATATTTTGCCATGGTGCCTCCAGCAAGAATCACCGTTTTGATGGTGGGATAGGTTTTCTCTTTTACAGCAACAACGCTGTCGTTTCCGCTTACACTTGCCATTTCAACAACATCGTTCTGCTCATTCTGCGTTGCTTCTTCTGCCTGTACTGTAAATCCGGTGTTGGAGACGCTGCCGATCAGCAGTGCCGCTACCAGAGTTTTTGCCAGTTTGGTCTGTATTACGTTTTTTAACTTCATTTCTGTTTCCCCTCAAAACCAGTATTTCTGTTTTTATTACTTCTTTTTACTCTCCTAATAAGGAAGACTGCGCCAAATGGAAAAAAGGACCAGATTTTGAAAAATTTTTCAAGATTCTGATCCTTTTATACTTTTACAGCTAAGATCGGCTGTCGTTCCGTTCCTGTTTAATGTTCTTTTCGCTTAAGAACAAGCCATGCTCCCAGACTCGTCAGGGAAAAGGCAAAGCCCAGATTCCAGGCATCGGAGTCATCGCTGGTCTGCGGTCGTCTGGATGCTCCGAGGACTGCTCTGTCCGCTAAAGGAACTGCCTCGTCCTCGATGGTCACCATTCTACGGCGTCTTGCACCAAGTACCTGCGGGGTATCCGGGATTCCACCGGCCGGTGTGCCGGGATCATTCGGGGTGCCGGGATCATCTGGTGTATCATCCGGAGTATCGGGTTCATCCGGGGTGTCAGGTGTTGCGGTTGGTGTTGCTGTTGGTGCAGGTTCCTCGGTTACTACCGGTACCGTCGGTGTCGGCGTAGGCTCCTCGGTTACTACCGGCGTAGGCGTAGGCTCCTCGGTTACTACCGGCGTAGGCGTAGGCTCCTCGGTTACCACCGGCGTAGGCGTAGGCTCCTCGGTTACTACCGGCGTAGGCGTAGGTTCCTCGGTTACCACCGGTACCGTCGGCGTAGGCGTAGATTCCGGCTCATCCGGTTCGCACGGACAGTGAATCTCACCGCCCTGCTTATACTTATCCGCTATGATGCCTCCGACAACAGTTCCGCCATTATAGACAGTTGCCTTCGGAGCCAGAATATATCCGAAAATAGAATTTACATTAACTTCTGTTGCATTGCCAAAGTTCCAAATAATTCTGTCTGCCCACAGCTGATGTTCCAATGCTTGCTTTTTTGCACCATGCGCATTCATCCAGCCGGTAATATTCACAGTTCCGGAATCACTTACATTTACCACAACTGTTTTTCCATAAAAAGCTGCGCCGGTGATCTCTTTGTCATAGTCTTCCATCCTGGTATTTAACTCAGCACTTGTTACATTCAATACCAGTTGTGTATCGTTATTTTCATTCGCCAAAGCATACAAGTCGTTACTTTTCTGTACCATATCATCTGCCAGAACCTTGCTGATCGTAGACGCGATATCCGTATCCCATACTTCGCAGTTCTTCAGAAGATTTCCAGTATATAATTTATTTTCACCAGCTATAATATTATAACCCTGTCCAGTCACTTCCCGCTCAACAGAGTTCTGGGTTCCGTCAGAATTAGTAAGGGGAATCACCAGCTCCTTTTCATCTGTTCTGCCTGAAGCTGTATATTTAAGAATCTGATTGGGAGCAGAAAGATCTCCCAGATAAGATCTTCCCCCATAGCTTTCCATAAAAACCTTTAATTCTTTAATTGCGGCATTTCCCTCAATATGGTACAGATTTGAGGATACAAATTCATTCGTATATAATACAAATGAAAATGGATCATTTAAATCCGCACCTGCTGCCTGCACAGTAATCCCTTCGTTCCCTGCAACAGAACCTACAACCAGTGCTGTCACCAGAACCTTTACCACTTTTTCCCTTACATACCTGCTCAATCTGCTCATCTGATTTCTCCCTCAATGAAACTGCGTGTTTCAACGTCTTTAAACGTTTTCGTTCCTCTTTACAATTATTAAGACTGACGCCATTTCAAAAAAGGTTCAGATTTTTATTATTTTTTTGGTCTTTTCAGTATCATTTTTTATTTTTGTAACACAAGCCTTAGTATGCAGCCGTTTCTGTCAGGACTCCATGGATCAGAGCCCGCCTTTTTGTACCGGATGAGCCGTAGCAGGTAGACAGGGATACGATATTTCCCCTGTCACTTAAGTCCGCATCCGAAGCATACAGGGAATGTTCCGTGGCCCACTGCACATAATCATCATAGGAGGCATCTGAGGTAAACGTGGCAAAACGGTCACTGGTACTCTTTGTTTCATAATAGGAAAAAATCTCATAAATGTA
>OGXJ01002856.1_pt1 | contig 11003 bp, 9 predicted proteins | sample 1576231 | NCBI WGS metagenome assembly OGXJ01 (sample SAMEA3541539, study PRJEB24748) | human gut metagenome | biome: human gut; feature: human-associated habitat; material: faeces | place: China | collected 2012
GTTTCGATACGGAGTGCGTCCAGAACCTGCTTCTCCTTCTTGGCAAGGTTGTCGAGCACAAAGTCACGGAGGTCGCTGTGGACTTCGTAGAGCAGTGCGTCCTCGTCTACCTCGCCGTTCTGGTCGAACAGCTTCTGTTTCAGGCACATCATGGGGTGTTTCTCTAAAAGGTACTGGCAGTAAGCGGTTTCACGCACTTTGCCCTTACTGTCTACCCAAGGGCATTCGCATTCTTCCTCTTCTTCCAGTTCGTCCTCATCACGCCAATCTTCGTTCCTCTTTTTCCAGTCGCTCATGCAATCCCTCCCAATACTTCCGTAGCTCGTTTTCGGTCTGCGGGTCCGGGAGCACCGAACAGTCCAGATAATATTCAACGATGTCAAGGTTCTTTATCGCTTCAAGAAAGCAGGGGTGAAGTTCTTCTGTGGGTGACTGCGGTGCATATCGGACCCGCCAACGCTGCAGACAGCGGTAATAGTCCAGCAGCTGCTGCCGGACGGTGGGCGGTCTGCGGGGAGCAAGCCGCACCTTGCCGTCGGCAAGTGCCATGCCGAAGTCCTCCTTCAACTTTTCCACAGCCTTGTAGGGAGAAAGTTGAAAAAGTCTGCCGACAAAATCGATCACATCGCCATCCGCCTGACAGGCGAAACAGTGGAAACGGCTGTCCACCTTCATGCTGGGGTGTTTATCCCCGTGGAAGGGACAGCACATCATACCGTTCCGGTTTACGGCGAAGCCGTACAGCTCCGCCGCCTGCCGGGTCGAGATGGCGCTTTTTACGTCCGAAAAGACAGAGGTGCTACCCTCCGTCCCAATGGGTGGGGTACAGGCGAAAGGACGAAGCCCGGTGAGGGGCGTGGGTGAGGTTGGGTTTATTCACACATCGATCCGTCAGAGTGTTGTTCATTTGACCTCCTGCTGCGGTACGGCGTGGCCGCGCTCTTCCTTGCGGAAGAAGGCTTCCACGTTTTGTTGTGCGGTGCGGAGTTCACGCAGTTCGATCTGCGCTTTCTTGTAGCGGGTGTAGAACCCGTTTTTCTCCGAGGAAAGGGTCTGATATTCGGCATCCAGCTTTTTGAGGTCCGGCAGTGTCCTGAGCCCGTTGGCCTTGAAATAGGCGCAAGCGGCCTCGTACACAGCAAACTCTGCACGGTGCTGCTCCTTGAACTTGGCGGGATTCCGCACAGTCTGGAGCTTCTGTGCAAGGGGCTTGTACTGCCGATAGACCACAAGATGCCCGCGCAGCTCCTTGAGGGAGACCATGCGGGCATCCATGTCTTTGACCACCGCCAGTGCATCGTCGTGCTGGGTTTGCAGTTCGGCAATGCGCTGGTGCAGGGCATCTTCGCTGAGCAGCTTCTTCTCCTGCAGGAGACACAGGGTCTGCGACCAGCGTTTGAGGTTGAACTTTTTCGCCCAACGCTCATAGCCGATGCCCTTGCCCGCAGCAACGTTCGCCTGAATGTCAACCAGTTTCCTGATCTTATCCGGCTTCTTCTCGCTGGCGGGCTGGATGATGGCGGCAAGCTGGATGTTCTGGGAGAGGGCGGTCAGCACCTGCTCCTTTTCCAGCTTCTTGCTCAGTTTCTTGGCGGTGATGAACTTTGTCCGGCCGGGCGGGCAGTAGCTCAACCGGCCTCGGCTCTCTTTCACGGCGATGCCGTGTTCCTGCATGAGCAATGCAGAAAATTCCTCGAAGGTGGTGGTCTTGTTCAGCACAGCGTAGATCTGCTTTCGCAGCTTGTCCAGCTCGGTCTGGTAGACGGTCTGGGTGGGCTGCTGCCCTTCGGCGGCAAGTTTGGCGTTGGCATGGTCGAGGCGGCGTTGTCCGCGCCGCTGCGCCCAATACTCGCGCTCCGAAACATGGTCGCCTTGGGCTTCCAGCAGATTGATCTGGTTCAGGTCGGCTTGCTCGCACATCTCCATGACAGCGACACGAAGGTGCCGGAGCATGGCAGAAGTGCAGCGGTGCTTCTTGCCCGCTTCCCAGTCGCACGGCTTGTCCATGAAGGGCTGCCGTTCCACGGTGCGGACACGCAAGCTGCCGATGACGATGTGGACGTGGATGTTTCCCGCACTGTTGTGACCGTCCGGGTGGGTGCAGACGATGGCGGGATGACCGGGGAAGTTGTCCTTGCAGAACTGCAAGCCAAGGGCTTGCGCCCGCTCCATGGTCAGGCCGTTCTCTACTGCGTCCTTCGGGTCGAAGCTGATGATATAATGGTGGGTCTTCACGTCCTCCCGCCCGCCGTTCTTGCCGTATTTGCGATTGGCGATCAGGCAGGCCATAGTGAACGAAGATTCGCCGCACTCAAGGGTGTCGAGCAGGTACGAATCCCGCAGCTTGGGTCTGCCCTTCTCGTCCAGAATGGGCAGGCCGGTGTACTCGTTGTGCTGAAAGGAGAGATAGCTCTCAGCGGCGGCATAGTTAGAGTTTTTCGAGGTCAAATGCTTGATGGTTGCCATACAGTTCACCAACCGTTTCTTCGGCTTTCAGCCGAAAGTTCGTGAGTGCGGACAGTTCCTCCAGAATTTGCGCCCGGAGCTGCTCGGTGTCTTTGCCGCCGGAGTTGAAGTGCCGTGCAAGCTGGTTGAGGTTGCTGCCTACCTTGCTGCACTGGGCAGACAAGGCGGCAAGCGCCGCCAGTGCATCCTCGCCGCCCTGCGCCACCACAACGGTGTGCTTGACGTTCACACCGTACAGGACACGGCGGACGAGTTCGGACTGGGTGAGGTGGAGTTCTTTGCAGGCGTATGCGATCCGCAGCTTTTCTTCTGCGGTCACTCGGACTTTGATGATGTGTGTCTTTCGTTTTTGCGGCGTGTCATTGCGGTTCTTCTTTGCGTGTGCGTTCGGACGTTTCATTTCAGTCATATTCGACCTCCTGTGAAAATAATAAATGCCCACTCCGGGATGGAGAAGGCTATGTAAAGCGACACGCCGCTTTTGCGCTGAAACCAGCGCAACGCTGGAGCAGGGTTTGGGGAAGGCACTCCCCAACAAGTGGCAGACCATGTGACAGAACATTTTCAAGCATTGAAAATTTGTGGCCACAGGTCGATACTTGCTTTCGCCCTTTCCGTGCAACACTGAAAATTTCAGAAGTCGAACCGCAATGCACGTTGAAAATTTTGCAGAGCAAAACGTGTGAAAAGGCAAAGCCCCTGCTCATGGTCACCGTTCACACCGAACGCAGTTCCTGCCCCTGTTTTGCAGCGGCGTTGTCCGGCTCGCCCACAGAAAGTGTGAGGTCATGGCGCAGTATCTCGTTCAGACGGCTTATGTAAGATTCAAGGTACAGCTTCCCAAAAGAAAAATACCGCCCTGCAAGACAGGCGAAAAATTTTGTCGGGTGAGACAGCGGCAAAATAGATCGGGTGTGTTGCGGGGCGGTAAAAATCTTCATAGGGAATAAATCCTCGCCGTTCTGTACTTTTCTGAAAGTCCGCGTTTGCGTAGCAATGAAAGCCCCAGTGGGGCTTTTAAGCGGCAGAGCGGTCTTGCGCAAGCAAGATGGAGGGGCATTGCCCCGACAAGCTCGGTGGGATTTGCGATAGAGGGTATCACGGATTGCGGCGAGCGTCAAGATGGTTTTGCAAATTTTATTGCAGTAAAGCGGTGATAGTAGGACTTATAGAGATGACTGGGAATGAATAAGAACGATTGTATTGCGAAAATCCTGCTGTATGGTATAATTGATTTGTGTAAAATGCCAGTAAATGATAGCTTGGATACTTTACAAAAGGATTTGGATGTCAAATTGGGAGAAAAGTGAGAAAAAATCAAAATGAACAAAGAAGATATGTTATTAAAGAATTTTTCGATATTGTCTAAAGACCCTGAGAAGTGTCATGATGCATTATGCTCAGCATTACTGCAACTGCTGAAAATAAATCCGGGATTAGCAATAAGGTGTTGGGAAACTTGTATAAGAGAGAATATTAGTAAATTTGAAACGGATTTTGAAAAGAAAAAATTTAGTAGCGGAAATGGTGGATATTGGTTGACGCAGCATCTTGAATATGAACTTTGTAAAAGTAATTGTTTTGTGGCTGCCATAAAGGAATTTGCAGGAAATAAATTTCTACTGGATGTGTTGTACACAAAGAGCCCAATCGAATCGTACGTTCAAGCTCCACTTGTTATCAGTTATTTAATTAGAAAAAATCGGCTACAAGAGGCAGATAATATATTGTCGGCTATATACAAAAATAAGATATTCAGTGCATATGCGCATCTCTGGGATGAAATTATCAAGGACTTTAGATATGGAAGTGACTATACATCATGTCTTGTTGATTCAAGACTAATGAAGCAACCCAAAAACATAAGGGATTACTGTATAGGCTGGATTGAAAGAATAAAGGATGAAGAGGAGCAGGCAGGTGCGATGACATTTGCCATGCAGATGTATGAATGAAAAGGTTTAAGGATATTGTAAAAGAAGTAAGCGATAAGTTCTTACAAGAAGCGAAAAGGTCTCCACAACTGATTGCAGATATGGCAAAGATGGAATACTATATGGCTGAAAGCTATAGTGGCAGATTGTTTGTTGAACTGTTGCAAAATGCTGATGATGCGAAATCCACTCGAATCATTTCATACTATAACCATGGAAACCTGTATTTTGCCAATAATGGAAAGCCTTTCGATGAAAATGACCTGTCTGCCATATCAAGATCAGGAGCAAGTGGGAAAAAGCGTGGAAAGACTATCGGATATCGAGGCATCGGTTTTAAGAGTGCATCTGCCGTCTCGAATGAGATCGTTATTTATTCAGCAAATACATACTTCACTTTCTCCAAGGAAAAATGTGCCAACCTTTTGGAAATGCCAGCGGACGAAGTTCCGACCATCAGAATCCCATTGATTTTAGAAGATGTGGAAAAAGATGTCGCCGAAGATGTTGAACTTCTGAAGGAAAACGGCTATTCTACGGTTTTCGTTTTAATGAATGCAGATATTTCGCTTTATCTGGATGAATTAAAAGATGTCGATGAAGGATACTTTATCTTCCTGAATAATGTGTATGAGTGCGTATTTGATATAAATGATTTCTCAGATAAATATCAAATCAATCGCTTCACCGATTCCGGGAATGAGCATGTGGAAATAAGCAGTGAAAAGTGCCACACAGAATGGATGACAGTAAGGAACAAAAATACTGCTGTTTCTTTCTTGATTGAGGACGGGAAAATCGTTCCGTGTGAAGATTCCAAGGCAGTGTATCATTGCTATTTGCCGACTTTAGAGAAGTCGATTATCGCATGTAAAATAAATGCGGATTTTTCGACCGATCCATCACGAAAACACATCACAATGGATGACAAAACCAAGGATTCGCTGCAACAGGTTGCAGCCATATTTGCGTCCACTCTTGAAATGGCATTTGACGAAGCCGATACAGGCAAATATAAAAATATTTTAAGTATGTACTTGAAGAAATCCACGGTTTCCAAAATGAATTTCTATTTGGATGAAATTGTCGAGGACAAAACAAAAGACAAAAAGTGGATCAAACTTGAAAGTGGAGAGAAAGTTTCTCCATGTGATTATAAAGTGTTTCCATCAACCTTTGATATTGAAAAGCCGGAATTGGTTCGTACTATTCCGGGAGAGATTGCAGCAGATTCGGCTCCTAAAATGGTATATGATAACATTGATGATGTCGATTTGTTCATGAGCCAGTATAGCAATCAGGTGATTGGTATGGACACAATCTCCAAGGACTTGTCAGACGCTTCCTATGTGAAAAACTTGGATTCTGAAACATACACACAGTTATTAACCAATGCAATCCGGGAAGCCAAAGTCGAAAAAATATTAAATGGAAAATCCGAAGCAAACCTTAATGAATACGTTGTAAAGACAAAAGACAAGAAATTCAAAAAAATCAAGGATGTTGTCCAGAAGAAAGAAAAATTGGACGAAGCGACCCAAAAAGAACTTGATGAAAGATTGGCGGGTTCGGAAGTCAAATGGCTGCAAGAGCAAGTTGGGTCTGAGGACTTAATTAAAGAATGCCCAGCAAGTGATGATATTTTTGCAGCCATACATAAGCGAATTGATTCAGAAAAATCAAAATCGGATACTCTTACAGTCCATATTGCAAAGTGGAGAGACGCCGAAAACAAATGTGTTGCTATCGAAGAATCTTTTGGAAATGAAGCCGAAGATGTCAGCCTTAAAAATTACGGATACGATGTGAAAAGTATTACCCCGGACGGTCAGAAACGCTACATCGAAGTCAAATCCGTAAAGAAAGACTTCTCCTTTTCTCTTACCAATAATGAATACACCGCCGCACATCAATATGGAGAAGAATACTACGTGTGTCTGTTGTTGGAGAACGACAACAATTTAGTGGTTCGATATATCCAAGACCCACTGCGCAATGCAAAGTTTGAGAAGAGAATCAAGCAATGGGAATGGCTGTGTCTAGAATGTGATTCGACTACAATGACATTTAATTTGGACGGTTAAGTACTATTTGGAATGAGGAAGGTGCATAGCATCATATGATACTGTGCACCTTCTTTTTATAAAGTCGCCATCATCGATGTTCTCTTATTTTTGAAAGAAGGTGTAGATGATGCACATAGAAACAATGTCATATCCAAGATTAAAAGATAGTGTTTGCAAATGCTTGAATATCGATCAGTCGTTTCTATTGAAAGAACTGACTGAGTTGAGTAGAATAGAACGAGAAAATGGGGAAGAAGAATTTAATGAGAAAGTTGTAGAATTTATAGGTTTGTGTGATTTGCAAATACCAGATGAAATCGAGTTTTATCATCTTGGATGGCGATTGAATAATGAGGAAAGTAAGGAGAGTAAAAATCTAAGAGAATTAGTGCTGTCAGAAAACAGCTTTTCTGATTATTTAAAAGCACATGATATCACATTTTGGAATGATGATTGCCTGAAAGTTTTCTATAAGGGCAATGAGATTCTAGCGTCTGAACAGTCAAGTGATAGAGTTGCAAATTATCTTAGAATGCGATTGGGAATTGACGATGATGACAGATGTGTAAATGGGTTTGCATTTAGGGATTCACTAGAGAAGGATTCATATTGGAATCATCTACGTCGTGGACCGGAATTTTTGCAACAGTTTTCAGAATATATCGAAGATAGAAATTTGATAGACGATTATATAAAAAACAGCCATTATTTTTGCTTTGAATATATTGTGCCGATTAACGATATTATAATTGACGGTCATGACGAAATGGACAACAAAGAAAAAACATACCATCTACTAGGACAATGTTTTAGGCATTTGTTAAAGTATCACAGGAATCGACTGTATCCAGACTTCAGAGATGAAGACGACAATGTGATTTTGAGACTTGCGGACGATGTGACTATGAAAAAGGAATGGTTCGTCAGCAAAGAACTAATCACGGTATAACAAGCACTATCTGTAGCTGCACAGCATATAATACGCTTGAACGAAAATTTCAGCTTTTCCAGTTTCGGCCACTTGAACTTTTACGCATTTGTAGTATAATAAAGCTAGAGGATAGCGGCATTGACCAGCTATCGGTGGCGATGAAGCAGTGGACTGGTTCGGTATCAGCCGATTGTGGAGCCAGACCGTGGGTTGAGCGTGAACCACAAGCCGAATAGATTCGATGAATCGAAAGAAAACGATTAATAGGAGCCTTGCCTTTCGGCAGGGCTTCTATTTTTTTGAGGGAAGGTGAAAATGTGCATGACGAAAAGCAGGACATTCTGTACCGGGCTGCGGCTGTCTGGAAAGAGTTGACCGGGTATCACTACCGGCTTACATACGGCTATAAGGGTGAACTGCACGAGATCAAGCTGACATTTTCACCAGAGGACTTCCCTCACCTTGCTGGGTTCCACTACCTGAAAGATATTGCACTTCCCCGGTATAGCCCGCGCAAAACAGTGGATATGATTCTATCCGGCAAGATCACCTACGACAAGGTAAAGAAGGGTGCACTCTATCAGGAGTATGTGAAACCGCGTCTGCTGGCACTGGTGCGGTTGAAAGAAATACTGGAACAGGAGTTCGATTTGTTTTCCTATATGCCCCAGTTCTATCCGTTCGTAACCAAAATCAAAGCGGACTACCTGATTTCCAGCCGAATCGAACCAACTGCCTTTGTGTTGAGTAGCTTGAGCGAGCGACAACCACCAGCTCCGCTGGTGGAGAAGAAAATGCTTTAGCTATAAGATTCGAGCGAAGCGAGATGACAAAGAAATTGTCATCTTAGAAGATGCACTTTATGATACTGCTCGTTAGAGCAGTAGGGCAAGTAATGCAGATGAAAGATGCTTGCTCGTGGCCCCTTGCAGGGGCTTTGCTAGTATTATGCCCTTCTAGGGCTTACTCAAGCCACCGGCTCAGCCGGTGGTTTTGACTCATTATCCGGGAATCCCCCTCTGGCAATGCGGTATGTGACTTTCTGTGTTGCTCTGCTTTTGAAGAAAGTGGCCGTGACTACCGTGCAAACCAACGTTCTCGAACGCTTCTGAAGAAAGAGCGTGTACATATTGAAACGCAGGATACGGTGATTCTATATGACCGCTTGCCGAAAAATCTCGATTAACAAAACGATGCCCACTCACTCATGGAAAAAACATGGGCGGGTGGGCATCACTTGTTACCCTTCTGTCGGAGCAGAAATGGTAGGTTGTCCATTTGGCATAAAATGATAGATGGGACAAGATTCAAAGAACTTCTGTGATTCTTCAGGTAGCTTATCAAAGTGAATTTTAGCCGCAACAGGATTATCTAATAGTAGATATGCACCAACGTAAATAGACTCATTGTCTTGGGCTGCTTCAATAAGAGAAAGAATTTCGGCTTGTTCAGTCGAAGTCAATGTGCGAGAGCGTTTGACGGACTGAAGATAGTTGAGAATAGCAATCGGATGCTCTGTATATGGATCAGAATCCTTAATCCAAAGCGCGAGGGTAGTCGCAGTGGATAGTAGCTCAATGCGACTATTTTTACTTTCATCGTATGCTTTAAGCATTTCAAGAAGAAGTGCATTAAGCGAATGAGAATAATCTTTGGAAAAAGGAACATGCTGAACGGCATCAAGTAACGCATTATAGTCGATATTGCAGTACTTCAACATTGCGTCCTTATTTAACATGACGAAGTGAGTGGATGGATACTCTTTATCATTTTTGTCAAACTCGCGATATATCAGTGGTACATAGTTAAAATCATAGATATTATAGTATTCACTGTTTTCTTCAGTAGGAACAACCCATAAAAGAAGTTCCAGATTAGCGATATGGCAGGTTCGAAGAAGCGATTGGCTTGAACACATCTTAATTGGTTCTTTGTCGATTAGTGCGGCTCTCAAGATGCTGAGATTAGTATTGTCTGTGACAGAAAGGGAAGAACAGTCGAGGTCGGCTGTTGCATGAACTGCCTCTAGCGTCTTTTTCACATCTAGAAGAAAGGAAAGCTTTTTTTGAAGTGTAGGAAGATTGGCACAATCAGCTTCACTGAAAGCGATTTTTCCACCATTGATTTCATAGTGATGGGCAGAAAGGGCAGCAACCATAAACTCTGCATCTTTGATACGCTCTGATAGTGTTCCGGATAAAGTAAAATTGAATTTTGTAGGCAAGGATTGCGCTGTACTGAAACTCATCTGTATTCCCTTACCAAAACGAATGACCGTAGATGATTTAGAACGTGTGACGGTATAACTCTCAAAATAAACTTTAGAATCAATGCTGATAGGAGCATCTCGTGTAAACGAAAATAACTCAATACGGTCAAGATGAGCAATGGGCAGTTCGACTTTTTGAGGGAGAACAGCATAAATGTAAGTTTCGTGGTCAAAAAAATAATCAAGGGGCAAATCGTAATGTTTTGCTGCACTAGTAGAATAGCCTAGAGAAATAGTGTTGGTGGGTAAGTCTGAATCGAAGGATAAGAGCGCGCTATTGATAGCGGCGCGTTGCCTATTCATGTGATGCGCGAAATTAAGGAAGATATCATCGATATCTTCTTTTTTGGTCGGAAAAACTTTTAATTCAATGCTTTTGTATTTAGAGAAATCTCCTTTATAGTCCTTGAGCATTTTTTTGAGGTCGAACGGAAGAAGTCCAACATAGTATATAGTATAATGCTCATCTTCCTTATCGAAATACACGACAAAAAAGATGGTTCCTCCAACATAAAGATAGTTTCTTAAATCAGAATATTGGATAGAATACTTTATGCTCTTTTTCTTTAGATTTGGTTTAATATGACCTTTGACCTGAACAGGTACTTTTAAAATCAAGTCAGCTTTTGCATGAACGTGGCCGGACTTTTTATAGACTTCTACATCTCCATCCCATGAGGGCTCTTTATCATTGGAATTGATGTGAGAAACCAAGTGACCCGCTTTGCTTATGGCAAGTTCAACATGATTTGTAGCAATCTTTTCAGAATCCATATTAGACCTCCAGATAAGGTGATTGCAGAAATATGCATGAGAGTGCAGTTTCTTGTTTGTACTGATTATACACCTAAAATCAGAAAAATTAACAAAACATCTGAAAAATCTTGAAATTGTGATAGTCTTGACAAAAACTGAATTTATGGAAGATAATGGAATAGGTCTGCTATCGGTAGCGAGTTGAGCAGAAATAAAAGGGGCATCTACAACACCGTGGTGCTGTCCGATGTCCCTTGTGACTGATTTTATCGTTGTCGCCAACCTCAGGCTCCTATGTCCTGCATTGCTTTCGGGTTTTATCGCTGCCCGCCAGCCTCAAGCCCTTACGTCTTGCATCAGATCGGATTTTAGGTGTCAGCCACACCAGCGGAGTGACGTCCGCTCTCCTATTTATAGTATATTCGATTGGTACTCAAATGGCAATGGCCTTTCGAAGTAATCAATCTTCCAGTCTGCCATGGTCGCAGCCAAGCGACAGATAACGCTCTATCTCTCCACCCAGCACAAGCTGGGCGTACTCCAAGGGCTTATTATACAGCAGCCAATCCAGCTCTCCCCGC
>OGXJ01002861.1_pt1 | contig 10991 bp, 10 predicted proteins | sample 1576231 | NCBI WGS metagenome assembly OGXJ01 (sample SAMEA3541539, study PRJEB24748) | human gut metagenome | biome: human gut; feature: human-associated habitat; material: faeces | place: China | collected 2012
CCCTGCCATATCCGCCACCGTAACTGTAGCCTTCGGTCCGCTCCTTCATGATCTGCTGGTAGGCTGCCTGGATCTCCTTGAACTTTTCTTCCGCCTGATCCCTATTGGGATTGTTGATATTGGCATCGGGATGGTATTTCCGGCTCAGTGCCTTATATGCTTTTTTTATTTCCTCCTCGGAGGCATCTCTGCTCACTCCCAGAACACTGTATGGATCATAAGTCATTTCCCGTTACCTCTTTTGCACTGTCTTTCATCCGTTTCTTCCGCACGATCTCATAACGGCACCATACACCGGAATACAGAATATTCCGCAGAATATCCACATTCTGTAAAATAGGAAGCTGTTCGAACTCCTTACAGCACTCCGACATCATCATGGTCAGGATCTGCCGGCATTCCTCCTCAAAGCCCGGTTCCTCATACCGTTTCTTTAACGGATTATAGGTTCCTTTTTTGAGGTCCTGCTCGATATCCTCATAGGCATCCAACAGATAAATGAATTTTCCCAGGAAAAATCCAAGTCTCTCCAGATTGTCCTTCCACTCATCCTCACGACAGGATACAATCTGTGCCATGACTCTGCCAAACAATCCCGCCATGGTATCAATATCCGCATTGCCCTGCTTTTCCGCATCCGCAAAATCCTGCATGGCCAGTGAGATATTTCTTACTTTTTCCTGATATAATAACGGTTTTTTACGGAATTTTCTTCCCAACAGATAACTGTACACCAGTCCCTTCAGACTATGCTCGTCCTCCCAGTCGTCCTCCGCTTTATAGCAGGAAAAAAGTACCGTCATATCTGCCACATAATCCGTAAACAGATTTCTTCTTGTGGGATGTTTTTCCAAAGGATGGGCCACACATCTGCACTGGGCCTCCTGCTCCTCCGGTTCATATAAGCTGGTGAGCAGCATCAGGATAAAAGTCATATCGTAATTCAGAGAAAGCTGCCCCAGGACACCGTAACGTTCCTTCAGGCTCTGACACAATCCGCAATAATAGGATCGATAAACATCATACTCCTTAAATTTCATTTCCGACTGATTGATCACAATATATCCGAACATCTGGCTCACCACCCTTTCCTATATTTCTGTATTCCAATTTTCATTTCCCGTGATCCTGCCACAGGATTTTCCCGTCAGGTCTTGCGGATAAATTCTTCACCGCATTTTCTGCACCGGATTGCGATCTTCCCCTTATGTCTGGGTACCCGAATCTTCTGTCCGCATTTCGGGCATTTATAGATCTTGTACTCCTTACGACCGGCAATAGCCTTTTTCTTTCGCTGCCACCATCCGCGAACCTTCATTTCTTTCTTCAGATACCACTGGTTCTCGGCACTCCTCTTACTCAGATCTTTAGAAAACATCCGGTAATACGCATAGACTAACAGGGCCAGAGCCAGCACATAAAATATTCTCAGACCAAAAAAAGAGAGCGCCAGGCAGACCAGAGCCACAATCATCAAAAACTGATTGAAGCGGTCGTTGCCATAACGCCCCCACATGAAACGCTGTAACTTCTCTTTCATGAAGTACCACCTTTCGTCCGCCACCATACAGGGGACACATTATCCAAATCTTTCAGAGTCTCCTTCGCGAAGTCTCCTCTGAATGTTACCTACATTATGGTATGCCGAAAGGCAAAAAGCAATTAACTAAGTATAAACTTTTGTAAAAGAACTATTATTTATTCCACAGTTTCTGGGCCCGTTCATCCCAGTTTTTCGCGTATTCTGCGCACTTTCCGCACAGATGCTCCACAGACTCCGGTGACTGTAAATCAGTGGAATGTGCTCCGGTCTCATGCACCATACGCTGTAAGATTTCCGGATTTTCCAGCATCGGGCAGGGCTTTAAGTGATTGCAGTTGAAAGGCTGGTTCGCACGGTATGCCATAAACAGTGGCTGCTTCAACGCAGTCAGCAGATCTACTTCCTTGATATTGGCACCGGAATAATGGATGAATACACAGGGCTCCACATCGCCGTTTGGATTGATATGGCAGTAGTTTCTGCCGCCTGCGATACATCCGCCCACATATTCTCCATCGTTCTGGAAATCGAAGGCAAAGATAGGTTTTCCGCCCTTCATGGCACGGATTTCACGAATACGGTGATACATATATTCTCTCTGGTCCGGATCTAAGAGCAATTCGGTAGATGCATCATTGCCTACGGGCATATAATGGAAATACCAGCTGAATCTGGCACCTTTTTCAATGATCATATCCAGAAATTCATCACTGGTGACTACTTTATAGTTCTTGCTGGTATAGCAGATGGAAGTTCCGAAGATCAGACCGTACTGCTTCATCAGATCCATGGCATGCATTACTTTATCAAACACGCCCTTGCCGCGGCGTAAGTCGTTCACTTCATCGAAGCCTTCCAGACTGATAGCTACGGAGAAGTTGCCTACCCGCTTCATCTCCTGGCAGAATTTCTCATCGATCAGCGTGCCGTTGGTAAATGCATGGAAGCCACAGTCATCGTGTTTCTCGCACAAACGGATGATGTCATCCTTTCTGACCAGAGGTTCGCCGCCGGTGAAGAAATACAGATAGATACCAAGTTCCTTACCCTGGGTAACGATGCGATCCATATCTTCAAAGCTTAAGTTCAGACGATTGCCGTACTCTGCCGCCCAGCAGCCGGTACAATGTAGGTTGCAGGCACTGGTGGGATCCATCAGGATCAGCCAGGGGATATTGCACTGATGTTTCACACGCATCTCGTTGATCTCTTTTTTGCCGCAGAACGCCGCCTCAAAACCATAGTCCAGTGCGGACATTTTGATGACATGGGGATCCACTTCGTTTAAGATCCGGTTCACATACTGCATCCATTTGCTGTCCGGATCCAGGATCATACGTCTTGCCGCATCATAGCTTTCCTTGCGGAAGGTATCTCCCATAAATTTTTCCGACAGATCTACCAGCTTTAAGAATGCCTTTTCTCTGTCTGCTTCGTCCTTATTCACATACTTCAGAATTCCGTCGATTGCTGCGCCAAATGCAGCTCTCTCAACTTTGTGTTTTGCGTCTGCCATACGATTTACCTCACTTTTGTCTATTTATTCTATGAATCACGGTATTTCAGATGTAATATCGAAACAATACATCCGCGCCGGCAAGCAGGAAGATCAGCGCTCCACTGATCAGTACACGGTTTCTTCCATGACACCCGATCCGATATCCCGCATAGATGCCGACGATGACCGCCAGCGCAGCCATAATTGCCAGCTGAATGATCTGCACCGTTACTCTGGTGTCTAAAAAGCCCATGCCAATTCCCGTCAGAAAACTGTCCACACTGGTAAGCATGGCCCAAATGCATAGCTGTCTCCAGGCGAAGGCATCTTCCCTTCGTTCCAGCGGGTCCCGCATATGTAGTGCCCGGACGATCAGCCATATCCCGATCAGGAAAAAAATAACTGCCGATGCCGCCCTGAACAGTCTTTCTGTCCGCTGATAGTTCATTGCAATGTACGGAAGTTCCGAAATCAGGCTTCCTAAAAGCATTGCACCGCTCTGCCATCCTGTGAACAGCAGGATCATTTTCAGGATCTGCTTTTTGTCCAGTCTGGAAAGCATAGCGCCTTTGTATAATGCATAGGTAAAGACATCCAGGGATAGTCCCACCGATACAATGAAAATTTCATACCATGCCATCCATGCAGCCCCTTTCTCCCGTTATAATGTTTTTATCTCTTTTCATTTTTTACTTTAAACAATTTTCCGGCATATGGTAAGATACAACCCTTGCACAGCGTTTTTCCTGCTCTTACATTTTTTCGATAACTGTAAATATTCCGCGACATTTTGGCAAAAGTGTCGTTTAAAGTTGAGAAAAGAAAGTTTTTTGGTTATAATATTTCTATCTCGGTTCTTTTATAGGAAAAGGAGTCCTGTGATGAAGACAAAAGAATTATTGGCAGACAGTTTTCGTTCTCTTGTGCTTACCATGCCTTTTCAGAAGATTTCCATCAAAATGATCACGGATGGTGCACATGTGATCCGCCCTACTTTCTATAACTATTTTCAGGATAAATACGAAGTGATTGAGTTTCTGTTCGACCAGGACATCGGCAGCAAAGTCGAAGTCATGATCGAAAACGATATGGAACAGGAAGCCATCAAGCTGATGTTTATCTGTTTTGAAAAAAATAAGGAATATTATCATCGACTTTTTGAAACCACAGGCCAGAATTGCTTCGAAGAATTTTTTTCACACTACTGTGAACAGACCTTTTTCCGGATTCTGTCCAGACATCCTATGAGAAAAATGCCCTGCGAACTTATCACACCGCAGTCACTGGCACATTATAATGCCCTCTTATTAATTGAAATTCTAAAGTTATGGCTCTCCTCTCCGAAAGAAGTCCCTGCGGAGAAAATTTTTGAGGCCTACCAATATATTATACGAACTCCGATACTGGATATGATCCAATATCCGGAACCATAAAAAGACAGGTCAGTTCGACCTGTCTTTTTATATCTGATAAACTTATAATCTTGTGATCACAAAGATATCATAGATTGCCTGAATTGCAGTCTCAAAATCTTCATTTGCCACACCGATGATGATGTTCAGCTCGGAAGATCCCTGGTCGATCATCTTGACATTGATATTTTTGTGTGCCAGTGCGGAGAAGATTCTGCCTGCAGTGCCGCGGGTGGACTTCATGCCACGGCCTACGACAGCGATCAATGCCAGGTCGGATTCGATGTCAATGGCGTCGGGATTGGCCAGTCTGTGGATGCCTGCCACTACCTTCTGTTCCTTGTGCATGAACTCATCCTGATGTACGAATACCGTCATGGTATCAATGCCGGAGGGAACATGCTCGAAAGAAATACCATTTTCTTCAAATGCCTGCAATACCTTTCTGCCGAAACCGATCTCGGAGTTCATCATATCTTTTTCAATATTGACGGAGCAGAAGCCCTTCTTGCCGGCGATACCGGTGATCACGTATTTGGACTTCTGACAGGTGCTTCCCACGATCCAGGTACCATTGTCCTCGGGAGCGTTTGTATTGCGGATATTGATAGGGATACCTTCCTGACGTACCGGGAAAATGGCATCCTCATGAAGAACGGTAGCACCCATATAGGCCAGCTCGCGAAGTTCACGATAGGTGATAGTCTCAATAGCCTCGGGATGATCAATGATGCGGGGATCCGCAATCAGGAAACCGGATACATCGGTCCAGTTCTCATAGACATCCGCTTTGGCAGCCTTGGCCACGATGGAACCGGTGATGTCGGAACCGCCTCTGGAGAAAGTCTTCACCGTTCCGTCGGGCATGGCACCGTAGAAGCCGGGTACAACTGCTTCCTTGCTCTCTGCCAGTCTGGCACGCAGTACTTCATTGGTCTTTGCTGCGTCAAATTCGCCGTTCTCATCGAAGAAGATGACGGTTGCCGCATCAATGAAATCATAGCCCAGATAATTTGCCATGATAATACCGTTCAGATATTCACCACGGGAAGCCGCGTAATTGCTGCCGGCCTTTGCCTTAAAGTTCTTCTCAATAGTCTTGAACTCATCGACAAGATCCAGATCCAGCTGCAGTCCGTCGATGATCTCCTGATAACGGGCTTTGATAGCATCCAGCTCTGCCTTGAAGTTCTTGCCCTGATCTGCCAGATCATAGCAGGCATACAACATATCCGTTACCTTGGTGTCATCGGAAAATCTTTTCCCCGGTGCGGAAGGTACCACATATTTTCTCTCCTTATCTGCCCGGATGATGTTTCCTACTTTTTTGAACTGCTCTGCGCTTGCCAGAGAACTTCCACCGAATTTCACTACTTTTGACATAACATTTTCTCCTCAACTCTATCTAATAATAGTATATCCTTTTTATACCAGACGGATCCTGCCGAGCATCTGCTCGCCCAGTGCCTCGTATTTTGCCTGAAAATCTTTTTCCTTCATACTCTGCGTGAAGTATCCGAAGTCTTCCTTCCGGTCCTTAAGATGTACCATCCGGTCTCCGGGGAACGCTGCTGTAACCGCATCTTCCGCTCCGGCCTTTGCCCGGATGAAGAAACTTCTCTCGGCCTCGCCGATGTCTGCCAGCTTTACTTCCTCTTTGTCCCAGAAGCACATGATCACCTTGCCCTGATGTCTTGCACAGTCGACGACATCCGATACTACCGCGCTGGCGGTGGGAAGCTTACCTGCGCCCCGTCCGTAATACATGGAATCTCCCAGCATGTTGCCGGTGACAAATACAGCATTGAATACACCATGTACCATGGCAAGCGGATGTTCTTTGGAAAGTAAAAACGGTGCTACCATAACCTCTGCGGTATTATCATCAATGGCCCTGCTTCTGCCCAATAGCTTGATGGTATGATCTGTGGCATTGGCATATTCGAAATCCGCTGCTGTGATCTTAGTGATACCTTCGGTGGGAACCTTCTCGGAATCCACATTTTTACTGAACATCAGGGAAGACAGAATTGCAATCTTACGGCAGGCATCATAACCTTCCACATCCGCTTCCGGATTGCGCTCCGCATAGCCTTTGTCCTGCGCTTCCTTCAGAACCGCAGCAAAGTCCGCACCCTCTTTTTCCATTTTACTTAAGATATAATTCGTAGTACCGTTTAAGATACCGTTGATAGCCTCGATCTTCTCTGCTGTCAGGGAATAATTCAACGGACGGATAATGGGAATACCGCCGCCCACACTGGCTTCGAACAGATAGTTGCAATTATGTTCTCTGGCGATCTGCAGCAGTTCGGGACCGTGCTTGGCTACCAGCTCCTTGTTGGAGGTGCAGACGCTCTTGCCCCGTTCCAGAGCCTGCTTCGTGAACTGATAAGCGGCTCCGACACCGCCCATGGTCTCACAGACAATGGTCACACTGTCGTCGTGTAAGATCGTATTGAAATCATGAATGACTTTGTCCTCGTAAGGATCTCCGGGGAAATCTCTCAGATCCAGGATGTATTTTACCTTCAGTTCCTGTGCGGACTTCTTGTTCACCATGTCCTTGTTTTTCTCGATAACTTCCACCACACCGCTGCCCACGGTGCCGTAGCCTAATACTGCAACGTTGATCATATCATAACCCTTGCCTTTCTCATAGCCTGAAAACTTTCAGGTACTTTAGTACCTTGCGCAGGCACAAATTTGCGTGTGAAAAATTTTATTCTTTTGCCAGTATTTTTACATGATGTACACTGGGCTGTCCCTCCAGCTGCTCGATCATCCGGGAAATGTCCCCTGTGGTCTGCAATACCTGAATACTCAATGTCAGAGAAGCGATTCCGTTGATGGGAATACTCTGATGGATCGTCAGGATATTGGCCCGGTACTCTGCGATGATCTTCAGCACATCCGACAATATCCCCGGTTCATCATCCATCTGAAAGGTAAGAGTGATGGTCGTTCCCTGGGAATTGTCATGAAAGGGAAAAATATCATCTTTGTACTTATAAAAAGAACTGCGGCTGATACCTACCGCATCAACCGCTTCCTGTATGGTCAGAACCTTCTCTGACTCCAGAAGCCGCTTTGCTTCCACTACCTTTAACAGTACTTCGGGGATCGCCTTCTGCTTCACCACAAAATACTTGGTCGTTTCTCCCATATGTTATCCTTTCTTCCAGTTCGTATCTGTAGTGCGGACACTTGTTTTTCACTGAGGGATATTCTAGCACAGTAAAGTATGAAAGACAACCCCCATTTTTAACCTTTTGCTGTAAATTCCAAAAAGTTCAAAACAGGGGTTGTCTCTAATTCTTGCGGGGATATTTGTTCCCCGTCTCCCGATATGCGTTAAAATCCCATGCTGGTCCCGTCTGTAACCATTCATACATGACGTGTTCTGTATTCTCATAAAAAATGTACCGGCGTTCTCTTTTTTCTCCCTCCTGATATGGGAAAATCGCATCTCCCGCCGCTCCGTCCATCAGTCTCACATATGCATCCTGAAGATCCTCGTAAGCTGCAGGAACAAGCGATGTCTGTAACGGATGGCTCTCTCCCACACCTTTTACCAGGAACAGAGGATTCTGTCTGTCATATGCCGAGACCTCATTCTGAGGATCAAAGCCATGATCTGCCATAACGATAATAACCGAATTGTCATACAGATCTGACTGTTTCAGCTTATCAAGAAACTGACCGATCACCCTGATATTGGCCTCCAGCGTCTCCGTATACGAAGAATCTCCTACCGCATTCAGATCCGCATCATACAGGAAAGGAACATGCCCTCCCTGCAAATGATAATACCGGAAACACTTTCCCTCCTGATACGTCACCTCTTCTTCCTGCATATGTGTGGCAAATTCTTTGAGATCCCAGGTATACAGAGGATTGCTCTCGTCCACAAAGGCATTGTGCTGCCCCTGCGTCTGTACAATGGCCCGATAACAGTATTCCTTTAGGAAAAACGGTGCGTAGCGGATGCCGCCCAGCTTGCAGATTGCCCGCCTGAAATACTTCCAGACATACGCCTCATGCTGCAGTTCCACCATATTGGAAAACTGATAGGTATACGAAGTCACCCACGGATCAGACTCATACAATGCGATGTCATAATCCCTCTCAGACAGTTCCCGGAACAATCCTGATTCATCCACAGCTGCCGCCGCGTAATCCAGATAATATTCTTCTCCTTCATACCATTTGCCCGATAAGATATACGGAACAGAAAACGCCGTCCAGGGATATGCTCCCACCATATCCGGATAATAAGTAAAATCAGCAAATGTCTCTGTATAGGCCGGATCCGAATCCATCACTTCTTCAAAAGTCTTCGCATCCACCGCATCCAACAGCAATACCAGGAAATTCTGATCCTGTGACAGACGGTACTGTCCGTTCTCCAGTGCATAATAAGTGGTTCTCTCCCGGTAAGCCCCTGTGGTCACAGTCATCGTCACAAGCGTTATCATGAGGATTCCCGAAAGTCCCGCACTCACAGCCATACAGATTCCCTGAAATCTCTTTGCACCAAGCAGCTTTGCCATGGTCACGACCGCTGCCGCTATGAGAATACACACTATCGCTGTCTTTATATTTTCTCCCCGGTAGTCCTCCCATACGATTTCCGTGCCGTCGAAAGGCGGCATATGATTCACCAGAAAATTGCCCTGCACATATAAAGTAAGCAAAACCACCAGTTCCGCTGCCGTAACGAACCGGCAAAAAACTTTGGAGATACAGGCTGCCAAAAGGATTCCCAACACATTCAGTCCAAAAAAAAGTGCAAAATTCTGCAGAACCGCTTTTAATATTTTATAAAAATCAAACCAGAATTCTGTCTGGTTCGTAACATACAATTCCAACGGTGCATAAATAAAAAAAATAAAACAGACAGCAAAAGCTGCCAGCAGTCCCGGCGCTGCCACCTTCCACCTGTCCGTCACAAAGGTTTTCCATTTCTCTTTTTTCATCTGTTCCCTCTATCTGCTGTTCTTTTGTATTCCGTCCAACATTTTAACACGACGCCTGTATAAACTCAACTCCAACATAAATAAAGGCCAGCCTGCACATTTGCATGTACGGGCTGACCTTTGCAAACAGCTTCTGCCTAGATCAGAGGATATTTATCTGTTAATTTCTGAACGATGGCTCTGGCTGCGGGAACCTGTTCCTCGCCGCCCTTGATGACCATGGCAATGGCCTCTGCCACCTGATCCATATCCTCGGTGTTCAGACCTCTGGAAGTTACCGCAGGGGTTCCCAGACGGATACCACTGGTCACGAACGGAGACTGGGGATCGTTGGGGATGGTGTTCTTGTTGGCGGTGATGTGAGCTGCATCCAACAGCTTCTCCACTGCCTTACCGGTCAGCCCGTAAGGGGTCAGGTCTACCAGCATCAGATGATTGTCGGTACCGCCGGAGACAATCTTAATGTCACGGCTCATCAGGCCCTTGCACAATGCCTGTGCGTTGTCCACAATGTTCTTCTGATATACCTTAAAGTCGTCGCTTAATGCTTCCTCGAAGCAGACAGCCTTGGCTGCGATGACATGCATCAGCGGGCCGCCCTGAATGCCGGGGAAAATAGCTTTATTAAAATTGAATTTCTCGTTGGCTTCCTTGTTGCAGAGGATCATACCGCCTCTGGGTCCGCGCAGTGTCTTGTGGGTGGTGGTGGTCACTACATCCGCATAGGGAATGGGACTGGGATGAAGGCCTGCTGCCACAAGGCCTGCGATATGTGCCATATCTACCATCAGTACCGCACCGACTTCATCCGCCACTTCACGGAACTTTTTGAAATCAATGGTACGTGCATATGCAGAAGCACCTGCAATGATCATCTTGGGTCTGCATTCCAGGGCCAGCTCCCTCATTCTGTCATAATCCAGGAAACCGTTGTCATCCACGCCGTAAGGTACTACATGGAAATATTTACCGGACATATTGACGGGTGAACCATGGGTCAGATGTCCGCCGTGATCCAGATTCATACCCATAATGGTATCGCCGGGCTTCAGCACAGCGAACTGCACTGCCATATTTGCCTGTGCTCCGGAATGGGGCTGTACATTGGCATAATCACATCCAAACAGCTTCTTGGCACGTTCGATCGCCAGATTCTCGATGACATCCACGCACTCACAACCACCGTAATATCTCTTGCCGGGATATCCTTCCGCATATTTATTGGTCAGTGGACTTCCCATAGCTGCCATAACAGCCTTACTTACCCAGTTTTCAGATGCGATCAGCTCGATGTGACTGTTCTGACGATTCTCCTCGTCAATAATGGCCTGTGCCACTTCGGGATCTACTCTTTTTACTTCATCCAATGAATACATGCCTCATTCCTCCTTATGTTACGTTAATTCGCTAAACTTATGGTTTAGTATAGCATAGAACCTTTTATTTGCAAAGATAGAAAATGAACAATGTTGGCAGAAGCCCCCTGGTGTGTTAGAATAAATTTTAATGATACCAGGGTCAAAAGGTCTAAGCCCACATGAGCTTGCTCATAAGTGGGT
>OGXJ01002863.1_pt1 | contig 10981 bp, 6 predicted proteins | sample 1576231 | NCBI WGS metagenome assembly OGXJ01 (sample SAMEA3541539, study PRJEB24748) | human gut metagenome | biome: human gut; feature: human-associated habitat; material: faeces | place: China | collected 2012
GGAGATAGAAGAATACTTCAACAAGCTTTACGGTGAAGAGGAAAATGCATGCGACGGCGCGGCTGGCCGCCACGCCCGTCAGGAAATCGACGCGGGCCGGGCGACGAGCTGGGCACGGCCTGGGCGGCCCTGGGCATCACGCGCCGCAACCTTGTCTGGACAGCGGGACAGGCCGCCAGCCTGCATCTTGATGCCTGATCCGATCTTTCCTCCAACCTGCGGCACAGCCCGCATCCGACCATGAGGTGACCATGTCCGCCGCCCCTTCCGGGTCCCTGCCGCCGCTCAGTGAAGAAGAACGCGCCATCTTTGCCAATGCCATCCGGCAGGCCCGCATGCTGCAGCGGACCCTGGGGCCGCTGTGCGAGGTCGCCATCCATGATTTCCGCGATCTCGAGCACTCCCTCATCCATCTGGAAGGCAGCCTTACCGGCCGCAAGCTGGGCGCGCCCATCACCAACATCGTGGTCAAGGCCTGGCGCCAGCAGGGCGACGATGTGGCGGACATCGTGGGCTATCCCTCGTCCACGCCGGGCGGCAAATCCCTCAAGTCCTCCACCTCGTTCCTGCGCAGGGCCGACGGCCGGGTCATCGGCGCCTTCTGCATGAACATCGACCTTTCCGACCTGCTGCACTTCCAGGCCGTGCTGCACCCCCTGCTGCACGTGGATCCGCTGGAACGCGACGTGAGCGAGACCTTTGCCGCCTGCACCGGCGATACCAGCCTTGCCATCCTCGAGGCGGCCATCCGGCGCGCAGGCAAACACCCCTCCCTCATGAAGCGCGAGGAAAAAAAGGACTTCATCCGCATTCTCGACGAGGAAGGCGCCTTCCTCATCAAGGGCGTGGTCCAGCATGTGGCCAAGGAGATGCAGGTCTCCATCTACACGGTGTACAATTATATGCGACAAATCAAGAAAAATAATGACTAGTCTTACTATTTAAAATATTTTTTAAATTAAAAAATATTGACACATCCCCGTACTCAAGGCAAAAGGGGATGTGCTGCAATGGGGCGCAGCTCCTGTTTCCTTCCTCTCCCTCCCCGGCGCGCTCCGCGCCCGCCCCGCGTCAGGCCTGCGCCTGCGGCCAGCACAGTCATCCCACACAAGGAGACACCATGACTCCCACGCACAAGCCCCTGACGGCCCTGCATGTCCGTCCGGCCATCGAGACCTCGCTCTTCGATTTTTTCAAGATCGGCCCCGGCCCTTCCAGCTCCCATACCATCGGCCCCATGCGCGCCGGTCATGACTTCGTCCAGCGCTGTGATGCCCTCGACCCCGATCTGGTACGCCGCGCCGCCCGCATCCATGTGGTGCTGCTGGGCTCGCTGAGCGCCACGGGCATGGGCCACGGCACCAATACCGCCGTGCTGGCCGGCACCGCTAGAGGCCGTCATACTTTTGTCCATCACAGACGGAGGAGTCATTTTCATCGCTTTGTCAGCGTCTCTCATTAAAGTTTTAATAGCCGGAGCGTATGCAGGGGTATCGGCTTTAGCCTTCACTTTAGCCAGCTTTTCTGCCGGATAGATACGGGTATTAACGGTCTGTGCATTCATTGGAAGCAGACAAACCAGAGTAAAAGCACTCAATAGTAAGTTTCTCATAATTATTTTATTTTAAGCGAATTAGTTTAGCCATAATAAAGGGTGTCGGATAGGAAGGTTGCGTATCACTTCCTCATTGGTAGGGAAATGTTCCAGCTTCTTCCATGTCTGAAAGTAGTCTTTTCGGTAGTGATGTATGCTGCCGAATAGCAAGAACGGATGTGCAATAGGCCATTCTTCCCAAAACATGATGTCCGGTTGGTGTTTCCACGAGTTTTTGTCTTTCACAAAAGGAAACAGCCAGGCAATTCCTTTTTCGATATTCCGTCCGTCTGTTGTGGTGTAGTCCCATAGATTTTCTTCGGGAGTTGTCAAGAGATGACAAAGAGTAGTCATTGCGTCCAGATTAAAAAGAGAGTAACCGTAAGGTTTGGTGCGTTCCAGTTCTAAGGGAAAACTGCCGTTAGCGGCCATCTGATTGGGGAGTAATATTGTCCGGTAACGTTCGCGGCAGAAATGAATCATTTCTTCATTCTGCGTGAATAAGGCGAAGGCAGCGGCTTGCATAGTCCAACAAGTGCCGTGATTATTCTTGGCTTCCATCTCATTGATTCCGTAACGGTGGGTAGACATCCAGGTCAGATAGTCGGAGAACCACAGGCGGATCGTTCTCAGTTCCTTTTCTTCGATGATTCCCTGAGCTTCCATTAACCGGAGTGACTGCACGACTTCAATCAGATGAATGGTATCGATGATTCCGATTCCGCGTCCGGTAGCTATACCTTTGATAGCTTGTGCATACAAGAGATTAGGGTTCATCATTGTCTCTTGATCGACAAACCAGGCACGGATATGACGCATGGCGGCTTCTGTATATTTTTTGTCACCTGTCAGTATCCAGGCGGAGGTCAGGTCGCCTACCAACTGGCTGAATCGTATCATGGCATGACGGTGAGCGGTGAAGTTGTCCGGATTCGTTTCTCCATCACGACGGATGAACGGACCGTCCGGGTCTTGAGGGTTTGCCCACCAGTAATCACCTTCAGAATAGAAGTCGTGAATGCCTCCCGCGCTTCTTTGAGCACGGGCAGCAGTGACGGTCACAGGTACGGACTCTAATGCTGCGTCTGCCCGTTGCAGGGTTTCTGCTTGTAGGAGTCGGCGTACTTGTTCTTTCACATCTTCTTTAGCCGTCACCGTGGTGAGGCCGAAGAGTATCATTAATAATCCTATTGAAATTCTTAATCTGTTCATTGTGCATTCAATTGAGTGTAAACGGTTTTGATTCCGGCTGATTGAACGGATACGTAACAAGCGTCGGTTACTTGGGCACGTATCATTGCTTTTCCATTATAGGCTTGTACTTTGCGTGATCCGGTCGAAGTACCCAAGTTTTGAAGTAGTTTTCCGTCTCCGGCAATTTCAAATGAGATGATGTTAGCTGCGTCCAGACAGGGAACTCCTTTTTCATCGGTCAACTGTGCTTCAACGCGAACGATATTGTTACCTTCAGGATGATGTGTCACCTTTAATTGTTTCGGTTCTCCCCATTCGCTGGTTTGATAAGCAACGGTGATCTCATCGGAAACGGTTTCCTTACTTTTTACGGCTACCGCTTTCAAATGATTATTTCCTTCACGCAATATACTTTTCCAGCGAAGTCCGGCTGCCGGAAAGTCCTGGCTGTTCCGTTGTTTTATGCCTTGGCTGACTCCATTGACAAACAGTTCTACTGCCGGACAGTTGGAGTATACCAGTATTTCTTTAGGTTCGTTTGCGGCCCCCCAGCGTGTCGGCCATGTGTGGCCGTAGATGTGTATCATCGGCTTCTCCGTCCAATAAGACTGGAATACATAAAACACTTCCTTCTTGGTGAAGTCCCGTTCGATTACTCCCTTTTGATTGACGTACGGCACCGGATTTTCCGGTCGTAGAGGAGTGGAGAAATCTTTGAAAGGCCAATAGGCTGTTCCTGTCAGCCAAGTCATGGTTTCCTGTTCTTTCAAGTGCCAGTCCACCAGTTTTACAATATAGGATTCCGACCAGTCACCGTCTCTCGATGCACGGGCGTCACCGCCAACGAAGGAGAAGTCTCCTGCGCGTTCATCGGCTCCGGCTCCGACAGGAATGCCGCCCAATGATTTGAAAGGGTCCTCCGAATGTCTTCGGGCATGAGAGTCACCGCCCCATTCCACATGCAGGAAGTGTTTAACCTGTTTCATCTCTTTCTCGGAGGTAGGCTTGTAGTCGGTGAATTGCCCGCGATACCAGCCTGCCCAGATGGAAGGGGAATATACATCGACAATATCTTTACAGAAGTCGCACCGGCGGATAGAAGTGACACGTGACGGATCCAGACGGTGTGCCAGGTCATTCAGCTCTTTCATAAAGGCGCGTATCTGTGATTGTTCGAAAGTCGGGAAATCATTCGGCCAGTCATTCTCATTGCCCAGTCCCCAAAGAATTACGGAAGGATGGTTGTAGTGCTGATTTATCATGTTTGTGAGCATTCGTCGGGCTTGTGCTTGGTAGCTCTCTCCACCCAAGCCACCGCGACACCAAGGGATTTCTTCCCAAACGAGAATGCCCAGCTCGTCACACAGGCGGAGAATGATATTCGATTGTTGGTAATGTCCCAGACGGATGAAGTTGACGCCCATTTCTTTCATCATCTTTATTTCCGTTACCATTTGCTCTTCTGTCATGGCAGCGCCTACGCCGGCATGATCTTCGTGGCGGTGGGTACCTTTTAGTAACAGGCGTTTGCCGTTCAGTTTGAAAGGCCCATAGTCTACAAACTCGAAATGGCGAAAGCCAATCTGTTCTGTTACGGTTTGTTCGCCTTCAGTAGTTTTGAGAGTGAACTCGCAGGTGTATAGCTGAGGCTGCTCCGGGCTCCAAAGTAGCGGGCTTTTGATAGCAATGTCGAATAGTCTCACTTCTCCTAAGGGAAGAACATCCGTCACAGTCTGTTCGGCTACTTTCTTGCCGTTCGGGTCTTTCAGTGTGAGGTGCACCGTGGCTCGGCGGGTATCATCCGGATTATAGAAGTTGGCTTGCACTTTCAGGCTTGCATTCTTTAAATCTTTTTGCACCGGAGTCTCCAGTTTGAAACTACTGAAAGAAAGCGCAGGTTGATAAACCAGATTAACGTAACGGTAAAGTCCGCCGTACACATTGAAGTCCGATAAATCTGAAGGAATCATTTCCGTATCTCTTGAATTATCGCAACGGATAGATAAAGGTATTTTTCCGTTGAAACGCTTCCGGCAGTCGGGATTGGCCAATGCCTGCCGGATAGCCTCTGTGATGTCGACGCTCCATTCATCGTAACCGCCTATATGGCTACCGACTTTTTGCGTGTAGATATATACTTCTGTTTTTTGTCCGGCTCCTTCGAATTCGAGGATAGTACGTCCATTGACTGAGGGATTCTGAATATCGAGTAAAGTACGATACCATCCGGGACCCTGGTAATAGTTGACATCCGGATCTACAGCGTCTTCCGCATTGAAGCAGTGAGGAAGGGTGACCGGTTGCCAGATGGGCACAGCTTCCGAAGAACCGGGTGCTACCATGCGTACAGCTTCCCAGATGCTTCCGAGATCACCTTTGAGATATTCCCATTGGTCGGTCAGGCGGATTCTTTGGTTGGTAGGAATCCGGGCACTTATCGGTAGAGCGAATGTTATAAGGGCTGTCAATATGTAGATAATTGTTTTTTTCATGGTCTGTATAAGTGATGATGATTAGAGTTGTTCTCCTTTTTCCAATTTGTTTTTACGAAGCAGGGCTTCGAGGAAATAATAATCGGCATATACGATAGGTACATCAATTTCGCTGTCGTGAGGTTTGGAACCGGTACTGTGGAGTAGCAAGAATCCGTTGTCTCCATTCTGTTGTGCACGGTAGCTGGCAGTGAGGTTCTCTAAAATCCGATCGGCTTCCTGTTTGTAGAGATCCTTGTTTTCCGGTATGTAGGTGCTCAGTTCATAGAGTGCGGAAGCTATACAGGTTGCTGCAGATGCATCGCGTGGTTCGTCCGGTATTTCAGGAGCATTGAAATCCCAGTAAGGAATCAGGTCTTTGGGTAAGTTGGGATGGGTGAAGATGTATCTTTCTACCTGTTTTGCCTGTTCCAGAAATTCGGGGAGTCCGGTTTCACGATAACATAGAGTGTAGCCATATAGTGCCCATGCTTGTCCGCGTGCCCATGCCGAGTCGTCGGAATATCCTTGATGGGTGACTTTACAAATCGGGCTACCGGTGATCGTGTCGTAATTGACCACGTGGTACGTACTGAAGTCGTCGCGGAAATGATTTTTCATCGTAGTCCGTGCATGACTGACTGCTATATTATAAAAGGTGGAATCGTTCGTTTCGCGAGAAGCCCAAAACAATAACTCCAGATTCAGCATATTGTCGATGATCACGGGACATTCCCATTGGTCGGCGTGATGATCCCAAGAACGGATGCAGCCTACGTTGGGTTTGAAACGGGTAATCAGAGTCCGGGCAGATTCGATAAGTATATCTTTATAGGTAGGGTTACCGGTCAGACGGTAGCCGTTGCCATAGCTGCAATACATTTTGAAACCCATATCGTGTGTAGTGCCGTTTTTCTTTTCGCGTTCCAGCATTTCAGTATGTTTTTCGGCTTTCTCCTTCCAAAAAGGATCGTGCGTATATTCATATACATACCAAAGTTCTCCGGGAAAGAATCCGCTCGTCCAGTCTCTGGAAGGTACGAGGTGTAAAGAACCGTCCGGTTCCGTGTTACGTGGGTTGGTAAGCTCACCCCATTGTTTGGCGATTCTTTTGTCTCTGCTTTCTTGGGATTCGTTTGCACGCGCTTCATCTATTTTAGAAAAAGCATACTTGAATTGTTGTTCGGCAAAAGTAAAATTAGAAGCAACTAAATTTGACTCTTTGGGAGATTGGCAACCAACTAAAGCGGTCACTCCGATGCTAAGGGCTAAAAGATAATGTTTCATATTTGTTTCCATATTATTATTTCTAAGTAGGATGTTGCAAATGTATGGAAACAGTGCGAATTTGGTTTGTCTGGTAGTACCGTAAGTTTATAAAATCATCCCATTCTTATATAGGACAATCGCTTCTGTGACGTTCCTGGAACGATTTTTATAACTTGGAATGATTTTACAAACCTTTGATGTATTCGGTGGGCGAGACTCCGTAGGTAGCTTTGAAACATTTGGTGAAATAGGCAAGTGTACTGAATCCGGTGGCTATTGAGACTTCTGTTATGTTCATGTCCGTTTCTTTCAGTAATTGCGCAGCTACTTCAAGACGCTTGTGGCGAATCAGGTCATTCAGAGATAAATCTGTCACTGCTTTGAGCTTGCGGTAGAAGTTACTTCGGCTGAATCCCATCTCGTCGCATATCAACTCAACTTTTAAGTCCGGGTTGGCAAGATGACTTTCTATAATCTCGAATAATTTCTGCATGAATTTATCATCGGCGGAACTGGCTTCGATACCCATTGACTGGAGCGAGAAGTTTTTTCCATACATTGATTTCAGTTTTTCCCGTTGCGTCAGCAGGTTGTAAATTCGTATTAGCAGCACATCTATATTGAACGGCTTTACTATATAATCATCAGCCCCCGAAAGGAAACCTTCTTTGACGTGCATTACCATGGTGCGGGCTGTAAGTAGAATTACCGGAATGTGTCCCGTCTGCAAATCACTCTTTATCATGGAACAGAGTTCCAGTCCATCGACTCCCGGCATCATGATGTCTGTCACAACTAAATCGGGAAACTCTTTCAGTACGATATTGAAGGCTTCGGAGCCGTTATCCGCTTCGAGTATCCGGTAATGGCGTTCAAGATGTTCTTTTACATAGCTGCGTATGTCCTCATTGTCTTCCACTAGCAGGATTGTCTTGCCTTTCAAAAAAGGAAGTTCCTCTTCGGAGTCAAGAGCTTGCCCGACTACTGCCTGCTCTTCCTGTACATCTTCGGGTTGGGTATTTTTCGTGTCTTCCTCTGTTGGTTGCACCTGCTCATTATTCGGAAGTATGATAGTGAATATGCTTCCTTTCGGCTGATTAGAGTCCACACTAATTGTGCCGTGATGTAAATGTACGATGGATTGTGTCAGACTTAGGCCGATACCTGTTCCGTTTACATTGTCATTGACAGTCTGTGGGGTATTGACTTGATAGAACGGATCGAAAATATGGGTACGGGCATTTTCCGGAATTCCTTTCCCTGTGTCCGCTACCTGGATGATGATACGATTGTCGGGAGCCGTTATTAGTCTTAAAGAAACTGTCTCTCCTAAAGAAGTGAATTTAAAAGCATTTGAAAGCAGGTTGAATATAGCTTTTTCCAGCAGACTTTGGTCGAAATACACAGGGATTTCCCCTTCTGGAGCTTCATATTGGAAAGTAATCTGTTTGCTTTCCGCTATTTGTTTGAAGGTGTAATAGATTTCAAGCAGGAAAGCATTCAGATCCGAGTGGGTAAGTTTCAATGTGAGGCTACCGCTTTGATTTTTTTGCAAATCCATTAATTGATTGACCAGCAACAACAGGCGGCGGGCATTCTTTAATACCAAATCCAGTTTGGTTTTGATAAAGAGGGGAACTTCTGCCTGACGTACCAGCTCATCGATAGGGCTGATAATCAGAGTTAGCGGTGTGCGCAATTCATGTGAGAAGTTGGTGAAAAGCCGGATTTTGGTTTGATGAAATTCCTCCATCCGTTGCTTTTCCATTTGTCGCATCCGCAGGTTCAGTTCCAGCTTGTGCTTGCTGTACATATAATATCCGATGGTGTAGGTGATTCCTATAAACAACAACGCGTAGATGATATAAGCCCAAGTTGTTTTCCACCAAGGAGAAAGGATTACTATTTCCAAAGTCTTTCCTTGAGAGTTCCATACACCGTCATTGTTGGAGGCAATGACGTGGAATGTATATTTGCCGGGAGCAATATTGGTATAGAAAGCTTCTTTACGGGTTCCTACATGGTTCCAATCTTGGTCATGGCCTATTAATTTATAAGCATATTGATTCTGTTCGTGCAGGATATAGTTCAGGGCGCAATATGCAATAGAGAAATTATTCTGGTTGTAGGCGAGGGTAACCGTTTCCGCATCGTCCGGGTTGCTCTCCAATAATTGGCTTTTATCACCCGGTTGTACAACTTTATTATTAACAGTCAATCGGGTAAGCACTACCGGTGGCATCATATTATTCTTAATCAATGAACGGGGAGTGAAAGAGAGAAATCCGTTGCTTCCACTAAAATAGACTTCTCCATTGGGCAAGCAGATACCTCCTTGGGGTGTAAACTCCAATGTTTCGAGTCCGGCAAAGCAGTCATAGGTATGCACTTTTCCTGTTTTTGTATTTATTTCGGTAATGCCGTTATCTATGCTTGCCCATATATTCTGATTATATTCCACCAGGGTATATACTTCCTCATTCGCCAATCCTTCTTTTGCACCGATATGGCGGATGATTCCTTTACCTTCCTGATACTGATAAATTCCTGCGCCGAAAGTTCCTATCCATATCTCACCGTTCTTTTTTCTCAGTATACCGGTGATATAATTGTTCTCCAGTTTACGGGACGGTTCTTTCTCTTCTGTTGAATATCGTATCAAGGTTCTTTTTTCCGTATCATATTCGTAAAGTCCGAATGAACGCGTCCCGATCAGGTATACGTTTTCACGAAGCGGCAGAAATGCCCGTATACTGGAGAAACCAATTGTTTCTTCAGTATCTCCGATAGGGAATTTACGGGTTACCTTTTTATCTTTCGTAATTCTGACCAGTCCCTGACGGGAAGTCGTTCCTAGCCAGATAGTTTCTTTTGCATCGCGATAAATAGTATAAATACCTAGATTTTTCTCTTTGAACTGGTGGATAAGTGAAAAACGTTTTGTCGGAATGTGGAAGCAATACAGTCCGCCGTTATTTGTTCCACACCAGATATTTTCTCCTTCTACCATCAGAGATTTGATGATATTCTTATTATGCATCCCTACAGGATGTTCTAATAGATAATTGGCGTATTCTTTTGTGACCGGATTGAATTGCAATAGCCCGCCACCTTCTGTTGCTATCCAAAGGGAATTGGAACTATATACCATCGGACCGAAAATGTTATATAGCTTTTGCTCACTGTTTTCTAAGGGGTGGTAGAATATAAAACGGTTATTAAGAGGATTATAATAATTAACCCCACCGGAATAAGTTCCTACCCATAATGTTCCGGCACGGTCTACACATAAGCTGCGTACAGAAAAGTGGCTTAGATTATTACGATTTGCTTCGAATGTATTGTATTGGGTGATGACGTCATTCGTCAGATTGAGAACGCTCAGACCATCGAATGTTCCGATTATCAGCCGTTGGTTTTGTTCCTGAATACAACGAATGTAATTATCCGTCAGCCCACTGTTATGCTTTGAAAGAGTGACAATGCTCTGTTGGTCCGGGTTCCATTTATTCAGCCCTTTCATATCCGTACCTATCCATATCTGATGCTGTGAGTCTTCAAAAATGCAACTGATGGTATTATCGGAAAGGGAAGGAGTGCTCTCTTTGTTCAGATTTTGTATGATATTCAGGTTTTTATCGCATATCAGCAGACCTTTGTTGTGAGTGCCTATGTAGAGTCTTTCCTCCTTATCTATATATAGAGAGGTGATCGATTCCCGTTCCAACAGTCCGTCAAAAGTTATGGGCTGGAATGTATTCTTTTCCGGTATCCAACGGCAGAGTCCCAAACGTGTGCCTATCCATAGCTCTCCTGACTTATTCAAACAGAGCGAAAGTATCCTGTTACTGGGAAGTGACGGATAATCTGCTATTTGGTAATTGGTGATAAGATTGGTCTTTTGATTGAGATAATTCAGTCCGTTGGTCGTTCCAATCCAAAGCCCTCCATGAATATTATCCGGCAGTAGTTTGGTGATGTGATTGTCTGTTAAGGAATTGGTGTTTTGATTGCTGTGTTTGTAAATAGTGAAAGTGGCTCCATCATATTTATTCAGTCCGTTACGGGTGGCAAACCACATATATCCTTTGGCGTCTTGACAAATATCGAGTACGGATAACTGTGATAAGCCGTTGTTCAGATTGATTGTTGAAAAGTTGAATGCCCGATTTTCTTCCGCATACAAAAGGGTATTGCCGAAAGACAATAGAGAGATGAAGAAAAATAGATAAAAAGTATAGGATTGTTTTCGTTTAGTAAGTAGATTGATAAGGTTATTTTTTATCATAGTATTTCTTGTAAATCTTTTGATATTCTTCTTCCTTCTGGAATCTATCCAGCCATGCATTCAAACTGTCGAGTAAGACAGGTGCTTGTTTGCTGACTGCCCATGAGTAGAATTGTGTGAAACTGATTGCCGTATTGATATCTATTTGTGGCAAAGAATCCGCAG
>OGXJ01002866.1_pt1 | contig 10960 bp, 11 predicted proteins | sample 1576231 | NCBI WGS metagenome assembly OGXJ01 (sample SAMEA3541539, study PRJEB24748) | human gut metagenome | biome: human gut; feature: human-associated habitat; material: faeces | place: China | collected 2012
TCAGGCTGTCGCTGTTGCCCACGGTGGCGGGGGTCAGGCCGTCAGCATCGATCTTAATGACCGCGATATCGCTGGTGGTATCTTCGCCCACAAGGGTGGCGGTGTAGTCCTTGTCACCAATGGTAACGGTGATGGTGGAAGCGCCGTCCACCACATGTGCACAGGTGAGGATGTAGCCGTCCGAGCTGATGATCACGCCGCTGCCGGCACCGCTCTCCACCTGATTCTGGCCGTACCACGACCACTGAGAGTAGACCACCTGCTCCGTAGTGATGACCACCACGCTGGGGCTGACCAGATCAGCCACCTGTTCCGTGGTCAGGCTGCTGCCGCTGCTGGATGCTGCGGTGATGGAATTATCCGAACCGGATGCACTGTCGGCCGTAGAGGAAGGTGCCACCTGCTGAATGACCACCTTGCCGCTGCCGCCGAACTTTGCCCCCACAAAGCCGCCCGCAAAGCCCATGGCTGCGGCCAGCACCAGCGCCACGGCGCTGCGTGCAACGCGCTTGCCATTGAACTTTTTCTTCTTTTTAGGGGGCTGCGCGTCCTGCGGCTGTACCGGATGTACCGGCGGCGTTGCACCGCCTGCGCCGTTGTCTGTCTGCGGGGCGGTGTAAGCGGTCTCCGGTTCCGGCTGCGGGTCGTTGTACTGGTTGGCGGTGTTCATGCCGCTGCTGCCCACATTGGGATAACCGGTATCTCCGCTTTCGTTTTTATCCTGAGAGGAATAATCATATTCCCATTTGTTCTCATTGTCCATGCTGATACTTCCTTTCCGTAAGGGATACGTCCACAGGAGCCCTGTTCCTTTGAACTGCTCCTATTGTAACCGTCAATTGTGAAAATCAATCGCGCGCGCCGTGAAGAAACTGTGAAATAAAGACGCGCTTTCCGCCCTTGACAGCGGCCTTTGCGCTTGCTATTGTAAAAGCGTAAATTCAGGAGGAACACACCATGGAACTGCACCGCACAGACGAGGGCTTTGCCCTCTATAAGGAAAAAGCACAGATCGGCTTCTGCGCGCTCACGCCCGCCGCAAAGGGGGCTGCCATCACCGCGTTTGGCATCGAACCGCAGTGGCGGCGCAAAGGCTACGGCTCCTATCTATTAAAAGAAGCCTTGCGCGCCTACGCCGGATACGACCGCGAAAAGGCTACCGTATTTACCGCCCCGCTGCCCGCCGATGCCGCAGAGCTTGCGTTCTGGGCAAAGTTCGGCTTTGCGGCAGAAGGCAGGCAGCTGGTGCGCCGCCGCACGCCGGACCTGACCGCCGTCAAGTTCGTGCAGGACTTTCTGGCCGCGCGGCTGGCACAGCCGCGCCTTTGCATCGATGCTACCTGCGGCAACGGCGGCGACACGGCCTTCCTGTGCGGCATCACCGCGCCGGAAGGAAAGGTAGTCGGCTTTGACGTGCAGGAAGCTGCCATTGCATCCACCCGGAAGCATCTGGAGCAGCTGGGCGTGCCTGCCGCCCGGTATGAGCTGCACTGCCAAAGCCACGCAGACCTTTTACAGATTGTGCAGCCCGGCACGGCAGATGCGGTGATGTTCAACTTTGGCTGGCTGCCCGGGGCCGACCACGCAGTGTTCTCCACCGCGCAGAGCAGCATCCCCGCCCTGCAGGCGGCTTTGGAAGCCGTGCGCCCCGGCGGCGTGGTGAGCGCCATCCTCTACAGCGGGCAGGTCATCGGCACGGATGAAAAGCAGACGGTGCTGGAATATCTCCGGGCACTTCCGCTCAAAAGTTTTACCGTTCTGGTGTGTGATTTTGCCAACTGGGCCGAAACCGCCCCTCTGCCCTGCATCATCTTGAAAAAATAACGAAAACACTTGCATTATGGAGCGTTTTCGGATAAAATAGGGTACGTATGTGTAAAAACGAACTCCTTCAGTCTCGCATTCGCTCGACAGCTCCCTCTGGGAGGGAGCCTTTGACGCTGCGGGAAGGCAAAAGCCTCCCTCCTTGAGAAAGACTTCCCCCGGCCGGGACAGATTCTCCCCGCGCCGGGGAGAAATGTCACCGCAGGTGACAAAGAGAGGAGCAGATGTCACACAAGTGACAAAAGGGGGAACAGTGGCATCGCGGAGCGATGACGGAAGGAGTTTTATCCGTATAGGAGAAATACTAGTTTATGACAAATCGTGAAGAAATCGAGCGCCGCCGGACGTTTGCGATCATCAGCCATCCCGACGCCGGTAAGACCACTCTGACCGAAAAGCTGCTGCTGTACGGCGGAGCCATCAATCAGGCAGGCTCCGTCAAGGGCAAGCAGAGCGCAAAGCACGCCGTGTCCGACTGGATGGACATTGAGAAGCAGCGCGGTATTTCCGTCACCTCTTCTGTCCTGCAGTTCAACTACGCGGGCAAGTGCGTGAACATTCTGGACACCCCGGGCCATCAGGACTTCTCGGAGGACACCTACCGCACCCTGATGGCAGCAGACTCTGCCGTCATGGTCATTGATGCCGCAAAGGGCGTTGAGGCCCAGACCATCAAGCTGTTCAAGGTGTGCACCCTGCGCCACATCCCCATCTTCACCTTCATCAACAAGATGGACCGCGAAGCCCGCGACCCCTTTGAGCTGATGGAGAACATCGAGGAGATCCTGGGCATCAAGACCTACCCCATGAACTGGCCCATCGGCTGCGGCAAGGAGTTCAAGGGCGTGTTCGACCGCAACACCCGCAAGGTGCTGGCATTTTCCAGCGACGGCCGCGCCAACGGCGTGAAGAAGGTGGATGAGACCGAGGCCGAGCTGGGCGATCCCGCACTGGACGAGCTGCTCACCCCGTATCTGCACCAGCAGCTGGTGGATGAGATCGAGCTATTGGACGGCGCTGCCGAGGAATTTGACCTCGACAAAGTGCTGCGCGGCGAGCTGAGCCCCGTGTTCTTTGGTTCCGCTCTGACCAACTTCGGCGTGGAGCCTTTTCTGGAGAACTTCCTGCGGCTCACCCCCACCCCGCTGGCCCGCGTGGACAGCCTGACCGGCGAGACCGTGGACCCCTGCCGCGACGAGTTCTCTGCCTTCATCTTTAAAATTCAGGCCAACATGAACAAGGCCCACCGCGACCGCATCGCCTTTATGCGCATCTGCTCCGGCAAGTTCGAGCGCGGCATGGAGGCCTTCCATGTGCAGGAGGGCAAGAACATCAAGCTGGCCACCGGCACCCAGCTGATGGCGCAGGACCGCGCCATCGTGGACGAAGCCTACGCCGGCGATATCATCGGCCTGTTCGACCCGGGCATCTTCTCCATCGGCGACACCTTGTGCACCGGCAAAAAGAAGGTCCAGTTCGCAGGCATCCCCACCTTCTCGCCGGAGCACTTTGCCCGCATTGAGCAGAAGGACACCATGAAGCGCAAGCAGTTCGTGAAGGGCATGGAGCAGATCGCGCAGGAGGGTGCCATCCAGATCTTCCGCGAAGTGGGCGGCGGCATGGAAGAAGTGGTGGTCGGCGTGGTCGGTGTGCTGCAGCTGGAAGTGCTGGAGTACCGCCTGAACACCGAGTACAACGTAGAGATCCGGATGCAGCAGCTGCCCTTTGAACAGCTGCGCTGGGTGCAGAACGACCCCGACACCTACAACCTGCGGGATCTGGACCTGACCAGCGACACCAAGGCTGTGGAGGATATGAAGGGCAACCGCCTGCTGCTGTTCACCTCCGACTGGGCGGTGCGCTGGGCTGAGACCCACAACGAAACGCTGAAACTGAGCGAGTTCGGCAATATCTGAGTTGAAAGAGAGCTGCGGTGCGGGAATATCCCGCAGCTGCGGTTCTTTTTTCATAAAACACAAAAAATACAACGAAGAATGCCAGCTACGGAATGCGCTGCTCCCATTGCGGGGAACACTGCTGGCATGGAGGGAAAATATATGCAAAACATCAATATTGGCAAAAGCGGCATTCAGGTGCCGTTTCTCGGCATGGGCACCTGGGCCATCGGCGGCGGCTCCTGGTGGGGCGACAACGACGACAGCCTTTCCGTCAAGGCCATCCAGACTGCTGTGGAGCAGGGCATCCAGTGGATCGACACCGCCCCCATCTACGGCCTGTACCACAGCGAGACCGTGGTGGGCGAAGCCATGAAGCACATCGACCGCGACAAGGTGGTGCTTTCCACCAAGTGCGGTCTGGAGTGGCGGCATGAAACACCGGTGCTGCACAAGGTCGTGGACGGCACCACCGTTTACCGCGACCTGTCTGCAAAGAGCATCATCGAGGATGTGGAGGACAGCCTGCGCCGCCTGCACACCGATCATCTGGATGTGCTGTACACCCACTGGCAGACCCCCGATTTCGGCATCTACCCGCTGGAAGAGACGGTGGAAGCCATGATGAAGCTGAAGGAGCAGGGCAAGATCCGTGCCATCGGTGCATCCAACGTCACTGCTGACATCATCCGCGGCTACTGCAAGTACGGCCAGCTGGATGTCATTCAGGAAAAGTACAGTCTGCTCACCCGCCGTGTGGAAAAGCAGCTGCTGCCCACCTGCAGGGAGCTGGGCGTATCCGTGCAGGCATACTCTCCGCTGGAGCAGGGCCTGCTGACCGGCAAGGTGACCATGGACACCACCTATCCCGAGGGCAGCACCCGCAACTCCAACCCCAGCTTCCAGCCCGCCCGCCGGGCACAGGCGCTGGACATGCTGGCAAAGTGGGGCGACCTGACCGAGAAATACGACTGCTCTCTGGCACAGCTGGTGATCGCCATGACCGCCCGTATGATCCCCGGCCTGCATGTGCTGTGCGGTGCCCGCACCCCGCAGCAGGTGATGGACAACGCCGGTGCGCTGAACATCAAGCTGGACGGTGCCGATGCCGTCCGCATGAAGTGGGACGTGGATGCCATCTCCTGAGGTTTTAAAAGCTCCGAAAAAGGCCGGAGCCGACAGGTAATGCTGACGGCTCCGGCTTTTGATATTGATAGCAGATTTGCAAACTGGAATTTTACAGAGTATGAATGATATGAGAAGCGAGCTCTGCGTTTTCTTTATCTACAAAAATCTCTGTAATATACCGGGGCTTTATTCCAAAAGTCCCAATTTGAGCCCGCATCCGTGTCGCGTCAAAAACACTTCGCTGATTAGCATCTTTGGTTTTGCAATAGCATTTGATTCCAGCTGCTGTCAAAGCATCTGTAATACGATGGCAATAAGTTGAATCCGAAACAGTTGCCACCCGTGACTTGAAGAATTGCTCTAGCATGGTAAACCTCCTATGCAAAAAATGAACAACGGTTATTTGATGAATCAACGTAGCAGTGCGACTTCAAAATTCTGCTTTATCTTTACCCGTTCTCCTTCCAGAACAATCCGCCGCTGGTCTGGAACAGCATCCACGGGTTCACGCTCTTGCTGCCAAGCTTGAAGTCCATGGTCAGCTCCTCGCCCAGCACGCCCACAGCCTGCCCCTTTTCCACGCTCTGCCCGGCAGAGACAGAAAGTGCCTGCAGCCCGTACAGGTAGCTGCGCATCCCGCAGCCATGGTCAATGACCACCGTGTTGCCGGTAAGGGCCAGCTCTGCGGCCAGCACCACCACGCCGTTTGCCGGGGCGCGGCAGGGCTCGCCGGGAATGGTATAAAGCTTTGTGGAGTTGGAACGGCTGCCCTGCTGGCCGTTCACCACCCTGACCTGACCGTAATCCACCAGCGTGGTGTAGCTTTCCACAGGGTTCACAAAACCGCCCTGCCAGAGCTTTTCCCGGGCAGGTGCTTCGTACAGGCCCCAGACCGCATTGCGGAACTGGGTGTTCGCCGCTTCCGATGCATCCGGTTCCGGCTCCACGTCCACCGTGCCAAAATCCTTGGGCAGCACGATGATGCTGCGGGTGATGGTCTCGCCATTCACGGTAATGTTCACCTCATGCCCGCCGGAGGAAGCGTTGTATGCCGCCGGGATGTAGGCCCGCCAGCCATCGGCTGCACGCACGCACTGCACATTGCCAAGGTCGGTCTCCACAGTGGGTGCTGCATCGCCGGTCATGCCGGAGATGCGCAGGCCCACAATGCCGCCCTGCTCCACCCGCTCGGCGGAAAGCTCCACCTCCGCGCTGGCCTGCAGGGTGAACCGGAAGGCATAACGATACCAGCCGGTGGGCTTTGCGGGCTTTTCCAGCCCCAGATTTTTGCGCACTGAGCCGGTGCTGCCGCCCTCAAATTGGGTGGCCATGCCGCCCTCCGGCACCCGCCAGACCGATAGCTCTGCCTTATATTCGCCGTTGGCCGGGAACAGAAAGCTCTCGTATTCACTGGCTGTGCCCGTGAACACCGTCTCGCCGGAAGCCGTCCGGATGGTGAGGGTGGTGTAGCTGGCCCAGTCCGGCAGGGTGATGGCCGGGTGGGCCGTGTACAGCGTGCCCAGCTTCTGCACCGTGAGGGTGGCGGGGCTGGCGAACACCTTATCGAGCTTTCCGCCGATGAGCGGCACCTGCCAGCACCAGCCGTTGGGTTCCAGCGCTTCGGTGCCAAACTGCGCAGTGCTGTCCGGGCAGCCGCCCTCGGTGGTAAAGGCATAGCTCACGCCCATCACCGCGCCCAGAAAGATGCCTACGCCCAGCACCACACCCACGAGCCAGAGCAGAAAACGCTTCATGATACACTCCTTCTATGTAGCAAAAAGGGCGCACCGGCACAGCCTTTTGCAGACTGCCGGTGCGCCCGAAGGTTTACGGTTCGTGTTTTTTATTCTGCAGCATCCTCTGCAGGGGCAGCCTCTTCGGCAGCAGCCTCCGGCTCTACCGTTGCAGCATCGTCCTCGCCGAACAGCAGACGCTCGTACTCGTCCAGCTCCTTCTCACGGCGGTGCAGGTAAACAGCAACAGCAGCAAGGGCACCGGCAACAGCGGCCAGAACAGTGATCACAGCGACCAGACAAGATCTCTTCATAGGTTCAATACACTCCTTTTTTCGTTGAAACGATGTTTCAGCTTTCATTCCAGTGCTTGTTGGCTTTTATTATACCCGTTCCTGTCAAAAATTACAACTGTTCCGGTCAAAAAGGCCAAAATTTCATACTATAAGCTTCCTGTATGCCTTGAATGCGCCGGGCAGCGTATACTCGGCCTGCAGGGCTTCCCGGCTTGCCCACACGCAGCCTGCCGGAGCATCTTGGGCGGGCACATGCAGCAGGATGCCGTTCATATGCCACTCGATGTGGCTGAAGATGTGCTTTGCAGCGGGCAGCGCTTCCGGCGCGGCGGTGCCGGTATTCACCCCCATGGCCTGCAGGCGGGCAAGGACCTCTCCGGCGGCAAGGGCTTCACCCTCCCACAGTACCGGCTGCCACAGCCCGGCAAGCAGGCCCTTTTGGGGCCGCTGCTGCAAAAGGAAGCCTGCCGGGCTTTCCAGCAGGGCCAGCGTCACAGGCTGCAGTCTGCGGGGCTTGGGCGCTGCTTTGCGGGGCAGCTCCAATGCAGTGCCCGCAGCACGGGCGGCGCACAGGTGGGCGAGCGGGCATTTTTCGCACAGGGGCGCACCGTTCGGCACGCAGACCAGTGCTCCCAGCTCCATAAGGGCCTGATTGTAGTCGCCGGGCGCATCCGGCGGCTGGTGCTCCATCACGCGGGCGGTGAACGCTTTTTTCACTGCCGGTTCCGTGACGGCAGCGGGGTCGTTGTACAGGCGGGAAAACACCCGCAGCACATTTCCGTCCACCGCAGGCACCGGGATGCCGAAGCTGATGGACGCAACGTTCCCCAGTGTGAAACGAAAGAAGCCTTGGAGCATATCGAGGACATCGCCGCCATGGAAGGCATCGACGGCATCTTCATCGGCCCCTTTGACTTATCGACGTCCATGGGCCTGCCAGGTCAATTTACGCATCCCGATTTCCTGGCGGCGAAAGCGCGCATCCTCCAGGCCTGCCAGCAGGTGAAGAAGCCTTGCTATATCTTTACGACGAAGGCGGAAGAAGCGGCAGTCTGCCTGGACGACGGCTATGCCGGTGTCGCTCATGAACTTGATTTCGACATCCTCATCGAGGCCTATCTCCATGTCGTAACCGATATTCGTTCTTTTCAAGGAAAAAGATATTGACAAAGAACGAATTGCCTGTTATACTTAGCCTACAATCGAATCGCGAAGGGGAGTAACCTCTCGTCAGTTGTCATCAACATCGTGCCGTCATTGACCGGCTGGTGGCAGCGTTGCTATCGCAATGGGTGAGACTTTCGCATGATACCAGTTTTGCTGATACCATGCGGAAGTCTCTTTTGTTTTTCAGAGAAAGAGGTATATTATGGAAATCTTATCGATGCAATTTTTCATGGCTTTAGGCTCTATCATTTTACTGGATATCCTCCTCGGCGGCGATAATGCCGTCGTCATCGCCATGGCGGCCAATAAGCTGCCGGCCAATCTGCGCCGCAAAGCCATCCTCATCGGGACCGGCGGCGCTGTCGTCATCCGTCTGGTCATGACCCTCATCGCTGTCTGGCTGTTGACGATTCCCTTTTTACAGGCCTTAGGCGGCCTCATCCTGCTGCCCATTGCTGTGAAATTGCTCATTCCGGAAGAACACGATGAGAACGTGATGGCTTCGGACAGCCTCATGGGAGCCATCAAGACCATCATCATTGCCGACGCAGCCATGGGCGTCGACAACGTCCTGGCCATCGCCGGGGCTTCGCACGGCAGCTTTCTCCTCGTCGCCTGCGGCTTCCTCATCAGCATCCCCATCATCGTCGGCGGCAGTACAGTCATCGGCAAGCTCATGGACCGCTTCCCGGTCATCATCTATGCCGGCGCCGGGTTGCTGGGCTGGACAGCCGGTTCCATGATCGGCCACGATAAAATCTTGGGGACCCTGATGCAGCAAATGGCCGGTGCCTGGGCACCCATGACCCTTCAGGCCGTACTAGCTGCCGGCGTCATCGCCATCGGCCTGTGGATGAGACGGAAAAGCGCCGTGCAGTAATAAAAAGGCACTGTCCCATGAAGACAGTGCTTTTTTAGCAGTCAGCGGTTAGCGAATGGTTTTAAATTTAAAAGATTTCTCTGTAAACTACAAACTTTGTAATACTAACTATAAAGTAAAAGTGACTACGCATGATGACATATGCTACAATGTAAATTGGCTGGCAGGGCTTTACCTGCTGGCTAATTTATGTTGAAGGGGATAAGCATATGAGACAACGATTATTTCGTATCATTTTAAGCCTGGCCTTTTCCATAATGACTGTGGTGACAGGGATGGCCAGTGAACCGGGACAGGGAACGGAGACAGACAAAAAGGTGCTGACTGTAGGATTGTTCCGCTATGTTCCTGATATTAAGGCCTTTGAAACGGCTTTGACTGCGCAATGGAAGAATATCGAACCCGATGTGACATTGCGTTTCGTCGATTGGGATTGCTATTTTGAAGAGCCGAAAAGTGATGTTTTTGTCTTCGATGGCCTTTATGCGCCGCAATATATAGAAAAAGGGCTGCTTTATCCCTTAGGAGAAACCATTCCATCCCGCTCTGCCTATCCAGACTGGACGTTAGAACAGGGATACTCTCAGGGAACGTATTACGGCATCCCGCAGATGGTCTGCATGGATACGCTGTTTTACCACAAAGAGGATCATGCCGTATCCCGTGTCCAGACGATGCAACAGCTTTATGAAGCCATCGGTCCACGGAAGACCCAGGCATTGCTTCCCGGGCGGGACGAAGGTGTCATCGCTGATTTCAGCTTAAATAATGAAATGAAGTACTATAATATTCTTCAGGACCATACAGGAAAGGTCGTTCCGGTACAGGCCATGGGAGACGTTCAAGCGGATGCCATGCAGTATTTGAAAGAATTGTACGCGATGACGGGCACCGCGACGGGCCGTTATGACGATGGCAATGAATTTACGCGGGCTGAATGGTTTGCTCAGGGCCATGGCCGGGCGTTGTATGCCTATCCGGAAGCGATGAGTGCCATTGTCCGCTTCGGGCAGGGTAATTATACAGAAGTGAAGGCCATTTCCAGTTGTGAACATCCCGATGTAGCGACGGCCTATGTTGATTACGTCAGCATCTCTTCCCAGATTCCAGTGAATAAGGTGGAACCGGCTAAAAAATTAGTTGCCTTATTGACTTCTAAGCCTTTCATGATGGCCGCCCTGAAACCGGCTTCGAAAGAAGGCATACCGCAGTATCTCTTAGCGGCTCGTCAGGACGTCATGCAGGAATTGGCTGCGTCGGACCCGAATTATCAGAAGTTGTACCGGCATTTATATCGTGCCAAATCGTGGCATGTCATGACGGGAACAAAAGATTTTGCCGCATGGGAAGCTAAAGTCGGGCCCGTTATCGAAAAAGGGTTGAAAAATCAGTAAAGTTTGGTAATCAAGGTATGGTTCATACCGATGCAGAAATCCTCCGTATCATGGAGAAGCCGTCTCAGATTTGAAAGAACTGCACGAAGGTATAGCCTAAATGGAGGCCGTACAGCATGAGGACCGTGCCGCAGAGGACGTTGATGGCGCGCAGGATGCGGGGCGTAATGGCGTGGCGGAAGGCGGCGACGCAGCCCGTGAGCGAGAGGAACCACAGGCCCGATGCCAGGAGGACGCCGGTCAGGAAGGTCGTGGCTTCGGCGGCAGGCAGGGTGATGCGGAAGGCGCCGAGGAGCATCGTGCCGTCTAAAATGGCCTGAGGATTCATCCAGGTGACGATACAGGCTTTGGAAACGGTCTGGCCCAGAGAGGCCGGCTGACCTTTAAGGGTCAGCTCATCCGGGACCTGGCGGATCATGCCATAGGCCATGTAGAGGATGAGCAGCGTGCCTGCGCCCAGGATGACCGCTTTGAGCCAGGGAAGATGATCCAGCAGGCTGCCGATGCCGTAAAAACAGCTCAGCGACAGGCTGATGTCGAAGAACAGGACGATGAGCGCTGTCACGACGGCGCGGCGCAGGGAATGGGTGTCGTTCATGCAGAATATGGCAGAATATGAAAAGACAAATGGCTGATATAAAAT
>OGXJ01002868.1_pt1 | contig 10959 bp, 8 predicted proteins | sample 1576231 | NCBI WGS metagenome assembly OGXJ01 (sample SAMEA3541539, study PRJEB24748) | human gut metagenome | biome: human gut; feature: human-associated habitat; material: faeces | place: China | collected 2012
TGAACGGTACAGCCGCTGCCCTGTGCCATCTCAAAGCTGTGGCCCAACAGAGTAGAATTATTGACAAAGATTCCTGAGTATAGACTGGACAATGGTTCTTCAAAAAATGCTGTCTCTCCTCCTAACACTATTAACGCAAAAGCACCCGACTGCTCCTACCGAGACGAAGAGGAGCTTCTGGCGGCAGCACATGCCCGCACCGATGTGGAACAAACGTCGGAAGATGTGCAGCATGATCTTGATATCATGAATGATGATTCAAAGTGGAATAAGCCGACAGCGTCAGCACCTCGCCGATCTGGATCTTGTCGATGTTGTAGCCGGGGTTCAGCGCCAGCAGTTCCTTGGAGGTCATTCCGTGATCCTCCGCGATCTCGGACCAGGTGTCACCCGCCTTCACGGTGTACGTGGTCTCAGCGGTCTTCGTGCTGTACAGCAGCTCCGCCAGATACCCCAGGTTCATCACCTTTTCCGTGGGCACGTACTCCTGCTTGATCTCCACATCCTCCGCAAATTCGCAGGAGATGGTGTTCTCGTCCGCGGTGCTGCTCTGGAGCTGGCTCAGCAGCTCCTCCAGTGCGCCCTCATAGGGGGTCGCGCCCACCAGCTCACCGTCCACATACAGACTGTACGCCTGGGTGACCAGACCGATCTGCTGGGACAGGTCCTCCTCCAGCGTCGTCTCGTCTACCACGTCCTGCCGCAGCAGCAGGACGTTCTGGAGCTTCTGAGTCAGCTGGTGCAGCGTCATCTGATTCTGAGCCAGATGGGCCTGGTAGTAGGCGCGGTTTTTGGCCCGCTGCTGCCGGAAGTGCTCCGCGTCCCACGCGGCGGCGGGGCTGGGGGGACGGTCCGGCGGCGTGCCCCGGGTGAAGTGCAGGCGGCAGTTCCGGTGGGGGCCGGTACACAATAGGCGCTCCGCCTCCGCCAGCTCCGATGGCGTCAGCATGGACACGCCGAAGCAGTCCTCCACGTAGCGCCGCAGGATAGGCTCCGGCGTGCGGCCCTGCAGAAACGACAGGATGCGGGGCGTCTGGACGCCGCCTGTGCCGCCGCCCTCGGTATGGGACAGGGCTCGCAGGGCGTTGGGCTTCACGAACCGGATGCCGCCGCCCTTGGTCAGGGAGCGGCCTGCAAATGCCGCCCACTGGCGGTCGGTGACGCTGCGCCGCGCCCGATGGAAGTATTGGTACAGCAGCTCCTCCGTCCGGCGGGTCACGGCCTGCTCATCCCAGTCGGGGGAGAAGGCCAGCCCGTCCAGCAGGGCGCGAAGCGACGCGTCTCCGTCCTGGGGCAGACCCAGCACCCGCTGGGCCCAACCGCGGCGTATTGCCTCCGGCGATAGGGGAGGCCCGCCCTCGCCGCCCTCCGCCAGCAGGGCGCGGGCGTACTCCTGCCGCAGGGCCGTCAGCACGGGACGTCGGGGCGCTTCCTTTTCATACAGCGCGTTTTCCAGCCCCATCCAGAACACATCGGCGTACACGCCGCCCTGCGGCTGCTGCTCAAAGGTGTGGAGCATGGGCTGGAAACGGGTGAAGTCGTAGTCACGGCTGGCAAGGCCGATGATGGTGTTCATATACAGGCGGGGGTCGCCGTCGGCGTCGAAGGCGGCCTGCTCCGGCGGCACGTCGTAGCGGCCCGCACCGTTCCAGATCTGGTTGGCGGCGCGGCGGCTCTGCAATTCCTGCCGGTCCATATCAGACTCCGAACAGCTGGCCGCGTCCGGCGTCCTGGGGGATGCGGGCCCACACCGTATCCGCCGCCAGCTGCCGCTCAAAGGGCTCGAAGGCCTTGTTGATGATACCCAGCTTCAGGGCCTGCCCCGTGGGGATACCCTCCCGTATCAGCCGCAGCGCCGCCAGCAGGCCCCGCAGGTCCAGCGTCTTGGTGGAGATCTCGCCGCTGTCGCACTTCTGCCGCAGGTCGTGGAACAGCAGGGCGAACTGCTCGGCCCACCTGGGCGTCAGGTCGGGGAACGTGCGGCGCAGCAGCTTCTGCAGATCCGCATCGGAGATCACCGGCATGTCCAGCACCACGAAGCGGGACACCAGCGCTTCGTTGAGCTCGCGGGTCCCCGCGTAGCCGTAATTCATGGTGCCGATAAAGCGGGCGGCATCGTCCAGCGTGATGCGTTCATATCCGGGCACATCGATGACGCGGCGGTGGTCCAGCGTGGCGTGGAGCACGGCCAGCGCCTCGTTCTTGGCCATATTCACCTCGTCCAGCACACCGAAGCCGCCCAGCCGCGCACAGCGGCAGATGGGACCCTCGCGGAACACCACCTCACCCTTTTGCAGGGTATCCGCGCCGATGAGGGCGGCGGCGTCCACGTTGACGTACATGGACACATCCCACACGGGGCGGCCGAACACGGCGGCCAGGTTCTCCGCCAGCACGTTCTTGCCAGTGGCCTTTGGCCCCGCCAGCAGCAGGTGCTGTCCGCACAGCAGGGCCGCCGCCGCGCTCTCCCAGACCTCCTTGCCGTAGTAGAGACACTGGGGTGCGGGGATGCGCGGCTGCGCCTCCGGCGGCACAGGGTGGGCCTCACGGAAGTGCCGTATCTCCTCCAGCAGCGCCGCGTCTATACCCTCGTCCTGCAATTCCTTCCAAATATCCATGCGTTCGCCCCATTTCACCGTTTTGATGCCCTGATTATATGCCAGACGGGCGTTAAAAGAGCGTTAAGGATGCGGGAAAGCGCGGAAAAGCAGGGGACCGTCTGATGGACGGTCCCCTGCTTCAGGAGAGACGGCTCGCGCCGGATCAAAGCTCTTCGTTGGGCTTGGAAAAGACCCTCTCCGCTTTGCGGGCATGGCCCCGCAGCAGGGAGGCGGCCAGACCGAACACGGCGGCGGGGATCAGCCAGCTCAGGCCCAGATCGTACAGGGGCAGGCTCTCCACCAGGGGGATGGCCACGCCGTTGGCGGTAAGGGTACACAGTACGCTGGTCAGCAGGGCGCCGATGGCGGCGCCGCGGCTGATGCGGTCCGGCAGATGGGGCGCCAGCAGGGAGATGAAGATCAGCACCAGCGTGGGGGGATAGATGACATCCAGCACCGGCGCGGCCACAGCCACGATGCGGTCCAGACCCAGATTGGACACCACGGCGCTGAACACGCAGATGGCGATGACGAACACCTTGTAGCTCACCTTGCCGCGGCACAGCTCGGTGAAATAGGCGGCGGCGGAGCTGGTCAGAGCCACGGCGGTGGTGACGCAGGCCAGACCCACCACCACGCCGAACAGCACCATGCCCACCTTGCCCATCAGGGCCTCAATGATGATCATAATCAGCTGGGCGCGGCCGATATCGTTGGTATACTGGGCGGACACGGTGGCGCCCAGATAGGCCAGCCCCATGTACACGGCCAGCAGCAGGATACCTGCCAGCACGGCAGAGCCGCCCACCACGCGGAACTGTTTTCTGCCGCTGTCGTAGCCCTTGGCGGTGACGCTCTGCAGCACGATGATGCCGAAGGGCAGGGCGGCCAGCGCATCCATGGTCTGATAGCCGGCCTTGATGCCGGTGACGGCCACGTTGGCGATCTGGGGCAGGGCGGAGGGCTCACCCAGCGGAGTGATGACGCCCTTGATGATGATGGCAAACAGGCCCAGCAGCAGCAGCGGCGTCAGGATCTTGCCCACGATGTCTACCACGGCGGATTCCCTGATGCACAGCGCCAGGATCAGCGCGAAGAACAGGATGGAAAACACCACGGGGCTTACGCCGGACAGGTTGGGCACGATGGCCATCTCATAGGTAGTGGCGGAGGTGCGGGGGATGGCCACCATGGGACCCACGCACAGGATAATGGCGGACATCAGTACCGCTGCGGGTATCTGGCCCACGCGGCTGACCACAGCCTCACTGCTGCCGACCCGCAGCAGGGCGAACATGGCCAGCATGGCCAGGCCGATGTCGGCAATGAAATAGGCAGCGAAGCCCGACACCCACTGGGAGCCGGACTCCAGGCCCAGAAAGGGCGGGAAGATCACGTTGCCCGCGCCGAAAAACATGGAAAACAGCGCGAAGCCAACCACGATGATGTCTCGGACGAGACCGTTTTTTTTCTGCATAATTCCTTTTCTCCTCTTTTGTTCCCAAATTTTGCAAGTCATGCAAAACTTAAATATAGGGTATCATTTTTTTCATGACTCCGGAAATGACCCTTATTGATGACCTCATTAAAAAAAGTGATGGTAGAGAGAGGATTGACAGAAAATATCATAGAATTGACGGGGAATTCACAAAAATCCCATTGAAAAGCAACGCACTTTGTGATATATTGAAAAATAAATTTGAAATAATTGTGCAAAACGTCGAAAGCGAGGTTCCTATGGATGATAGCAAGCTGCGGGCGCTGCTGACCGCGGTGCAGTGCGGCAGCTTTGGCAAAGCTGCCGTTCAGCTGGGGTATACCCAGTCGGCCATGACCCATCTGGTCAGCAAGCTGGAGGCAGAGCTGGGCTGTACGCTGCTGCTGCGCAGCAGCAAGGGCGTCTGCCTGTCGGAGGAGGGGGAGCACCTGCTGCCCTATATCCACGGCGTCATCAATGCCTGCGACGCCCTGCGGCAGGAGGCAGAGGAACAGGGAGAGGTCTATGGCCGCGCCCTGCGCATCGGGTGCTTTGCCAGCATCGCAAGGGCCAGCCTGCCGGAGCTGCTGCGGAAGTTCCGGAAGCTCCACCCCGAGATCAAGGTGGACGTGCTGGTGCAGGGCAGCGAGCTGGCCGCCGCCCTGGAGGAGGACCGTATCCAGCTGGCCATCGTGGACGAGAACTGCGCCCGCGGTTTCCAGTGGACCCCGCTGACGGACGCGCCTCTGGTGGCGGTGACGCCCAAGGACTTCCCGTGGACGGAGAGCACCATCTCTCTGGCCCGCTTGCTGCAAGAGCCGTTCCTCTCCTGTCCTGAGCAGTATGTGGAACAGTATCTTCCGGCGGACACGCCGCGGCTGGAGGTAGCGGCCTCCGACGATGGCGCCATTTTGTCCATGGTAGCCGGCGGACTGGGCGTGTCGGTGCTGTCCGCCTTCTCTCTGGCGGGGTACGAGAACCGGGTGCGGGTCATCCCGCTGGACCGGCCCCTGTCCCGCCGTTTGGGCGTGGCGGTGAAGTCCATGCCCGCAGCCAACTCGCCGGCACGGCTGTTCCTGGCCTTCCTGAAGCGTCAGTACCAGACCGCAGCTCAGGAGAAATAAGCAGAAAAGAGCCGTATCCGAAAGGATACGGCTCTTTTTTTGCTGTCGCGCTCAGTCCAGCGGCGCCGGTACGGCGTCGGCAGGGATGGGGCAGGTGTAGCCTCCGGCAGTGCGCTTCCGGAACTCCGCCTTGGCCTGCTCCAGCAGCTCCGGCTGCTGGATGAGGTCAATGGCCGCGGCGCACAGCACCTTGCCTGCATGGACGGTGGCCCGATGGGCCAGCGGCGTCTTGTTGCAGGACACCACCTGCCAGCTGTGGCAGGGCACGTGGTTGGGCCACACCGCCATGTGGATCTGGGCCGTGGGGCACTGGTAGCTGACGTCGCCCACATCGGTGGAGCCGGCGTTGAAGGCGGGACCCTGGTACAGCGGCACCAGAAAGTCGTTGAAGTGGCCGGTCCGCAGAGCCTGCACCTTCTCGGCGAAGGCGGGATCGTTCTCCGCGCCTACGCCGCTGGGGATGTCGCTGCCGGCGTAGGTGGCGGACAGCTTCTCCATGAAGGCGTGCTCCTCCGGCGTACACGCCGGTACGCCCAGCTCCGCGAAGTTGTCGTACAGCACCTTTTCCAGCGCGTGGTTGCACACGGTGTCGGACAGGCCGTCCACGAACCGCCGCTCGATGGTGGTGTCCGTCATCAGCGCCGCGCCCTGGGCGATCTTGTCCACCCGTTGGTGCAGGGTGATGCAGTCCTTCACGAAGTTGGACCGGATCATATACAGGACACTGGCCTGATGCTGCACCACATTGGGGCTGGCGCCGCCGGCGTCCAGAATGGAGTAGTGTATCCGGGCGTCCCGGGGCATGTGCTCCCGCAGGAACTGCACGCCTACGTTCATCAGCTCCACGGCGTCCAGAGCGCTGCGCCCCCGCTCCGGGGCAGTAGACGCCTGAGAGGCCAGACCGTGGAAGGTATACAGCATCTGAATGCAGGAGTTGGTGGAGCCGGTGGTGACCTCGTTGCAGTCGCCGGCGTGCCAGGTCAGGGCCGCATCCAGATTGTACCACAAGCCATCGCGGGCCATGTAGGCCTTGGAGGCCACGCCCTCCTCGCCGGGGCAGCCGTACAGAATGACGGTGCCGCTTTTACCGGTCCCGGCGAGGTAGTGCTTCAGACCGATGGCGGCGGCCATGGCGCCGGCGCCCAGCAGATTGTGGCCGCAGCCGTGACCGCTCCCTCCCTTCACCAGCTCGTGGTACTCGGTGCTGCCCGCCTCCTGGGACAGGCCCGACAGGGCGTCATACTCCGCCAGAAAGCCGATGACCGGCTTGCCGCTGCCGTAGGACGCGGAGAAGGCGGTGGGGATGCCGCAGATGCCCTCCTCCACCTGAAAGCCCTCCTCCTTCAGGACCTTGACGAACAGGGCGGCGGACTTCACCTCCTGCATGGACAGCTCCGCGTAGTCCCAGATGGAATCTGCCACCTCCGCGATCAGCTTGTTCTTTTCATCAATGGCAGCCAGTGCCGCCTTTTTTGCGTTATCCATAGCCAGCTCCTTTTTTTATAGCACTTTTTTCAGAAAATCCTGCAATCTGACGCTCTGGGGGTGATCGAATATCTCCTCCGGCGTGCCCTGCTCGCCGATCTTACCGGCGTCCATGAACAGTACGCGGCTGCCCACCTCGCGGGCAAAGGCCATCTCGTGGGTCACCACCACCATGGTCATACCGCTCTGGGCCAATTCCTTCATGACCTCCAGCACCAGCAGCATCGAGATCATTTTTTTCATGGGTCTGTCCATCCTTCCTGTATTGCCGTCCCCGCAGGAGCTTTCGGGATGCGGGAGCGTGTCTCTTTCGTTGATGCTGCATACTCTACCACTGATTATTCACAAAGTCAAGGGACGATATGAATAAATATTCATAAAATAGCGTTTTGTCGGATATACTTACACTCACCCCTGCGCGGAGCCGACCTGTCGTGCAATTTCACAACGGAGCAGGCGGAGGCGGTGCGCCTGGCTGCCGCCATGACCGCCGGACAGGCGGGTTTCCACCCGGCACGGCGGACAAAGGGGGGGCAGACCGCCCCTTTTTATGCATCCATACTGCATAACCGCCCCTGCCGCCGCATAGACATAGACCAGCAGCAAACGTGTATAGGAGTGGTGCTCTATTCGCAACAATCTGGAGCAGCGGGCCGTGGAGCTGGCCCATTACCTCATAGAAAACCGGACCACGGTCCGCGCCGCCGCCAAGAAGTTCGGCGTCAGCAAGTCCACCGTCCACAAGGACCTGTCGGAGCGGCTGCCGCTGTATGACCGCCCGCTGTACCTGCAGGTCAAGGCGGTAATGGAGGAGAACAAGGCCCAGCGCCACATCCGCGGCGGTCTGGCTACGCGGAAGAAATACAAGGGCGCGTAAAAAAGGGCTCCCCGTCCGGCGTACCGGATGGGGAGTCCCTCTATCTTTATGCGTCCTTGGGCACCTGCTTCATGGACAGGCTGATGCGTTTTTTCTTCTCGTCCACGTCCAGTACCACCACCTTCACCACGTCACCCACGGCCACGATCTCCGAGGGGTGCTTGATGAACCTGCTGCACACCTGAGAGATGTGGACCAGACCGTCCTGATGGACGCCGATGTCCACGAACACGCCGAAGTCGATGACATTGCGGACGGTGCCGGTGAGCACCATACCCGCCTTCAGATCCTTCAGCTCCAGCACGTCAGTGCGCAGGATAGGGGCCGGCAGGTCGTCGCGCACGTCCCGCCCGGGCTTCATCAGCTCCTTCACCGTGTCACGCAGGGTGGGCAGGCCCACGCCCAGCTGCTGCGCCGCCTTCTCCTCACCCAGCAGCTTTACTTTCTGGGCCAGCAGGGGGATGTCGCCGTTCTTCACGTCCTCCAGCGTGTAGCCGCACAGGGCCAGCAGCTGCTGCGCCGCACCGTAGCTCTCGGGATGGACGCCGGTGTTGTCCAGTATGGATCTGCTCTCCGGCACCCGCAGGAAGCCGGCGCACTGCTCAAAGGCCTTGGGCCCCAGCTTCGGCACCTTCAAAAGCCGCTTCCGGTCGGGGAATGCGCCGTTCTCCTCGCGGTACTTCACAATATTCTTCGCCGTGGCGGCGGTAAGACCGGACACACGGCTCAAAAGACTGGCGGACGCGGTGTTGACGTCCACACCCACGGCGTTGACGCAGTCCTCCACCACGCCGGACAGCGCCTCGTCCAGCCGCTTCTGGGGCATATCGTGCTGGTACTGGCCCACGCCGATGGCCTTGGGATCGATCTTCACAAGCTCCGCCAGCGGGTCCTGCATCCGCCGCGCGATAGATACGGCGCTGCGCAGGTTCACATCGTAGTCGGGGAACTCCTCCGCTGCCAGCTTGCTGGCGGAGTACACGGAGGCGCCCGCCTCGTTGACGATCATATAGCTGACCCCGGGCAGGCCGCGGAGCATCTCCACCGTCATCTGCTCCGTCTCGCGGCTGGCGGTGCCGTTGCCGATGGCAATGTGGGTGACGCCGTGCTTTTTGCACAGCGCCGTCAGCTTGGCGATGGCGTCCTTTTTCTGGCGCTCACCGTAGGTGGGATACACCACGGTGGTGTCCAGCACCTTGCCGGTGCCGTCGATGACCGCCACCTTGCAGCCGTGGGCATAGCCGGGGTCCAGGCCCATGGTGATGTGGCCCTTCACCGGCGGCTGCATCAGAAGGGGCTTCAGGTTCAGGGCAAACTGGCCGATAGCGCCCTCGCTGGCGGTATCGGTCAGGGTAGAGCGGGCCTCCCGCTCCAGCGAGGGGTAGATGAGCCGGTCGTAGGCGTCCTCGCAGGCGGCGCTGACGAACGCCGCCGCTGGTGTGCGGGGCTTGACCACTGCCGTGCGCAGCGCGTACAGCGCCGCCTCCCGATCCAGCAGCACCGTCACGGAGAGGAAGCCCTCCTTTTCGCCCCGGTTGACGGCCAGGATCTGGTGCCCCGCCAGCTTGGGCAGCGGCTGGTCGAAATCATAGTACAGCCGGTACACGCTGTCCTCCTCCTTGACAGCCACGCTGCGCAGGTGTCCCTGCCGCGACAGGAGGCCGCGCAGCGCCTTGCGCAGGTCGGCGTCGTCGCTGAGCAGCTCGGCGATGATGTCGTTGGCGCCCTGCAGGGCATCGGCCACGGTCTCCACGCCCTTTTCCGGGTCGAGATAGGCTTGGGCAGCGTCCTCCGGCGCGGGGCAGTCCTTTGCCTGTGCCAGCAGCAGCTCCGCCAGGGGCTCCAGCCCCTTCTCACGGGCGGCAGTGGCGCGGGTGCGGCGCTTCTGCTTATAGGGGCGGTACAGATCCTCCACCTCCGCCAGCGTGGCGGCGTTGTCGATGGAGGCGCACAGCTCCTCCGTCAGCTTGCCCTGCCCGTCGATGGCGGACTTCACCTCCTGCCGCCGCGTCTCCAGATTTCGCAGATAGCGCAGCCGGTCCTCCAGCTTCCGCAGGGCGGTGTCGTCCATGGAGCCGTGCTGCTCCTTGCGGTAGCGGGCGATGAAGGGGATGGTGTTGCCCTGTTCCAGCAGGGCGATAACGTTTTCCACGGCCTGCTGGGGCTTGCCCAGCTCCTTGGCCAGTATCTGGGGAATGGTCTGCATGAAGGCTCCTTTCAGAATACGCAGATGTCGGTACGGGAATGACTTTGCCCGCGCACAGCGCGGGCAAAGGGGGGGTCACTTTTTGTGGTACAGGGACTTGACCTCGTATTTCGGCTCGCAGCTGACGTTGATGCCCAGCCGCTTATAGAGCTTGGCGTCCTCCTCCGAGATAATGACGGAGAAGTGGGCGTCGCAGCCCCGCAGGGTCTTGAGCTGCTCCTGCACCATGGCGGCCAGCGGGTTGGTCAGGCCCGAGATGGCCAGCGCGATCAGCACCTCGTCGGAGTGCAGGCGAGGGTTGTGATGGCCCAGATAGCCGGTCTTCATGGCGCTGATGGGCTCGATGACGGAGGAGGGGATCAGGTCCAGCTTGTGGTCGATGCCCGCCATGTGCTTCAGGGCATTGAGCAGCAGTGCCGCCGACGCGCCCAGCAGGGGGTACAAATATTGCGAACATACCAAATGGCAGACAACAACGAAAACAAGAAAGACGGAGGATTCAATTTTCCTCCAGTAGGGGGAGGTAAAAATATCAAAGCTCCGAAATTCAACGGATATTGGATGTATATCATACTGGCAGTCATTATTATCGGATTTCAATTTTTCAATATGAATCCCGATCCGGTAAGGACAACCTGGCAAGAAGTCAAGACTAAAATGCTCGAAAAAGGTGATATCGAAAAGATTACGGTCATCACGAATAAAGGGCACGGCTTCGTCAGCAGCTTCATCAGCGGCAGCGACCATGGATTCATACATATCATTCAATTCAGCATTGTCTTCGATAGCGCTGAGGCCGTAGGATTGGAGGATGTCAGACTGTTTCTGTTCCATTTCAGCCGTGACCTGGTCTTTAGCGGCATCGAAGTCCTGGGAATATTCGACGTCCATCGGGTAAGCCGTGAGGAACCAGACGAGGATGGATGCGCCGAGGATGAAAGTACCGGCTTTCTTGAGGTACAAGACCGTGCGTTCCCACATGTGCATGAGGACACCTTTCAAGGTCGGAATGTGATACGGCGGCATTTCCATGACGAACGGTTCCTGTTCGCCTTTAAAGGTCGTATGACGGAGGACCAGGGCGACGCAGACGGAAATGATGATACCTAAAAGGTATACGCCGAAGAGGACCGTACCACCGTGGCCGGAAGCGCCGAAGAAAGCGGCGATGAGCAAGGTGTATACCGGCA
>OGXJ01002873.1_pt1 | contig 10954 bp, 8 predicted proteins | sample 1576231 | NCBI WGS metagenome assembly OGXJ01 (sample SAMEA3541539, study PRJEB24748) | human gut metagenome | biome: human gut; feature: human-associated habitat; material: faeces | place: China | collected 2012
TCCTTTCAGTTCCCGCGTTTGCGAGAAATCTGTATAAGACAATCCTTCACAGTGGCGCCATTTCCGGGAAATATCATCCGCCGCATGTTTTCCGCCGTTCCCGTTCATGAACGGGAAGAAACGGGGTCAATATTCATTTCAAAAGCAGAGTAAAAACCGCATTTTTTACCTTGTCCGGTTTCCCGTGTCCATTTATGGAAAGCCCTCCCGAAAAAGTGAAAAAAGGCCGGATTCTCTATGGACTCCGGCCTTTTGGAAAGGATAGGATGCCACTTCGCGGCAAAATCCGTCTCAGGAGTAAAAACCGATGTCCGGTTCCCGGTCCCGCCGCCTGCGTTTAAAATACGGATTGCGGTAGCGGTGGATGCATTTTCCGGAACTCCCAGGGGTATAATGAAGAGGGGCCGCCTCCTTGACGGCTTCACGGCTCAATATCTCCACAAAATCCTTCAAGGACATTTCCAAATCTGCATCGTGGCATGCCAGCGCGGCGGACAGGCGCACTTTGCCGTTGTCATAGTCCACATACATGGCGAACAGCGTGGTCTGGTACAGGTGCCACGGTTCCCCGCCCATTTTTCCGGACTGGTGTTGGCTGATGGCCTCCAACAGCCACGTCAGCGCATGTTCCAGTTCCAGATTGTCCAGAACATCCCGTATAAGAGATGTTTCGCGGCCGAAAACGGCCACGCTTTCCTGTTGTCTTGCCCTGTTGATTTTCATGTCTTGGTTCTCCTTTCCGGTTTCCCTTGTTAAGCAGGACGGCGGATAATTCTGCCGCTCCAATTGTTTTGGACACTTTTTTTCAACAGGTTGTTCAATCTGAATTCTCAACTGTGTCAGCCATGACCACTTTCCCAATGTACGGGAGTTCCCGGTAATGCCCATCCAGGTCCATTCCAAACCCTACCAGGAAATCGTTTCCCTGCGTAAAGGCCACGTAATCAGCCTCAAAAGGCACTTTCCGGCTACAGTGTTTGTCCACGGCTACAGCAGTGAGAACTTCCTTCACCCCTCTTCTTTTCAATTCCCGGCAAACTTCATCCAGCGTAGCGCCCGTATCCAGAACGTCATCCACCACCAGAACAGGCACATCGGGCTGGAAAGCCCCGCAATCCCCCTCCCATACCACGGAACCGGAATTTCTCATTCCGGCATAACTGGAAATCTTGACGGCTTTCACCACAGGCCGGGATTTCAAATGCTTCTCCAACATCGCAGCGAAAGGAAGAGCTCCGTTCAGCAGCAGCAATAAAATATAGGGTTTTCCTGCCATGGCCCTGTCAATGGATGCGGCCAGTTCCCTGACGCGCTCGCAGATGGCATCCTCTGCAATCAAAGGAGTGATGGTGTAAGTCATGGAAATGAAGAATGATAATGTTTCCTGTAAGAAAATCAATCCTTGAAGGAGAATGAACGGAGACAGAACATTCCCGGCCGGACTCCAGCAAATTTTACAAGAAGCAGGATCGGTCTTCACAGCCAGGGGGACATCAGAAAAGCGCTCTCAAGATTGTTTCTCCGCCCCTATCGGCAGAGAATACGGAGGCGCATTTAACGGTGGCTTTCCGCCGGACCGCATGGTAAAGTAAGGCAGAAATGACTGATTCCCCTTCCAAGCGCCTTTTTATTCTGGATGGAATGGCCCTGGCTTACAGAGCCCACTTCGCCTTTTTCTCCAATCCCATCCGCAATTCCAAGGGAGTCAATACTTCCGCCGTGTACGGCTTCGCCAATACGCTGCTGGGCATTCTGGAGCACGAACGCCCCACGCATATCGCGGCCTGTTTCGACACTTCCGTCCCTACGGCGCGCCATAAGCTTTACCCTGCCTATAAAGCCAACCGGGAATCCATGCCGGAAGAGTTGAGCTTACAAATGCCCCTGATTTTCAGATTGCTGGAGGCCATGAATATTCCCATTCTGCGTTATGAGGGTTATGAGGCGGACGATACGATAGGCACGCTGGCGCGCATTGCGGACGGTACGGAGGGGTTCCAGACCTACATGGTTTCCCAGGACAAGGATCTGGGCCAGCTTATTTCCTCCACCTGCTTTCTGTGGAAACCCGGCAAAAGGGGCAATGACCACGAAGTGATTGACCTGGCAAAGCTCAAGGAGCAATGGGGCATTGAACGTGCGGACCAGGTAGTTGATATTCTGGCCCTGATGGGCGACAGCTCCGACAATATTCCGGGGCTTCCCGGCGTGGGGGAAAAGACGGCCAAACTGTTGATCGGAGAGTTCGGCTCCGTGGAAAACCTGCTGTCTAATACGGATAAGCTGAAAGGGAAGCGCAGGCAGATTGTGGAGGAAAACGGGGCCATGGCGACCCTTTCCAAGCAACTGGCCACCATTGACCGGAACGTTCCCCTGACGGTGACCCTGCCTGAATTGGTTAAAAGAGAACCCAGTCCGGAAGAACTGCTGGCCCTTCTCCAGGAGTTGGAGTTCCGCTCCATGCAGGCCAAGCTGTTCGGGAAAAAAGCGCCGGAGGCCAGAAAATCCCCCCTCCCTGCGGACGATTTGTTTGCTCCCGCCCCGCAGACGGAACAGCCTCCGTTGGTGGAACCCTCCGCCCCCGTTTCGGGAGCACGTCAGAGCGGTTCCGGCCAAATGGACTTGTTTGAGGAACGCCATTTGAAAACGGTAGATGATTTCAGGCACGAGTATATTATTGCGGACACGGAGGAAGCCCGTTCCGCCATGGTTGCCGAGCTGGAAAAGCATGATTCCTGGTGCTTCGACACGGAAACGACGGGCCTGAATCCCCTTACGGACAATCTGCTGGGCGTCGCCTTCTGCGCGGAACCGCACAAGGCATGGTACATGCCTGTCTCCGGCCCGGAGGATCTGGAAGCGGTTAAACCGCTTCTGGAAGGCCCCGCAGAGAAGATAGGGCATCACCTGAAATTTGACCTGGAGGTTTTGAGAGCCAACGGCATTCACGTCAAAGGCCCCTTTTTCGACACATTGCTGGCTCATGCCCTGATCGCTCCGGGCATGAAGCACGGAATGGACGTTCTGGCAGAAAATTTGCTGCAATATTCCACGATTAAACTGAAGGACATTGCTGCTCCGGGAGCAAAAAAACGGGAACTGGACACCAGCGGCGTTCCCGTGGAAGTAATGGGCAAATATTCGGCGGAGGATGCGGATATCACCCTCCAGCTTTCCTCCATCCTGAAAAGGCAGGTCAAGGAAAGCGGCATGGAAAAACTGTTCCGTACCGTGGAACTGCCTCTGCTTCCCGTGCTGGCGGACATGGAGTTTTCCGGCATCCGCGTGCTTCCGGAATCCCTGGAAAAGGCTTCCGTCAAGGTAGGAGCCATCATTGACGGCCTGCGGGAAAGAATTGAAGAAGCCGCAGGCCATCCCCTGAATCTGAATTCCCCCAAACAACTCGGAGATTTCCTGTTCGGAGAACTGGAGCTGGTGAAGAAGCCCAAGAAGACGAAGACGGGCCAGTTCGTGACGGATGAAGACACCCTTTCCGCTCTGGCCCCCCAGCATCCCATTGTAGCGGATATCCTGGCCTACCGGGAGAATATGAAGCTGAAGAGCACGTATCTGGATGCGCTGCCCAAGTATATCTGCCCGCGGGACGGACGCATCCATACCCAATTCCACCAGATGCTGACCGCAACCGGGAGGCTCGCCTCCCAGGATCCCAATCTTCAGAATATTCCGGTAAGGACGGAACAGGGGCGCCTGATCCGCACCGCCTTTGTCCCCGCCTCAGAGGAATACACCATGCTGTCCGCGGATTATTCCCAGATTGAACTGCGCATCATGGCGGCTCTTTCAGGAGACCCCGCCATGTGCGGAGCATTCAGGGAAGGACGGGACATCCATACGGAAACGGCCGCCCGTGTGTACGGCATTCCCCGCGACCAGGTGGACGCCGTTATGCGCCGTGCGGCCAAAACGGTGAATTTCGGCATTATTTACGGCATTTCCGCCTTCGGTCTCTCCCAAAGGCTGGGCTGCCCCCGCGGAGAAGCCGCCACTTTGATTGAAAACTATTTTACCCAGTTCCCCGTAGTTAAATCCTTCATGGAAGACCTGGTTCACAAAGCGGAACAAGCCGGTTACGCGGAAACGCTATTGGGGCGACGGAGGATGATTCCGGAAATCAATTCCGCCAACAAGACCATTAAGTCCGCCGCGGAACGTACTGCCATCAACACGCCCATCCAGGGCACGGCGGCGGATATGATTAAAATAGCCATGATCCATGTGGACAAATTGCTGAAAGGTACCAGATCCCGGCTTATCCTCCAGATTCATGATGAATTGCTGGTGGATCTGCACAGGGATGAGTTGGATCTCATTCCCAAGATAGAGGAAGCCATGGTCAGCGCGCTGCCCCTGCCCAACGGCGTTCCCATTCTGGTGGAAGCCAGGACGGGAGGCAACTGGCTGGAAGCCCATTAAAAAATATTTTTTCAAAAGACTCCCACGGCGTTCCGCATTCCAGAATTTCCTCGCCTTCCCGATGCCGTATTTTTCCTTCCAGCCGTATCGGGTTCCAGTCTGTGGGTGTGCTGCCCCTCCAACGGGAAATTTTTGAAAAGAATGATTCCTCCGCGGCAGAAAAATAGGTAGGAAAGGATATCCCTTTGAAAAAATGAATTAAAGAATCAGAGCGTCCCCAGCCTGGAATTCCGGAACGGTCACCAGGGCTCTGCCGTCTTTCAACGCCACTACCTGCACCTTGCGCTCCTGCATTCCTGACGGCGTTTTTACCTGGATGGAGCTGCCGTCCCTGACGGCGGAAGCGGGAATCCACGCGGAAACGGGAACTTGAACATTGATGGCTACTTGAAGAGCCATGTTGACGGGAGCCACTTGCCACTCGGAGACATGGGAGGCATTCGGCTCCAGGGAGGCAATCAACACGGCGGAATTGCTTTTGGAATCCAGCGCCGCATCCACCGCCGTAACGCGGCCCAGCCACTGCAGCCGTTTTCCATTATTCAGCACGCAAGAGGCGGTCAGAGCCGTATTCACCTTGCCCTGCTCATCCCTGGGCAATGCGGAAAATTCTTCCAGCGGAACGGGAATCCGTATCATCCGCTCCTGAAGAGGAATTACTTTCCCTACCGGCTGCCCGGCGACCACGCGGGCACCGGCTCCCACAGAGCATTCCACCACCTGGCAGGTATAGGGAGCTTCCAGCACCGTATCCCGGAGGGCCTGTTCTGCTTCCGCCACATACGCCTCCGCGGCGTTCAGCCTGGCGTTTACGGCTCTGCGCTGCGGCACCCGGAGCACCAGTTCGGATTCCTTTCCGCTTTTGGAGACGGAGCTGTATGTCTTTTTGATGGCTTTCAGGGCTTCCGCCTGCTCCGTAGAAACATCCAGGCGGGCCTGTTCCAGTTCCGCCTGAGCGTTCGCCAGCCGGGCGCGGTATTCAAATTTTTCCAATTCCATCAGGGGGGTTCCCTTCAGGACAATTTCCCCCACATTAAACAGGGGATGCACTTTGTCCACCTTTCCGGAAACGCTGGGAGAAAGCATCGTCAGGTAGGAGGCCTTTACGATGCCGGGCGCGGAAATGGAAAGAGTGTTCGTCTGCAGCCGGAGGGGTGTCTCCGTTCCTGCGGGCGCGCAGCCCCTGTTTCCGGAGGAGGAAAAAGAGACGGACGGCTCCGTCACAATAGCCGTGCCTATCAGAAGCGCCACAATCCCCAGGCCGATGCCTATGGACCAGGACGTTCCCTTTTTTTGAGGGGCCTCGCTCATCAACAGCTCCGGGGGAAACGCGTCCCGTTATTTGGGATATTCCGTCTCCATGATGTGGGAATAGGCCTCCGCCGTTTCCACAGCCACGGTTTCAATATTCTTCATCAACTGGGCAAACTGGGCTTCCGTGAGGTCCATGCCTTCCAGAACGAAGGACTGGCGGTAATAAACATACCCGCTGTTGGGATCCAGCTGAAAGGCGCCGGCCGTCTGGTCCGCGTTCAGTTCGCTGAGGATAATGCTGACTTCCACACGGCGGTTTTCAGGAACCTTGGCGGCAAAAAGCACGTCAATGACCAGCGTCTCCGGACGTTCAATCATGGTGTACAGGAGGCTCACCGGGGTGAACGTATCACAGGGGACGAATGCGATGCCTGTCTTAATGTTGTGGTCATCAGCGGAAGTGATCCATTCCGTTTCTTCCCCTCTCTTTCTGAGAACGGTGTACACACGGTCCAAAAGGCTGAGATGCTGGTTTTCCATATTGAAAATTGTTTAACAGGGGGTTGCTTGCAAAGGCGCATGCAACGTACGCGCCCGTTTACTGAATTCAAGCTTACTGGCATCCTTCTGATTCGTCAAGCTCTCCTGACGTAAAGAAATTGAAAAAACACGTATGCGGACGGCATAAAAAATACAGACGCCGTCCGAAAGGGCGGCGTCTGGAAAAAACGCGTGCGCCGGAAGTTCCGGCTTTTTTCTGAGGTTCTTTTTACAGGATATCCCCGGGCTGGTAGCCCGCCCCGTCCGGAAACCTGTCCGTCACTTCCTTCACCATGGAGCGGAATGCTTCCACCTGGGCGTCAGCCATGCCCGTAGCGGAGGAATTGGAATCAAAAATGCGCTGAAGGTCCGCCCGGTCTATTCCCAGGCGCCCGTCTTCCGCCAGGCGGTCCAGCAAATTGTTTTCCATGATTTTCCCGGCGCGCAGGTCATTGGAGACAGCCACGGCATGTTCCTTGATCACCTCATGGGCGGTCTCCCGGCCAATGCCGCGCTTGACGGCCTCCATCAGGATGGTGGTTGTCATCAGGAAAGGCAGGTAGCGGCGCAATTCCGCAGCCACCACGGCCTCATACACGCCCATCTGGTTCAACACGGTCAGGAAGGTTTCAAACAGGCCGTCCGCAGCGTAAAAGGAATCAGGCATGACTACGCGGCGCACCACGGAGCAGGAAACGTCCCCTTCATTCCACTGATCCCCGGCCAGCCCGGAAATCATCATCAGGAAGCCTTTCAAAATGACGTGGAAGCCGTTGACGCGCTCGCAGGAGCGGGCGTTCATCTTGTGCGGCATGGCGCTGGAGCCAGTCTGCCCCTTGGCGAACCCCTCCGTGGCCAGTTCATGGCCGGCCATCAGGCGCAGGGTTTTGGCGAAGGAGGAGCAGCCGGAGGTGAGTTCCACCAGCCCGGAAACCACGGAAAAGTCCAGAGAACGCGGATATACCTGCCCCACATTCATCCACTTGGCAGGGATGCCCAGGTGGGCGCACACGCGGTCTTCCAATTCCAGCACGCGGCCGGCATCCTGCCCGAAGAGGGAAAGCTGGTCAAGCTGGGTTCCAACGGCGCCCTTCAGTCCGCGCACGCTGTAACGGTCCATGAGGGAAATCCAGGCCCCCAGGCCGTGCACGATGTCTTCCCCGAACATGGCGACGCGCTTGCCCATGGTCGTGGTCTGCGCGGCTACATTGTGTGTGCGTCCGGCAATGGTCACGTGCTTCCATTGTTCAGCCAGGGCGCTCATGCGGTTCAACACGGCCACGGCCTTGTCCCGGATGATTTGCATGGATTTCCAAATCTGGAGCTGTTCCACATTTTCCGTCAGGTCCCGGGAGGTCATGCCCTTGTGGATATGCTCGCATCCGGCCAGCTCGCAAAATTCTTCTATGCGCGCCTTCACATCGTGGCGCGTCACGCGTTCGCGTGCGTCAATGGAGGGAAGGTTCACCTGGTCTTTCACCCGTTCATAGGCCTCAATCACCCCGTCCGGAATATCCAGCCCCAGATCCTTCTGGGCTTTCATCACGGCAATCCAGAATTCGCGTTCCAGAATGATGCGGCCCTCTGCGGACCAGATGGATTTCATGGCGGCGGAGGCGTACCTTTCAGCCAGGACATTGGGAATCACGCTCATATCAAAATGTGTATATGCGGGGGTTATCAAAAACGGTGAGCCGCCATGATCATGACGGAAGGGAAAAAAGCAAGCACTTTCCCGCAGCTTCACGGATTAGGGACGCCGGGGAATTCCGCCGGCCGGCAAAGCCTCCCTTCCATGCCCCTGGTCCGGCATTGCGCCTCCCCGCCAATAAAAATTTCAAGAACAGGCAAAAATTCTTATTCCCGAATAACGGAATCGCAACACCTCCGCTTACCGCCATGTTCCCTCATTCCTTTGGCGGCGGCTCCAGGCCGTACCGGGCATAACCGGAGACGATTTCCTGAAGGATGGCGGAAATTTTTTCCAGGGAACGGACGGGGACGTATTCATACTTTCCATGGAAGTTGTGGCCTCCGGCGCACAGGTTGGGGCACGGCAGCCCCATGAAGGAGAGGTGGCCTCCGTCCGTGCCTCCGCGCACAGGGACGATTTCCGGCCTCACTCCCACGGCTTCCATGGCCCTGCGGGCATGTTCCACCAGGTGCATGTGCGGAAGTATCTTTTCCTTCATGTTGTAATAGGAATCCGTAATTTCCGCCTTTACCGTCCCCTCCCCGTATTTACGGTTCAGCAGGGCCGCACATTCCTGCATGAATTCCTTCTTGCGCTCAAAGGCCTCCCTGTCATGATCCCTGATGAGGTACTCCGCAGCCGCCCGTTCCACATCTCCCCGGAGTGAATCCAAATGATAAAAGCCCTCGTACCCTTCCGTAAAAGCGGGATTCTGGAACGCGGGCAGCATTCCCTGGAATTCCATGAGAACCAGGCAGGCATTCAACATCCTGCCCTTGGCGCTTCCGGGATGAATGGAAGAGCCCTGCACCGTCACCACTGCGGAAGCCGCATTGAAATTTTCGTATTCAATTTCCCCCAGGGCGCCTCCGTCCACGGTATAGGCGAAATCCGCACCAAATCGCGCCACGTCAAAGGCATCCGTTCCGCGTCCTATTTCCTCATCCGGCGTGAAGGCGATCCGTATCTCGCCGTGAGGCCGTTCGGGGTTCAGCAGGAAGGAGGCTGCCATATCCATGATTTCCGCCACACCGGCCTTGTCGTCCGCGCCAAGCAGGGTAGTTCCATCCGTCACGACCAGGTCCTGGCCCAAATAATCCGTCAGTTCGGGAAAAACGGCGGGGGAAAGCACCATTCCCTGTTCCGGATTGAGCAGGATGTCTCCGCCGTCGTACGAGCGCACGATGCGGGGCTTCACTCCGCTGCCGGAGACTCCCGGAGCCGTATCCACATGGGCCACCCAGCCGATGACGGGAACATTCCCCTCCACGTTGGAAGGGATGGAGGCGTAAACAATTCCGGAATCATCATCCAGTTCCGCCTGCGCTCCCATGTCCTTCAATTCCCCGGCCAACAGCCGGGCCAGCTCCGTCTGGCCGGGGGTGGATGGCACGGTGGCGGAATCCGCGTCCGACTGGGAGCCCACGGAGACATACTTCAAAAAACGGTCTAAAACGGAGATGTTCATGGGAAAAATCAAGGATTGGCAAGAGTCTACCACCCGCCCCCGCGAACACAAGCACAAGACACGGTTTATTCTTGCGATTCAGGACGGTGTGCCGTATGTAAACAAAGCTTCTCCCCATGATGACTCCTCTCCCCCTTGGCATTACCCTTGCTTTGTCCCTGACCTGCGGCTCCATGCCCCTTCTGGCCCAGGGGACGTATATGCCCGGCCCCATGCCCGCCACCTCCGGAACAAAGCAGGATCCAACGGACATGTACCTGGAGGCGTTGAGGCTGGTGACCCAAGCCGCAGGACTGGTGGAAAAACGGGATTATATAGGAGCCATCCGCCTGACGCAGCAGGCGGAAGACAAGTTCGGACGCCTGGCTAAGTCTTATCCCCAATGGCGTCCCAACCTGCTGCAAACGCGCCGCCAGCTCAACAGGGAAAATCTGGACCAGTGGCAGAAGCTGGCCCAGCAGCAGGCCGCCGCCTCTTCTTCATCCGGCCCAGGCCTGGAGATGGAACGCCCGGCCTCCGTGCCGAAGCGCCCCAGGCCAAAACCCAACATAGCCCTCCCTCCCGGCTACAAGGGCGTGGAATTCCCTACCCGTCCCGGAGAATCCCTGATCAATACCATCCCGTCCCCTTCCGTTTCTCCCGGGGCGGCTCCGGAAGTGGTGGAGAGCAATTACGAACGCATCCGCAGACTGCTGGATAAAACCACCATGGAGAACAAGGCTCTGATCCAGGCTCTCAAGCGCACCCGCCGGGAGCAGGAGGAGATTCTGGCAAAACTGGCCGTGGCATCCGCCGGAGAATCCGTTTACCGGGATGAATTGCTCAAGGTCAAAAAGCAGATGGAGGATGAAAGAAAGACCAGCAACAAGCTTATTCAGACTCTCACCAGGAGAGTGGAGGAACTGGAACAAAATGTCACCTCCCTCAGCCAGGACAAAGCCCGTTATCTGGCGCAGATCGCCGATCTTCAGCTGCAGCTCAAGGAGTACCAGGACAAGCTGGACAAAGTGACGGATGAGAAAAACGCCCTTCAGAAAGACCGGGACCAATTGGCGGCCCTGGTGGAGCTCAACAGCCCGGACAAAACAAAAAACCTGTTGGACCGCAACCTGACGCTGGCGGCCCAGCTCAAGGATGCCCAGGACAAAATCGCCGCTCTGGAAACAGCCAAATCCGATTCCGAAGAACAGCGGAAAGCCAACCTGAAAGCGTTGGAAGAGGCGCGTGAGGAATCCGCAGACCTGAAACAGAAACTGATTGCCATCCGGGATGAAAACATCGGCTACCGCAAACGCATCACAGAGTTGAATACCAAGCTCATCAATACATTTCCATCGAAAAATCTGCTGTTTTGGATGCCCCGATCAGAATCAGCCCGTCCGCGCCGATGCCGAAATGGCGGTCACTTACCGCTTTTGCCAGCCGTCCCGGACTCTCCACCCGCTCCTCCATGGCATTTACATAGATATAATCATTTCCGCAGCCCTGCATTTTTGTAAAACGCATACACAGCCTCCTCCCAGACTTCTGCCCTTTCCAGTTCCTTACTAAATACAAAGTTT
>OGXJ01002878.1_pt1 | contig 10943 bp, 4 predicted proteins | sample 1576231 | NCBI WGS metagenome assembly OGXJ01 (sample SAMEA3541539, study PRJEB24748) | human gut metagenome | biome: human gut; feature: human-associated habitat; material: faeces | place: China | collected 2012
TGCCGATCCAGAAGAGAACGGATGGACTATCGGTACGGGAGCCAATGCGTTCGCCATCCCCGGCCCCGGCGGACACTCCGGACCGGGGACGGGCGGATTCACCACGAAACTGTTTTGGGATTATTATGACTTTACGCGCGACGAGAAAATCCTGCGTGAACATACTTATCCCGCCATTTTGGGGATGTCGAAATTCCTGAGCAAGACGTTGAGGCTTTCACCCGACGGCTTTTTACTGGCAGAGCCGTCCGCTTCGCCCGAACAGCGTCATCAGGGAGAATATTATCAGACTAAAGGATGCACGTTCGACCAAAGCATGATTTACGAGAATCATAATGATGTGTTGAAGGCTGCACATATCTTGAAAATCAAAGACCCGTTTCTCCGGCTTGTCAAAGAGCAAATCGGCAAATTGGATGCTATCCATATTGGAGAATCCGGACAAATCAAGGAATATCGGGAAGAAAAGAAGTATAGTGATATCGGCGACCCACATCATCGTCATATCTCCCACTTATGTGCACTCTATCCGGGAACTCTTATCAATGGTACTACTCCTGAATGGATGAAGGCTTCCATTGTCACGTTGGACAATCGTGGAGATAAATCGACAGGTTGGGCAATGGCACACCGGTTGAACCTATGGGCTCGTACGAAGGATGGAAACAGGGCTTTTAAATTGTATCAGCAATTGTTGAAAACCGGCATACTGGAGAATTTATGGGATGTGCATCCGCCTTTCCAGATAGATGGTAATTTCGGGGCAACAGCCGGAGTGGCGGAAATGCTTCTTCAAAGTCACGAAGGATATATCGAACCTCTTCCGGCCTTGCCGGATGCATGGTCAAGCGGCTCTTATAAGGGGCTGGTGGCTCGTGGGAACTTTGTTTGTTCCGTGAAGTGGAGCAACAAGCAAATCACCCGTATGCAGATTTTATCAAGAAGTGGCGGCGAATGTATTTTGAAATGTAACCATGCAGGAACGGTAGCAGTCAATGCGGAAGACGGACGGAAAGTGAAAGTAAAGGTTCTGGGAGAACATCTCATCAGTTTTGCCACAAAAGCGGGCGGGACTTATGACATCTTTTAATTGTAAAATTCAATCAAAACATATTTTTACAATTATCTGGCTTATATCTGTAATTCATTGTTCTATAAGTCACATACTTTCGTGCAATCAACAATTAGAACCTTGTATTTAATACTTGAAAGCATGAAACAGACACTCTTTTTGGCGGGTATACTGATAATTGTCATGTCCTGCCGTCCCTATCCGAGAGAAGTAGAAGAAGTATTGGCGTTGTCCGGTGATAATCGTAATGAGTTGGAACGCGTACTCAATCATTTCAGGCAGAAGGATATGCAGGAGTTTGAGGCGGCATGTTTCCTGATTGCCAATATGCAGTATCATCAAAGTAAAGAAGAAATCATTCCGGATGCTGCCTATTACGACCATTTCCGGAAAACAGATTCACTTTATGAAGTTGTTTTTTCCCATCTTCCCATTTCTGAAATGCGTTTTGTCAGATATGGGAAATATGATTCGGTGATACATGCTATGTCCGAAAACTTCGATCGGCTTCCCGAGGTTACTAAGAAAACTATTATAAAAAGTGACCTTGAATGTATAAAGGCGGACTATCTGATAGACAACATAGAGCAGGCGTTTACTGTCTGGAGAAATCTCCCTCAATTGAGAACGATGAGCTTTGAAGATTTCAAGGAGCTGATACTTCCTTATCGGACTACGGACGAATATGCCGAATGGTATAAACGTTCGGAACTTCGCGAACTGTTCGCAAAGCGGCTGATGCCGGCAGACAGTCTTTCTACTGTTGGGACATTGGAATGGTATAAAACATATGCCGAAAAGTGCCGGCGGTTCAATAATTATATTAAAACGAAAAGAAATACAGGGTTATTTTATGACTTTCTGTTGCGCAAGGCAGGGTGGGATTGTCAGAATACAGCCAATTGGACATGTGACATTCTGCGTGCCTGCGGCATTCCCGTTGTTTATGAGTTTACTCCGAAATGGACAGAGAGAGACAGTCGTCATTTCTGGTGTTGTTCTCCCGATTCGTCCGGTATCCTTTTGCCTTACACTCCCCCGGAAAATAACTTATGTGAGGATTGGCAAACCAATCTGCAATATGCAAGCAAAGTGTATCGTACCACGTTTGGTGCACAGAAAAACACTCCTTATTTCATAGCTGACGAAGACGAATATATTCCTGAGCCCTTCCTTACTCCTTTATTGAGCGACCAGACTTTCCGTTATCATCAGACGGTTACGTTGAGATTTCCTTTGCAGGAAGAGATACCTAACAAGGTGGTATATTTATGTATGCTCACTCGTGGAGAACCGCGACCGGTAGGTTGGGGAGTAGTTGATGAGCGTAAGAAAGAAATTGTATTTGAGCAGGTGCCGCTTAATATCCTTTTTGTTCCCGCTTATTATGACGGAGATATGATGGTACGTATTCTCGAACCGTCTATGATACAGGCTCCGAAGGAACATACGGCGATTGCTCGTCCGTTGACGGTCAACAAACAAAACAAGGTGACCGAACTTTCCGTATGCGAAGGTGTGCTTTATCATACCGGTATCTTTGGCAAGAAAGCAGAGGAGATAAGCTACATGCCGATAACTTGTGATACGACCCAACGGACAACGATGCGGGTGTATCGCAAATACCCGGAGAAAGAACGTTTGAAGGTACTCTACCGTCAGTTGGAGGGTGCCATATTTACCGCCAGCGACCATGAGAAGAAAAGGCGCTATTTCGACACACTGCATACGCTGGATTATGTGCCGCATCCTTATCTTCAGGAAGTTACCCTGCATAATACCCGGAAATATCGTTATTATCATTTCAGCAATCTGAATAGAGGCAGAGTTTATACCGCCCACATGGAGTTTTTAGGTCCCCGTTCTTCGGCACATGTCTGTACGCCACCTACTCCTTTGCCGATATTCTCGGATACCGTTGGGGCATCAGTGCCCGGTGATACGTTATATCGCATTCATGGAGTCCCGATACAGTACCGTGGTGCTACGGCGAATGCTTTCGACGGAGACTTTACGACGTATGTGAATGCTTCCATTATTGGCATGGACTTTAAAGAACCCGTGCAGATTACGCATGTGCGGTTTGTTCCGCGGAATGCGAATAATATGATTGTTGCGGGAGACAGCTATCTGTTGATGTACTATGACGGTACTCAGTGGAAAGAACATTTGCCGATTGTGTATGCCGGGAAAAACTATCTCGATTTTACAAATGTGCCCGTAGCTTCTCTCTATTTGCTGCGTAACCTGACCAATGGCAAGGAAGAACTGCCTTTCTTCTATCAGAACGGCAAGCAGTATTTCCTTCACGTCGACACACTCGAAACGACTGGCCGATGAAAAGAGAGCATTCTATCGCAGGCATGTCCATATTGCTGGCGTTGCTACCGACAGGTTCGGTCGTATATATGGGTGGGCTATGCTATCCCACCCATTCGTCTTCCATTGTATGTATGGGATTGGTAATCCTGTTTATCGGGCTCTATGCGGCTTGCTTTGTGCGGACGGACAGATTCCGTTTTGCGTTGCCCGATTTGTTTGCCGGGATAGTTGCCATTGTGGCGGCAGGCTGTTATTTGAAATATCCCGGTTTGCTAAGTCTGGGCAGCTTGTGTCTGCCTGTGCTTTACGCAGGCATTCGCAGGGTAGGTAAGATTTATCCTTTTTTCCTTCTGTGCGGTACGGCAATAACACTTGTTTTGTTGTCCCTGTACGGTTATTTGCAGTATTTCCGGCTATTGCCTTCCCATAGTTCTTATTTCCCGGTCACCGGCCCTTATCATAACCCGGCTGTCTATGCCGGTGTGATGGCAATATTGCAGAGTGTGCTTGTGCCCTACCTTGGTGTAGCCTTCCGTTGTCGGCAGAGAAAAGGAACGGTAAGGGGAATCATAGCAGCCGTCCTGTTGGCTGTTCCGGTTTTGTTGCTGACAGAAGCGCGTGCTGCCTGGGTGGCTTTGGGTGTTTCGGTGGCATATACCTTCTTCTACGCGTATCGGTATACGTGCGCGTCCTTTTTCCGGAAATACCGCCGGGCAATTCTATGTGCCGCACCTGTGATATTGCTGTCGGGCGGACTTGTTTGCTACCAGCTCAAGCCTCATTCTGCCGACGGCAGGCTTCTCATTTGGAAAGTAAGCCTTCGCATGATAAAGGAAAAGCCGTTGACCGGATTTGGAATCAATGGTTTTCCTGCCAATTATATGTTTTATCAGGCACGTTATCTGGCAGCGGAAGGTACGGCGTATGAAAGATACTTAGCAGGCGACACACATCTGGCGTTTAATGAACCTGTCCGGATTATGGTGGAGTACGGGCTTGGCGGCATCCTGTTCTACTTGCTGTTCGTCGGATGGCTCCTGACGTTTCCGGCAAAGTGGAATGTAGTATCGCATACCGCACGTACCGTTCTTTTGACAATGCTCGTCTGGGGACTGTTCGCCTATCCGTTCCGTGTGTTTCCGGTGATGGTTTTTTCTACCGTTGCATTGGCTTGTCTTGCCAATCAGTGCAAACCCTTGCGAGTGTTTCACTGCTCCTTTTCCCGGGCGTTTGCGGCTTTTCTCTTTTTAGGGAGTGCATTGCTGGGGTGTCTTGGTGCTTCTACCATGCAAGCCTATTACCGGTTGCAGGCTTTGGCACGCCAACCTGCCGCCGACGTGCGCGAGCTCGATACACTCCGTCCGCTCATGAAAGGAGAGCCTGCCTACGGGTATATCTGTTGCCTGCTTCCGGACAGGCAAAAACAAGACAGGCTGCTGAAAGAACGGCTGGATGCATACATTCATATGCTTCCTTCTCCGGCGGCTTTTGTCTGGAAAGGCGATGTCCACCGGCGGCTCAAGGAATACGAGGAAGCGGAGGCGGCTTATAAAAAAGCATCCGAGATGGTGCCTGCCTTGCAAGCGGCAAGAGGGCGGCTGACTTTCCTGTATCACGACCTTGGCAGAGAAGAAGAGGCGCTTCGATTGGCAGAAGAACTTCTGACGGAGAAAGTGAAGGTGTATGGGTTTGACACTCACGCCTTGCGATTGAAACTTAAAAAGACCTTCGAAGGTAAATTAAATAATTGTTTTACTAAAAAATCAAATGCTTATGAGAAAAAGTAAGCGCAAACATTTAGTGTTTGCATTATTGGCGTTGCTAAGTATTGGCTTCTATGCCTGCTATGACGAAGAGGACTGGGGCGGCCAGTCGGGTGCTCATCGTGTATCTCCCCGCAAGCGCAACAAACAGCTGACCACTTCCGTAGCCCGCCAGGGGTATGAGTCACATTACGACCCGGTGGTCTCTGTCAGTACACGTTCCGGCGGCGATGATGAGATGCCCGCTTTGATTAAACCCAAATGGGCACATGCCACCGAGCGCAACCGTGGGCGCTATGAGGTGGTTCAGATGCCTATCCTGACTCAGACCCGCCGTATGATTGTCGATGAAGAAACCCGTCTTCATTTTGACGAGTTGCGTGCGCAGAAGAAACTTCGCAACTCTACTCATTTGGTCATCATGAAGGACTTGAAGACCGGTCATGTGCGTAGTTTCATTTCTGTTTTTGTGGGTTCCTATGATTATCTGAAGAAGACGAAGCGTATGAGCCGTAATACTTATCTTTATCGTGAGAAGGATTTCGATGGCAAAGTCTTGTTCTTCAAGCTGAACGGTAGTATGATAAACGGCTGGAAGTATCGTGACGGTAAGATTGTGGGCAAAATAATGCCAATTGACGAGGATGCGAAGATTCTGATGACTCGTAGTAGTGGTTATTGGGAAGAGCAGTGCTATACGGAAACCTACTATGAAGAGGTGGAAGAATGTGAGGAAGAGGCACAGCCTTACTACGATGAGGAGTTCGGACTTTGGGGAGTTGAGACGGTGGTTACTTGTCAAAAGGTAGATAAACCTATTTACACACAGGTTTGTGAGGATGTTTGGGTAGAGGATGAGGAATTCGGAGGCGGAGTTGAGCCGGATGTAACATGTCCTATTTGTGGTAAAATCAATTGTTCAGGTCATAATGATTCTATTCCCAAACCTTGTGATAGAGCTCAAGAATTATCTTTAGATACCGGATTAGTATCTCGAATCAATGAAATTTATAAGAAAACGTATCCGCATAAAGCAGGTAACACGGAACAAGGTTTTATTTATACATCTAAAGGTGTAATAATACATCCCACATTCACTGATATGGGAAGTGTGAAATATACCAATGCTCAGGTGGCAGGTCATGAATTTAAAGAATGGTATCATTCTCATCCTGGAGGAGGGGGAGCGATTCCTTCTTTGGGTGACCTAAAAGCCTTATCTCTTCGTTATCAACAGGGGTATATCAAATCGAATGATTTTACTTATGGAGTAGTTTCTTATTATGGCTGTTTGAGTATCATGATTTCTTCTTCTAAAGATTTCACTACTTTTGCAGAAAAAGTTCGTAATAAGGAGTTTGATAATGAGTGGAATAGGGATATTGATAATGGAAAATCGGTCTCTAGATTTGAGATTAAAATAGAGCAAGTTATGTCTTTCTTTACAAAACATAAAGCAGGGCTATCTGTAATGTTTCGTCCCATGCAAGATGAACATATTGATAATAATTTCGAGAACTGGATTGCCAAAGATTTGAATGAGAACAATAAATTGATTGATAAAGACTGTAAATAAATGTATTATGAAAACAATAAAAATTATTTTATTACTGTTAGTTGTTACGACTGGTAGCCTTATGGGACAAAAAAGCGTACTTCCAACAAAGAATCTGGATGCTTATGTCGGTACTTGGGTTTATCAAAATAACGATACTATTTTTAAGGTAAGATTACAAAAAGGACAAGAAGTCGGTAGGTCTGCAATATACAACGGACTTCATGGTGGCTATTATCTTTCCGTAAAAGGAAAAATAATAGAAAATTATTGGGGTGAACTTCCTGTGTACTGGGATTCTTCGAAAGAACCTCGTCCTGATAATCTGTATATATGGGCTTCTAATCATTCGTATACTTTAAATGAGATTGATCCCAATTATGTAAGTGTCTGGTTTTATGACCAACGTAAAAAACATTTTGGCGGCAAGGGTATTAGTGGCGGGTATATCCATCTATTATCTCCTACAAAGATCCATTGGAAGCTGAATGAGGCACTTGGTATTTGGTATGAGACTGAAGGTGACGAATCTATCACTGATGCTGAGCGTCAACCTATTGGTTTTTCTGTTCCGGATAATGTAATCATGATGAAAGAATAGAGAGTAGTAATGTTATAAGATTATTTTTAATGCTTCATGAATTTATGGTTGATGATGCATGATTTTATTCGTCTGACAGCTGTTTCTTTTTCGTCTGACTATAGTTAGACGAAAGAATAACCGTTGTCAGACGAAAGTTCAACTATAGTCAGACGAATAAAGTTATGTATAACGAGTATTAAATCATTGCATACTACCAATTAGGTTTTAGGAAAACTAAGATTAGTTCATTTCCATACCGGTTATGAATTTATTTCCCTTCCTGCTTATTCTTGAACTCAGTAGGTGACATTCCGTACAACGCCTTGAAACAATTCGAGAAATACGCCAAGCTATTATAGCCAACGGCACAATATACTTCCGTAATCGTCATATCGGTCTCTTTTAGCATTTTCGCGGCAGTTTCCAATCGGAAATTGCGGATGAACTCATTTGGTGAGTAACCGGTGATCTGCTTGATTTTGCGATAAAGGTTTGATTTACTCAGTCCAAGCTCTTTACAGAACGCATCAAGATTCAGATCGGAATTGGAAATGTTCTGTTGCAGAGTGGCATATAACTTTTGCATGAATTTCTCGTCGACGGAAGTTACATCTACGCCCAGCGATTCGAGGGAGAAGTTCTTGCTGTAAAGGTCTTTCAACTTCTCGCGACTTTGAATAAGATTATCCACTCTTATTTTCAGAATAGAGGCATCAAAAGGCTTTGTGATGTACTCATCAGCTCCTGCGGCATATCCTTCCTTGATATCATCCGTACCGGTTTTGGCAGTTACCATAATAATAGGAATATGACTGGTATTCATATCTTTCTTCAGTCTTTGGATAAGTTCGATGCCATTCATCTTGGGCATCATCAGGTCGGTGATGATCAGGTTAGGAAGAAGGTTGACGGCTTTGGAAAGGGCGTCCTCACCGTTGGTGACACCCACTACATTGTATTTATCCGCGAGGCAGGAACAGATGTAATTGTTCAGGTCGCGATTATCTTCTACCACAAGAATAGTCGATTGCTTCTTTCCCGAATTCTCTGGTTCGAAAGCTGTGTCAGGAAGTTCCACATTGAATGATACAGACGCATTATCAGTGGATTCTACAATTGCTTCGGGAGCAAAACAGCTCTTATCAATGGGTAGAACAAACCTGAAAATCGCTCCTGAACCGATTGCGTTTTCCGCCCATACTATTCCATGATGCATTTCTATGATCGCTTTGCTTAAGCTCAGTCCGATGCCTGTTCCCGATTTGGAATGTTCGTTCTGCGCTACTTGGTAGAAAGGACGGAAAATCTTTTCCAATTCATCGGGAGCGATGCCTACACCGTTATCTTGAATAGATACGGTGAGATATCTTATTTCGTCATTCTTATATCTATTCAACTTGGCGGGTACAAAAATGCTCAGTTCGGAAAGAGGTTTTATGTCCATCTCTACCAGTACGGAGCCGCCGTCCGGCACATTCTTGAAAGCGTTGGAGAGGAAGTTGAAATACACTTTCTCCAACATATTCCAGTCGAACCACAGCGGTTGCCGGTCAACGGAATGCTTGAATTTCAGATGGATGTTCCGATATAATGCCAGATCCTGGAAGGAAGCTACTGCTTCATGGGTGAACTTAACGATGTCATTCTCCGAAACTTGCAGTTTCATTGTTCCGCTTTCATTCTTCTGCAAGTCCATCAGATTATTGACAATGCGCAACAGGCGTTGGGCATTGCGTAGCATCAACTGAATCTTATAATGGATATCTTCAGCCAGATCCGTACGTTTGACAAATTCTTCCAGAGGAGCGATAATCAATGTCAGCGGTGTGCGAAGCTCATGAGAAAAGTTGGTGAAAAGACGATTACGTTCCTGGTAATATTCCTCGTGTACTTCCGCTTCCATTTGTTTCAATCGGATATTATTCTGTAAACGTCTTTTCTCGGTAAAGTAGCGGATGATAAAGGCAATCAAGGCGATGGCAATAGTGCTGTAAAACAAATAAGCCCACCAAGTTTTCCATAATGGCGGCAGGACGATAATCTCCAGAGCTGTTCCTTGTTCATTCCAGATACCGTCATTATTGGAGCCTTTCACCACGAAATGATAAGTGCCTGCCGGAATGTTGGTGTAATAGGCAGTACGGCGGCTTCCTACTTCATTCCAATCGGAATCGAATCCATCCAGCTTATAAGCATATTGGTTTTTATTGTTAAAGATATAATTCAGCGCACAATATTCAATCATTATATTCGTCTGATTATATTTCAGTACAATCTTTTTCTGGGTGGAAATACTTTCTTTGAGAATACCCGCCTTATCGTTCGGTTGTATCAAAGTGTTGTTGATGTACAGTTTATCCAAAATGATGGGGGGAATATTAGGGTTAGTGATTATATCACTTGGATTGAAGAGCGTAAAACCATTGTTGCCTGCAAAGAATATCCGGTTGTCCGAAAGGCGGATACCTGCGCAAGGCGAGAATTCTTGTACCTGTATGCCGCTTTCCTGTCCGTAATTGATGATGTTCCGCGTACGGAGATCAAGGTTGGAAATCCCATTCAAAGTAGTGAGCCACAATGTATTGTCATTTCCTTCCACCACTTTGCACACCTGGTTGTTCAACAGGCCGTTATTTTCGTTGTAGGTAGTGAATTTCCCGGTGGAAAGAGAGAGCTCGCTTAGTCCCCCGTCGACGCTGCTAATCCAAATCCTTCCCGAACGGTCTTTCAGAATGCTGCTGATAGATGTTGCGGCCAGTCCGTTTGTGCGGTCGTAAGCAATGAGCGTACGGTTGATTTTGTCATAGCAGAATAGCCCGTCGCTTTTCGTTCCGATAAGGTAAACATCGTTATCCACTTCGCAGACGCAGATCACGTGTGAAAAATGGACGTTGCCCTTACCTTTGACCGGAAACTCGGTTTGTATGGTGTGTGTGCCGTCATTGGAGAGAAATACAAGCCCCTCGCCCATGCTGATACCACCGATAATAATATGTCCCGACCGGCTTCGGCTGATGTGATAGATAGGCCTGCGGTCTGTTGTCTGATAAAATAAGGAGAATTGCTGGGAATGCAGGTTGAATTCGTACACTTCTCCCTGACCGGTTCCACATAAGATACGGTTTCCGTCCAAATAGATGGTTTTGAATATACTTTGAGGGGAAGTTCCGGTATGTTGTGGTAACTTATATTGGTGGAAAGTCTGTTGTTCCAGATCGAAAGCAATTAAACCGCCACCTTCGGAGCTGATATACAGTGTTCCGTTGTATTCAATGGATGGGCCTAAGATACCAGGATTGGTATTTAAGGCAACTCCCGGATTATAAAAGTCAAACAGATGTCCGTAAGGATTGTAATAGTCGGCTCCTCCGGCATAAGTCCCGATCCAGATGGTCTGCATTCTGTCGAAGAGGATACTATACACAGAGTGATGACTCAGTGTTCCCTGTTCGCCATATTTGTATGTCAAGATTCGGCTTGTCACCGGATTGACGATGTTGAGTCCGTCGAAAGTCCCTATCCACATTTCGCCCGAAGGAGATTCTTTGATACAACGGATATAGTTATTAGATAGTCCGTTTGATGTATTATAATGTACGATTTCCGACAAATCATGTTTAATGACGCATACACCGTCCTTATAAGTCC
>OGXJ01002882.1_pt1 | contig 10928 bp, 8 predicted proteins | sample 1576231 | NCBI WGS metagenome assembly OGXJ01 (sample SAMEA3541539, study PRJEB24748) | human gut metagenome | biome: human gut; feature: human-associated habitat; material: faeces | place: China | collected 2012
CTCCAATAATGGTGTCGTGATATACAATGACAGCACACGGAACAATCCGTAGGCATCATAGTTGGAGACTTTTGACACCCACATCATTTTATTGAAAGGCTGCAATCGTAAAAGGTTGCAGCCTTTTGTACTTGACAGAAATATCGGAAGTATTTATACTATTATTAATATAAATGAAAAATATTAATAATAAATATATAAAAACTTTAAATTGTAAATAAAATAACAGAAAAACAGGAAAAGATATGACGTTTAATCTTGGTTCACTTTGCATGGCGATTTTATGGAACAGTATTTTTATTGCAATTGTTTTCTGGATGGGAAAAAAGAAAATTTACACGACGCGAAAGGGGATTCATCTGACACTGATGTTTTATTTACTTGGGCTTGTCAGGATGATATTTCCCATTGACTTTCGACCATCTATAGGGATTCAAGTATCAAAAGGAATATTTCCGATTATAAATAATGTAATAGGTCTTGAAAAACACAATTTATGGGGAAGACAGTTTACAATAGCAAATGCTCTGGCAGCGATCTGGCTGATTATTGCAGGGGTTTTCATGTTGCGTTATTTTGTGAAATACCAGGAGATGCGTCGCATTTTTCAAAAGTATTCCACAGAAGCAAATGAGCAGTGCCAATCAGTTCTTAGCAGAATCAAACAGGAAAAAAAGATTAAAAAGAAAATAGCAGTATATCAGAATCCGGGGATTACTATTCCTTGTGCGGAAGGTGTATTCCGGTGGAATATTTATCTTCCGGACTACGATTATTCGGAAGAAGAATTATATTATGCTTTGCTCCATGAATGTACACATTTCACAAATGGAGATCTGTACATAAAATGGCTGACGCAGCTCTGTCGTTGTCTTTGCTGGTGGAATCCACTGGTTTACAAAATGCAGGATACATTGGAAAAAAATCTGGAAATCCGGTGTGATCTTACTGTGACCGAAAAACTCAGTCAGAAAGAGCAGTTAAGTTATCTTGGAACTATCGTTAAGACCTTGAAAAATGCACAGAAAAAAAGAGGCAGCGGTGTTTTGTACGGAGTCCATCTGGCAGATAAAAATGGAGAAGAGTTAAAAGAACGATTTGAAATTATCTGCAAAAATCAGGATAAAAAAACAGGACGAAATCAAAAGAGAAAATATATGGTATATTTTTTCCTTATGATTGTTCTTTCATATACGGTGGTTATACAGCCAGCTTATGATCCGCCGGAAGATGAGATTATAACAGAAGAAGGTATGGAAGAACTTACTCCGGATAATACCTATGTTCAAAAAGAGGGAGATAAATATTATATGATATATAAAAACGATAAAGATGAGATATCGAAGGAAGATGCAGAAGAAATGAAAATGAGTGGATTTGAGGTGAAAGAAAATGAAGAGAAATAAGGTGGAAAGTATATTGTTGATTGCAGTGCTGGCTCTCAGTATACAGACAGGGAGTTATAGTGCAGCAATAACCGATAGAGAGCTGGATCAATATTATGCAAAGAACATTCAAGAGAAAAGCACAGATGTTATTGTATGGAAGTATCGGGTATGGAATGGAAAGAAGCAGAAAAGGAGGTGGAATAAAACAAAAAACAGATGGGAAGATCCAGCATGGAAAGACGTATGACGAACTGATGCAGTGGAAAAGATATCAAATTTAAAATTTTAAAGGGGGGAACTTTTATGTTCAGACAACTCAAAAATATTATGTTAAAGGGCATAATGCTGTTTGCGTTATTTTGTATACTTCCGGTAATGGCTGCACATGCGGCGGATAATGAGGCAAATCCGTTTGAAGGAAAAATTTATAGCTCGGGTTACGCGTATTTTGAAAATGCAGTGGCGGTAAATCATGTAGTCTATCGGTATATGCCAGAGACAGACAGTGTTCTTGCAGAATGTATTGATCTGAACAGTACTTTGAAAAAACATATGACGCTCACCATAGAAAAAAGTGTTCTCGGGAAACCGGTTACGGAGATTGGTGGATATTTTACGGATCCTTATTATATGGATGCAAAAATAGGATATCTTTTTGATAAAATTTATATTCCAGATTCAGTAAAAAGTATTAATGGGCCGTCTTTCAGCGAGTGCACAAATGTAAAAAGTATCTATATTCCGGACAGTGTGAAAAAAATAGACGGTCAAGCATTTGAAGAGTGTACAAGCTTGCAGAGTGTTCGTTTACCGAATGGTCTGAAAGAGATAAAGTATGGATGTTTCTATAACTGCAAAAATCTGCGAAAAATTGTCATTCCAAATGGTGTGCAAAAAATCGGGGCCGATGCCTTTGCGGGATGTGAAAAACTTGAAATTTATATTCCGACGAGTGTCAGGAAAATCGGAAAATACATTACCTTGACGGATGTTAAAAAAATTTACTGTCAGAAAAATACGGTAGCGTATAAGTATGCGAAAAAGAATAAGGTAGCTGTTGAGATTACAGGGACTAAGAGAACACAGCAGAATTATGTTGCACAGAAACTTCTGTTGAAGAAAAATGCAGTTACTTTAAAGCCAAACAGTTCCTATCGGGTTGAGGCAGAAATGGTTCCTTTCTATGCCTCTAAACAGGAGCTGGCATACAGCAGCAACAAACCGGAAATTGTAGCAGTAAGTGATGAGGGATTTGTTACAGCAAAGAAAGCGGGATCCGCTGTTATCACAGTAAAGACAACGGACGGAAGCAAAAAGAAAGTCAGGCTGAAAGTAACAGTACGGCCAGGAAAATCGGTGAATTTTGTTGTTCAGAAAAAAGGAAAAAAGAAAGCTGTTTTCAGTTGGGATCCGGTAGCAGGTGCAGCGGGATATGAGGTTGCCCAGGCAGATTCTCAGAAAGGAAAATATACCACCATCTGGCAGCAGAAAAAGAAAACCAGCGTGGAACTGAAAATATCGAAAGATAAATATTATAAGGTTCGTGCATGGTATAAAAAAGATGGAGAATTAATCTATGGAGCTTTCAGCAAGGCAATAAAAGCATCATAAAATTTTGCAGATTCAAGATAAATGGGCTGCGACCGAAGAGGTGGCAGCCTGTTTGATGGAAAATACACAGAAGGCTTATAGTGAGTTTGACAGGGATATTTGATTCGTTTAAAATTATTAATTATGAGAAAATAAGATGGTTCGTAGAGATATATGATTGATAATGAAAAACAGGCAAAACGGAAGGAGCAGAGAAATGAAGGAACTGACAAAAAGTGAAGAACAGATGATGGATATTTTCTGGGACAGCAAGGAGGCACTGACCAGTGTAGATATTGTAAAAATGCAGGTGAAAGCAACCTGGACAAATGGGCTGGTACATAATATCATTCGTTCGCTTGTTCAGAATGGATATCTGAAAGAATGTGGAATGGAGCAGTTCGGACGGCAGTATGCCAGAAAGCTGATGCCGGCACTGACAAGGGAAGAATATATTGCAAAACTGATGATTCAGAAAAGCGAAGGGAAGAGTTCTGTGAAACAGATGGTGGTGGCTCTGGCGAAAGAAAGTGAGGACATGGAACAGGTCATCGAAGAACTGGAGGAGATCATTCGAAAGCTGAAGGAAGAACAGTGATGCAAGTTGAACGCACGTATAAATTATTTGAAAATTATATAAAATTAATACAATTATCAAAGAATAAATGTCTGAATATTTAGAAAATAAAATAATTAAATAAAAATATAAAAATAGTGTTGACAAATAAGGAGAAGCGTGCTACTATAATGACAACAACAAAGAAAGCCAAAGACAAACAAAAAACTACCTGTCAGGAGACGAGAAATTCTGGTAGAATAGAAAAAAAGTCAGAGGCAAGGTTGTAAAAGGAACTGAATAACACGTAAGAACAGAAAGTAGAGGTCAAGTCCAATGGATGGGTCAGAAATAACAACTGTTCAGTATAGACGTGGTATGGCTGGTGTTTCCTGCGAAAACAACCTTTAACGATATAATTTCAGAAGAGATCGAATTTATAACAGATAATCGGAGATGGGAAAATCTGAAAGATATGGTTAAAGAGTAACGAAACAGCCACTATATTGAAGGATTACCACATTATTCAAAGGTTTTTAGATTATGTGTAAAGAAATATAATCTAAAAAATATAAGTATTTTATATATCATTCTCAGATATGGTTTTTACAGAACAGTCGGTTACTTTCATACAGTCGAAAGGAATAGAACCACATTTGAAGAAGAAATATATAGAAGAACGTATAGAAAATAGATATTCGGAAAAAGATATTTGAAACTTTGGGTTAAATAAAAAGCAAATATTATATATCGACTATAATATTTAACATAAATAGCAGGAAACTTTGAATAGAATCCTCCGATTACATTCTAAATAAAAATACAATTAAATATTGAAAATAAGGGAAACCGTTACGGAAAGTAGTGGAAGTAACGGTTTCCTTTTTTGTTCTTAAAAACAATTCTGTTACGAAAACAATTCCAAAAAATATAAAAAGGTGCAGCATGAAAAAAATAATGATTCTGGTAAGCGTAATCTTTTTGATGTGTACAGGTATATGGTTTCGATTTCATACGAAAGAGTGCCGTGTAGTATCGGATCTGGCATATGATAAAAATAAAAAGGGTGATCATCTGGTATATATCCGGGAAGGGCATGAACTGGTTCCATTTCTGGTATTGACTTCTGATTATAATGGCGAGACACTACTGTTGAGGAAAGAAGTACTGAAAATGAATATGCAGATAAATTCTTATGAAGCGTATTATGAAAACAGTTTTATGGATGATTATTTAAACCATGAATATATCAGACAGCTTCCGGATGGGATGCCTGTTTTGGAATCTGAGATTAAGATAACGGATGAGAAATCATTGGGAGTTTCGGGAACAGGGACAAAAAGTATAAAGAGAAAGATTTTTTTGCTGGCATACAGTGAGGTGATGGAAGATCAGAATATAAATGCAGCATCGGAAGGAACGTTTCTTAGATTTTTTGAGAAGGAAGAACAGCGTATTGTTTTGAAAGAAAATCAAAAAAGCAGCTGGTGGCTGCGAACGCCGAACACATATTATACTTCCTGCGTTTATGTTATTGGGGCGAATAACAAGATCGGCTTTTCCAATGCATATGATAAAAATGGAGTGCGGCCGGCATTTTGTGTGCCGGGGGACTGCAAAATGGAAACCGATCAGGATGGACACAGAGTATTGCAGCAGAGGCAGTAAAGGAGTTTGGGAATATGAGAAAAATGAAAAGAATCATCAGCCTTTGGCTGGCTGTTATTTTAGTGATCACCGGTGTGGATCTGCCATTTGGCATCCTGGAAATCCAGGCGGCAACAAATGTGAAGCGGTATACGGTATTGGTGCTGGATACCTCGGACACAGCAGAATTTACATATAATAATGAGACGATTTACACGGCAGATACGGCATTATCTGATGTCAAGAGTGCTGCCGGGAAATTTATCCGGGATATCAGTGCAACGGGCGGAGATAATTATGTGGCGGTCATTTCTTATAAAGATTATGCAACTACTGTATCTGGTTTTTCAAAAGAATACAGCTCGCTGATCAATAAGATTAATAATCTTTCCGCTTCCAGCACGACCAGAGATATATCAAGTGGTCTGGAACTGGCAAATTCTATGTTAAATCATGCAGATAGTGAAAATGTGATTAAAAATGTTGTGCTTTTTTCTACCGGAATGACCAACGAAGGCGATTATAATTATGATGGTTATTACGATGGAAATGTTGTGGGAAATGCATGGCACAGAAATGATACAAATGTTCACCTGTATGCATATGCAAATCATACACTGGAAGAAGCAGATCTGTTAAAAGATCAGGGAATTAACCTGTATTCTATCGGTCTGTTCAAGACGATGGCAAATATGCCGCAAGAAGGAAAGAATATTGCAGAATTTTTCAAAATGACTGCGTCTGATATCGCAACATCCGAGGATTATTTTTATCCGGTGTATTCGGTGGATGATCTGGAATTTACGTTTGGAGAGGTCGCAGATGATATTCTGTCTTCGGTAAAGGAGATAACGTTTACCTATAGTGGAGACAGTACAGCCAAATGTTATTATTCGGACAATTATTTTGCAAAGAGTGCCTATAATTATAGTCCGAGTCTGGCAACGATGTCGCTCAGTTTTGCAATGTCGGCATTTGGAAGCAGTGATGGCGGTCAGACGGATTACACCAATAAAAGCAGCAATGCCAGAGCGTTGTTGAAAGAAATGGGATTTGCAGATGAAAATATAGCAGTAAATGACTGGTTTACGAAGAAACCGACGACGGATTCGATTGGCGTTATCATCGGAAATAAACCTGTGAAAGTAAAAGATGAGGAATATACACTGATTGCAGTTGCTGTCAGAGGCGGCGGTTATGAGCAGGAATGGGCAAGCAATTTTACGATTGGTACATCCGGACAGCATCAGGGATTTAATACTGCGAAAAATAATGTTCTTTCTTATCTGAAACAATATATTTCCAAGCAGGGAATTTCCGGACAGGTCAAAATATGGGTCACGGGATACAGCCGTGCAGCGGCAACAGCGAATCTGGTGAGCGGTGAACTTGATAAGGGAATCGCTTTGGGAAACGATATCTCGTATCAGAGAAAAGATGTTTATGGTTATTGTTTTGAAACGCCGGCAGGTGCATTGAGCGAAGAGGTAAATGGGGATTCAAAGTATGATAATATATTTAATATTATTAATCAGAGTGATCCTGTGCCTTATGTAGCACCGGCAGCCATGGGATTTGGCAGATATGGTATTGATCGATATTTGCCGTCTGCGGAGTCAGAACCGGAAGATTATGCAGATCTGAAAAAGAAAATGCTGGCGATCTACCAGGCGATGCCAACAACAGAGAAGTATGTTGTAGATGATTTTCAAATGAAAAAAATCTCTGTGGACAATCTGACCTGGAATGCGGTTGGGTTCTTAAAAGATGGGCTGATCGTCAATGATACAAAACATAATTATTCTCAGGGCGTATTTCTGTCAGATTATGTTACAATCTTATCTAAAAAATTTATCGTAAACAGAGAAAACTATGTTGATCGTTATCAGAATGAGATTCGGGAGATTTGTTCCGTAGTTTTTGGTTGTACCGATGAACAGTCAGGACGTCTGACGGATTCGATTGTATCGCAGGTAAAGAGTGAATGGTATAAATTTGTGGGTGCATATATCTGGAATACCGGGATCAATCCATGGGGAACGGAAGAAAAGGCATTGAAAATCGTATCGGGATGGCTCAGGAAAGCACTTCAGGATGCAGGAATCACAGATTATAATGAGCTTGTCATTGATTATGCGGGTGTGAAACTGAGTGATCTGATGCTTGCACTTGTCAGCAATCATCCGAATTATTTTACAACGGCTGTTTTAAATGGAGAAGGACTCGGGGCAGCTCATTATCCGGAACTGTGTTATGCATGGCTGGCATCGATGGACAGCAATTATGTCGGAACAACTGCAAATCGCCTGAACAATGGCGGATTCCGGATCATTCGAATCAACTGTGAGGTTGATGTTAAGGTTTTTGATGCAGAACAAAATAAGATTGCATCGATCATCAATGAGCAGTCGGATGAAACAGGAAGTTATATTGCAGGGGTGGATAACAATGGGCAGAAATATGTTGTCCTTCCGGTGGATGAAACTTTTTATGTGGAAATGACTGCACGTGAAAAAGACAGCGTCAATTACAGCATCAATGAATACAGTGCTCTGGCCGGTGAGTATACGCGAAACATCAATTATTTCAATATTGAGATGGAAAAAGGAGAAGTGGTGGAAGGCGTTCTCCCGGCATACGATAAAGCGGAGCTGGAGAAGGATACTCCGGCAGGTTCCGATGCGGACTACAGACTTTATGATGCAGATGGAAACACAATAAATTCGGATTCGGATTTGTCCGGCGACGATGCAAGAAATGCATATTTTACGGTGGAAGCACTTGTATCTGATGAAAAAGCCGGAACTGTGATTGGCGGAGGTATTTACCAGTATGGGCAGTTTGCGAAACTTCAGGCAATTCCGGAGGAAGAATATGTTTTCGAAGGATGGTACAGAGAAGGAATACTGCTTTCAAAAGAAGAGGATTACAGGATACAGATACTGTCTGATGAAAGCATTACTGCGAAGTTTGTGAAAAAGCGGACACCAAAAGTGGTAAAACTTTCAAAGACGAAATATGTATACAATGGAAAGACAAAAAATCCAGGCGTTATTGTACTTGATGGTGATGGCAACAGAGTATCTTCCGATCATTATACGGTATCGTATCAGGCAGGAAGAAAGAAGGTTGGTCAGTACCATGTAAATGTAAAAATGAAAAATAAATACTGTGGCAGCAAAACACTTTCTTTCAAAATTGTTCCGAAAGCGACGAAGATCACCAAAGTCATCAAAAAGAAGAAGGCACTGAGTATTTTCTGGAAAAAACAGAAAAAGCAGGTGTCAGGATATCAGATTCACTTTTTTCTCCTCTGCCGTGAGCACCTCGGGCTTTTCCTTGAAGAACTGCTGCCATGTGCCTTCACGCAGGACGTCGTCGTGCTCATCGCTGATGTACACATCAATGGTGTTGTCGCGGTCTGCGCGGCGTATACCGTCAATGAACGGCAGGTCCATTACTTTCGGATGCTGTCTCAGCCACCATATGTCGGCTTTGTTTCCGGCAAGGCGTGTGCAGTGTATACGGCTTTGCTGACCGGCTCCGATGCCTATTGCCTGTCCGTCCTTCACATAGCATACTGAGTTGCTCTGGGTGTATTTGAGAGTGATGAGGCTTATGATGAGGTCGCGTTTTGCCTCGTCCGTGAATGTCTTGTTCTTTGTGGGGATGTTCGCAAAGAGCGCAGGGTCGTCGAGCTTTATCTCGTTCCGTCCCTGTTCGAATGTTATTCCGAACACCTGTTTGCGCTCTATCGGCTCGGGAACGTATTGAGGGTCTATGCTGATGACGTTGTATGTGCCTTTGCGTTTGCCTTTAAGTATCTCGAGAGCTTCAGGAGTATAGCCTGGCGCAATCACACCGTCGCTTACCTCTCGCTTGATTAGTGTCGCCGTAGCGGCGTCACATGTGTCGCTCAATGCCACGAAATCACCGTACGAACTCATTCTGTCGGCTCCACGCGCTCTTGCATATGCGCATGCGAGAGGTGAAAGTTCAATGTTCACATCGTCCACAAAATAAATCTTTTTCAGTGTGTCGCTCAGCGGCAGACCTATTGCCGCACCTGCCGGTGAGACGTGTTTGAACGACGCGGCGGCAGGCATGCCTGTTGCCTCTTTGAGTTCCTTAACTAACTGCCATGAGTTGAGCGCGTCGAGGAAGTTGATATATCCCGGTCGCCCGTTGAGCACTTCTATCGGCAGTTCGCCTTCAGTCATGAAGATGCGTGACGGTTTCTGGTTCGGATTGCATCCGTACTTTAGTGCTAATTCTTTCATATTGTGATATTGAGAATATAATCGTTTTCAGGCGACAAAATTACTATTTTTTCATGACATATGCAAATATGGGAAACGGCTGTCGCTGATGTAGCGCGGCATGTTTATTTTTCACACTTATTGTTTTGCGGAAACGTATGTTTGTATTACTTTTGCAGGCACAGAGCGGAGCACTTTTCCACTGTTTCCGAAGGGTACGGCTGCAATGGTTTATGCCACTGTAAGTCATGCATTACGTGATGTGGAATCAGGTTGGAACGTAAATGCGATGCTCTGGAATTTAAGCGTTGGTAATGTAGTATGGAAAGGAAGCATTGGGAATTGAGCATGTTGCTCAAGGCAGTTGAGAGAAAGTTTAACGACAATGCGCATAAGCCGGCTGTGCTGAAGAAGATAGCCGCACACATCAAAAGTGCCGAGAAACCGGGTAAAGAGACGCTCGACAGACTGTCGTTGCTTGCCGGATTTCAGGATTGTCCTTCTTTTCTGCGACCGCGACTGGCTGACCGAGGCCATTGACAACATCGTGAAAAACGCCCTCGACCATACGGAGAGCGGCGACGCGGTTCATATTACATGGAAAGCTCTGCCCAATGCCGTTCAGATCGCCGTAAAGGACAACGGCTGCGGCATCTCCTCTTCCGACCTGTCAAGAGTATTTGAAAAAGGGTTTACCGGATCTGACCGGAGCAAATCGAACTCAACAGGCGTAGGGTTATATCTCGCCCGAAAACTTTCCTTTCGTCTGGGACTAAAATTAGATATTGCATCCGAAGAAAAAGAATATACCATATTACAGATCACTTTTCCGAAAGGAACGGTTCACCGGATCTGAAAATCTATCCTCTGTTTGCCAGGTAGCTTTCCGTCAGCGCAACCGCATCTAAAATGCATTGGTCGCAGCTTACTCTTTGCTTTCCGTCCACAACGCTTTTGAGTTCACGGCAGTAATATGTTCCGTTTTTCTCTTTAAACCGATTGGCGTATTCTTTTACTTTCTTATATGTATCTGCTTTTGTAAGTTTTCCGTTGTCAGGATTTCCAACGCTATTATCCAGTCCCATCACCATAAACATACCAGTAACCGCACCGCATATGTCCATCATGCCCATACCGAAACCAAAACCTTCAGCAATACGAAACATCGTTTCTTCATCCACTCCAAACTCCTCACAAAAAGAACATGCCACTGCTTGCGAGCAATTATATCCTTTCTTATGATATTCCAAAGCTTTCTTTGCTCTTTCATTCATTTCTTGCATTTCATTGATTTCCATACTCATCCTTTTCTCCTTTTTTATCTTATCTTGTTCTTTTCAAACTCATTTCCAACTTTGTTTATCGCCATAGCCTGCGTCATCCTCCCAATAAAATATCAGATCAAAACGGCGTTTTGCCAGATGGCTTCCGCGTAAAAGTATAACAGGTGAAGAAAAGATATGCAACCATTCCCGTATCTTCACCTGC
>OGXJ01002883.1_pt1 | contig 10925 bp, 10 predicted proteins | sample 1576231 | NCBI WGS metagenome assembly OGXJ01 (sample SAMEA3541539, study PRJEB24748) | human gut metagenome | biome: human gut; feature: human-associated habitat; material: faeces | place: China | collected 2012
TACGGTTCACGTATTGGTAACGGAAACACGATTTTTCCGGGTGCCGTTATCGGAGCCATTCCGCAGGACCTCAAGTTTCGCGGTGAAGAATCGACAGCCGAAATCGGAGATAATAATCTGATTCGTGAAAATGTAACAATCAACCGTGGTACGGCAGCTAAAGGGCGCACGATTGTGGGAAATAACAATTTATTGATGGAGGGTGTACACGTAGCACACGACGCATTGGTTGGTAACGGATGTATCATCGGTAACTCTACCAAGATGGCAGGCGAAATCGTCATTGATGATAACGCGATTGTCAGTGCCAATGTATTGATGCATCAATTTTGTCATGTAGGCAGTCATGTAATGATTCAGGGCGGATGCCGTTTCAGTAAAGATATTCCTCCTTACATCATTGCAGGACGCGAACCGATCGCTTTCAGCGGAATCAACATCATCGGCTTGCGCCGTCGTGGCTTCTCCAATGAAGTGATCGAAAGTATTCACAATGCATATCGTATCATCTACCAAAGTGGTTTGAACACGACAGAAGCATTGAAAAAAATAGAAGATGAATTCGAAAAGAGCCCGGAGATTGACTATATAGTCAATTTTATCCGTAATTCAGAACGTGGTATTATTAAATAAACAGTTCAAAATAGTCATATTATGATATACAGATTTACTATCATATCTGATGAAGTTGACGATTTTGTCAGAGAAATACAAATTGATCCGGAAGCAACTTTTTATGACTTCCATGAAGCAATACTGAAATCAGTAGGGTACGCAAACGACCAGATGACTTCTTTCTTTATCTGCGATGACGACTGGGAAAAAGGAAAAGAAGTAACCTTAGAAGAAATGGACGACAATCCGGAAATAGATAGCTGGGTAATGAAAGACACTGCTATCAGTGAACTGGTAGAAGACGAAAAACAGAAACTGCTATATGTATTCGATTACATAACAGAACGTTGTTTCTTCATCGAACTATCCGAAATTATCACCGGAAAAGATATGAATGGTGCCAAATGTACCAAGAAATCAGGAGATGCTCCTAAACAAACGGTAGATTTTGAAGAAATGACCGCTGCGGGAGGTTCTCTTGATCTGGATGAAAACTTCTATGGAGACCAGGACTTCGACATGGAAGATTTCGATCAGGAAGGATTTGACATAGGTGGTGACACTAGCAGCCCATACGAAGAAGAAAAATTTTAAGTATTAAATATCAAGTATTAGGTATTAATTGCTATGTAGTGTCAGGCAGTTAATACCTAATATTTTTTTAGTCCCGTACGCTTTAATACTTAATACTTCTATACTTAATACTTAAAAATCTATGCCTACTCTCATTGTTCTTATAGGTCCTACAGGTGTGGGGAAAACGGAGTTGAGCCTGCGCTTGGCAGAAACATTTCAGACAAGCATTGTATCTGCCGATTCGAGACAGCTTTATGCCGAATTAAAAATAGGTACGGCAGCTCCTACTCCCGACCAACTCAAACGTGTCCCCCATCAACTGGTCGGCACGCTCCACCTCACAGACTATTACAGCGCTGCCCAATACGAAACAGAAGCACTGGATATTCTGGAGAAATTATTCACGCAACACGAAGTCGTGATTCTCACTGGTGGCTCAATGATGTATGTAGACGCTATCTGTAAGGGAATTGACGATATTCCTACCGTTGATGCGGAAACCCGCCAACTCATGCTACAGAAATATGAGGAAGAAGGACTTGGACAACTCTGTGCAGAACTTCGCCTGCTGGATCCGGAATATTATCGGATAGTCGATCTGAAGAATCCCAAACGGGTAATTCATGCATTGGAAATTTGTTATATGACCGGACGCACTTATACTTCTTTTCGCACCCAACAAAAAAAACAGCGTCCTTTCCATATTCTGAAAGTCGGTCTGACTCGTGATCGGGAAGAACTTTATGACCGTATCAACCGTCGGGTAGACCAGATGATGGAGGAAGGATTATTGGAAGAAGTACGTTCCGTACTTCCCTATCGTCACCTCAATTCACTCAATACAGTAGGCTATAAAGAACTGTTCAAATATCTGGACGGAGAATGGGAACTCCCCTTTGCTATAGACAAAATCAAGCAAAACTCCCGCATTTATTCGCGTAAACAGATGACCTGGTTCAAAAGAGATGAAGAAATAAAATGGTTCCACCCGGAACAAGAAACGGAGATACTAGCGTACCTCCGTCAATCTTTATAACATTATATTTTGACAATATTTAGAAACAGAAGACATCTAAAATCTACTGCTATTCTTCAGATGTAGTTACTTTTATTGTTGAAGTCACTGTATCATTAATAGCACGAATAGAAATTTGACGGGCTTGATATTCTTCTTTCACTAATAGATTTACTTCAATCACTCCATTCTTTCCCTTATCACCATAAGCAGCCAATGCAGTCTTATCTTTTAATACAGATATACTCCTAATACGATCAGGAGAAATATTCGCTAAAGGATCATCACCAGTAGCCTCTTTGCCATCAATTATAACCAAAGGTTTTCCTTCATCGGAAATTCCTTGTACCGAAATAGCCACCTTCTTTTTCCCGGATGTTAAGACAGAATCTTTTTTTTCTGTACGATAACCTACCACTACTACCTTATTCTTGGTAGTATCAACAAGCTCCTTAACAACATTTTCTTCACTCTTTTTTTCCACAATTTCCGCCAAATCATTAACTTTGACTGCAGAAATCTCTTCCACTTTTTCAGAGATTTCAGGACGGGCAAAAGCAGTTACTGCAATAGCTGCCAACGGAAGTACATACAAATACTTCAACCGTGCCCACGGATTCGATTTTTCTTTTAACATCATAGTGATACGTTTTTTAAGTTTACTGTGATTAAAGCTGTTGGCCATAGAGTAGAGCCTTGTGCCAACGGCTTTTTTTATTAATAATAGTTGATATTCTTTCGCGTTTACACCCTCATTAATGACGGTCTCGTCCGCTTCATATTCGTGAACGTTCTGCAACTCCTGTTTCAACAACCATGCACCAGGATTGAACCATTGGAAAAAGATGCAAATATCCGCCACCAATAAATCTACTGAATGACGATGGTGGATATGAGCCATTTCATGAATAAGGATTTCCCTCCCGTTTTCCTCCAGGTCTTTCCGGCTGATGACAATATACTTCATCCAACTGAACGGAGCTATCTCCTGATTGTGCACCACAAGTGTAACCCCTTTCTCCAACTTCTCATGTTTGCCGGAATGTATCAACCGGAAGAGACAAATCAAAGAATAGATATTGCGACAGGCAAGAAACAGAATACCCGCCAGATAGACCAACAGAACAATCTGTACCCAAGATATGGCCGGCGTCTCCTGCACTGCACCGACATTGGCAGAAGTAACCTCCAACTCTGCCATCAATAGCAATTGTTCAATGGAAAGCACAGCCTGCTGCACTTCAACCTGATGCCGGGTAGTTACTTTGATACAAGGAATGAGTAATGAAAAGAACAACACTCCCAATAAAGCCATACGATTGAAACGATGAAAGGTTTCCTTGCTAAGTAATAACCGGAAAAACAGGTAAAACAGAACAAGACAAACAGATGATTTTAATATATAAATGAAGAAAACTCCCATAGCATAGATTTTCGTTTAATAGATTAGTGTTTTTTGTCAGCCTGTTCCACTTCCTCGATGAGCTGTTTCAATTCATCCAAGGAAATATCTTCCTCTTTAACTAAAGAAGAAACGGCATTCAGGTAAGAATTATTAAAATACTTACTAATCACATTCCGCAGCGTTCCTTTACGAAACTCTTCTTCACTGACTACGGGATAATATTGATAGGTATTTCCGAAAGTATAATGAGCTAGAAAACCTTTTTCTTCCAACCCACGCACAATCGTAGATAATGTATTGAAATGTGGCTTGGGATCTTCATAGAAAGCCAACATTTCCTTCACGAACAAGGGACCTTTTTCCCAGAAAAAGCCCATGATTTCTTCTTCTTTTGCTGTTAATCCTTTCATATCTGCAACTTTGTTTGCTGCAAATAACGAAAAGTTTTAGTTCATAAACTAATTTATCTAGTTAAAGTAAACTAAAGGTTATAGTTAAGACGAAGAATCTACTATTAAACACCTGTGAAACAGTTTTATTACATCTCTTTTAGCTCCACAGTTTATTGACAATAAAGTTGCCGATAAAGAACAAGTCGCCCATAAAAATAATGCTGAATACCAGAAAAGTGAAACAAGTACTCCACCGGGCTCCTCCCTCCTCTTCGCCACGTTTGATACGAAGCAGGGAACTATGTAAACAATCACCTGCTATGAATAGTACAAACAAACTCGGTATCAAGTCACCCCATGACACCAACCACAGATTATCACCCTTCCCCATCAGGAACGTCAATGCCACGGCCAATAAGAAGACAGAAGCATATTGCAAGTCTTTTCTTTTTGAATTCATAGTGGTAATGTTTAAAGTCCTTTTCACAAAGATATTGAATCTCACCCAATAATCCTTATCAAATCTATATAAAAATCGGTCAGGCTTTGTTGAATCTAAGTTTATTGTTACTTTTGCAAGTACGAATTAAAACCAAAACCGATTATAAACGCAGATGAAAAAGATCAGCATCACTTTATTACTCTGCCTTCTCTGTCTGACCGGAATGGCACAAGGACAAAAGGCACTCGATTTAAAAGATATTACTTCCGGACGTTTCCGCCCGGAAAATATTCAGGGAGTAATCCCTATGCCTGATGGCGAACACTACACACAGATGAACGCTGACGGCACGCAAATCATTAAATACTCTTTCAAGACAGGCGAGAAAGTAGAAGTGATTTTCGATGTAAATACCACACGCGAATGTGACTTCAAGAACTTCGACAGTTACCAATTCTCGCCCGACGGTCAGAAATTGCTGATTGCTACTAAAACAACACCTATTTACAGGCATTCATACACAGCTGTACATTACATTTACCCTTTGAAACGAAATGATAAGGGCGTTACGACAAACAACATTATTGAACGGCTGTCTGACGGTGGACCTCAACAGGTCCCCGTCTTTTCTCCGGACGGTACCATGATTGCATTTGTACGCAACAATAACATATTTCTTGTTAAGTTGCTTTACGGCAACAGCGAAAGCCAGGTCACAGAAGATGGCAAACAGAATTCGGTAATCAACGGTATTCCTGACTGGGTGTATGAAGAAGAGTTCGGCTTCGACCGTGCTTTGGAATTCAGCGCCGACAATACGCTGATTGCTTTTATCCGTTTCGACGAGTCGGAAGTTCCCTCCTATTCTTTCCCGGTATTTGCCGGACAAGCACCCCGCATTGATGCTTTAAAAGATTATCCGGGCGAATATACATACAAGTATCCGAAAGCCGGATATCCGAATTCGAAAGTAGAGGTACGCACGTATGACATCAAATCACATGTCACCCGTACAATGAAACTCCCATTGGATGCAGACGGATATATTCCGCGTATCCGTTTCACAAAGGATGCCAATAAAGTGGCTATCATGACATTGAACCGCCATCAAGACCGTTTTGATCTTTACTTTGCCGATCCTCGTTCCACACTTTGCAAACTTATACTTCGTGATGAGTCTCCTTATTATATCAAGGAGAATATTTTCGATAATATCCAGTTCTATCCGGAATATTTCAGTCTACTTAGCGAACGTGACGGTTACAGTCACCTCTATTGGTATAGCATGGGGGGTAATCTGATTAAAAAAGTTACTAACGGTAAGTTTGAGGTGAAAGATTTTCTGGGATATGATGAAGAAGACGGTTCTTTCTATTACACCAGCAATGAAGAAAGCCCTCTGCGCAAAGCTGTCTATAAAATAGACAAGAAGGGCAAGAAGCTCAAACTATCCCAACAAGTAGGAACCAATACACCGCTCTTCAGCAAATCGATGAAGTATTACATGAACAAGTTCTCCAACTTGAATACTCCGATGCTGGTTACACTGAATGATAATTCGGGCAAAACACTCAAAACGCTTATTACCAATGACGGATTGAAACAAACATTGTCCGGATATGCTGTGCCACAAAAAGAATTCTTCACTTTCCAAACCACAGATGGCGTGAAGTTGAACGGCTGGATGATGAAACCGGTTAATTTTTCCGCATCTAAAAAATATCCGGTACTGATGTATCAATATAGCGGTCCGGGCTCTCAACAGGTATTGGATACCTGGGGAATCAGTTGGGAGACATACATGGCAAGCCTCGGTTATATCGTGGTATGCGTGGACGGTCGCGGCACAGGAGGTCGTGGAGAAGCTTTTGAGAAATGCACTTATCTGAAAATCGGAGTCAAAGAAGCCAAAGATCAGGTAGAGACTGCCTTGTATCTCGGCAAACAACCATACGTGGATAAAGATCGCATCGGTATCTGGGGCTGGAGCTACGGCGGCTACATGACTCTTATGAGCATGAGCGAAGGAACGCCTGTATTCAAAGCAGGAGTAGCAGTGGCCGCACCCACCGACTGGCGTTTCTATGATACGATTTACACCGAACGCTTCATGCGTACTCCGAAAGAGAACGCGGAAGGATATAAGGAATCATCAGCCTTCACCCGCGCTGACAAACTACATGGAAACTTGTTGTTGGTGCATGGCATGGCAGACGATAATGTGCACTTCCAAAATTGTGCGGAATATGCCGAACAGTTGGTTCAGCTTGGAAAACAATTTGATATGCAAGTGTATACAAACCGCAATCATGGAATATATGGTGGCAATACCCGCCAACACCTATACACACGGTTGACCAACTTTTTCTTGAACAATTTATAATGACGGACAGAGTACGTAAGCCCGAATGGCTGAAAATTAATATCGGTGCCAACGAACGATACACCGAAACCAAACGGATTGTCGACTCCCACTGCTTGCATACTATATGCAGCAGTGGGCGTTGCCCTAATATGGGAGAATGCTGGGGAAAAGGAACTGCTACCTTTATGATCGGTGGTGACATCTGCACGCGCAGTTGCAAATTCTGCAACACGCAAACCGGGCGCCCGCACCCGCTAGATGCAAACGAACCTACCCATGTAGCAGAATCCATCGCACTGATGAAACTGGAACATGCTGTCATCACATCCGTAGACAGAGATGATCTACCGGATTTGGGAGCAGCACATTGGGCTCGTACCATTCAGGAAATAAAACGGCTGAATCCACAAACAACAATCGAAGTGCTCATTCCTGATTTTCAAGGCAAGATGGAGTTGTTAGATTTGGTAATCGAAGCCCGCCCCGACATTATTTCACACAATATGGAAACCGTACGCCGCATTAGTCCGCTAGTGCGCAGCGCGGCAAATTATGATACAAGTTTGCAAGTCATCAGACACATTTCCGAGAAGGGAGTTAAGTCTAAAAGCGGTATTATGGTCGGACTGGGTGAGACCCCGGAAGAAGTTGAAACATTGATGGATGATCTGCTAGCAACCGGTTGCCAGATTCTTACCATAGGCCAATACCTTCAACCGAGTCACCGGCATTATCCCGTTGCAGCATACATCACTCCGCAGCAATTTGCAGAATATAAAACTGTAGGTTTAGAGAAAGGATTCAACATCGTAGAAAGCGCTCCCCTTGTTCGTTCCTCCTACCATGCAGAGAAACATATTCGTTAGCAAACAAAACATATCCCCTATTTGTTTTATTGATAGAACCGACAAATAAACATAAATATAGAGATGGCTCATAAAGGAACACTTTCTTCCGCATTTAACATGTCGCTGGGTTTTATCCCCGTTATTATTTCCATTTTATTGTGTGAACTTATAACGCAAGACACGGCTATTTACATCGGTACAGGCATAGGTATTATAGGTATATACCTTTCTTATCGACGTAAAGGATTGTTAATTCCTAATTTTATCCTCTATATAGCGACCGGAGTGTTAGCACTATTATCCATAGCAGCTCTCATTCCTGGTGATTACGTTCCACCCGGTGCGCTTCCACTTACGCTGGAAGTCAGTATTCTCATTCCGATGCTAAGTCTTTATATGCATAAGAAAAGGTTTATCAACCACTTCTTAAAACAGATAGGTTCTTGCAACAAACGTTTATATGCGCAGGGAGCAGAAGCAGCCGTTGTATCTGCCCGCATTGCCTTGATCTTCGGTATATTGCATTTTATTATAATCAGCATTACCGTCATTTTCCAAAACCCACTAAGTAAGACAAGTCTGTTTGTACTCTATAAAGTGTTACCTCCTACTGTCTTTCTGATGAGTATCCTGTTCAATCAGATCGCCATCCGTTTCTTCAATCATTTAATGTCACACACGGAATATGTTCCTATTGTGAATACCAAAGGAGACGTGATCGGGAAAACACCTGCAATAGAAGCTGTTAATTACAAAAACGCATACATCAATCCGGTGATAAGAATTGCCATATCCACTCACGGAATGTTATTCCTTTGCGACAGGCCATCAACAGCCATTCTGGATAGAGGAAAAGTAGATATTCCCATGGAATGTTATCTTCGCTACGGAGAATCTCTGGAAGCAGGCGCCACTCGTTTAATCAACAATGCTTTTCCTCATGAAAAAGGTATCAAACCTGAATTCAACATCGTTTATCACTTCGAGAATGAAGTGACCAACCGTCTTATCTATCTATTCATTGTCGATATCAAAGATGATTCCATCCTTTGTACCCCCCGCTTTAAAAACAGTAAGCTGTGGAATTTCAAACAGATAGAGGAAAACTTAGGAAAAGGCTTCTTCAGCAGCTGCTTCGAAGATGAATATGAACACCTGAAAGGCGTTATTTATATAAGAGAAAAATACAGGGAATCTTAGATAAATCGGGCACGTGTCCTTTCCAGTCCTTCACTGTACGCGTCTGTATATATTCTCCTTCACAAGTAATATTGGCAGCGATACAGAGCTTTGTTTGAGGACGGCAATTCAACAAAATATCCTCTACCATCTTATGATTCCGGTAAGGCGTCTCAATGAAAAGTTGCGTCTGATTTTCAGCATACACACGCTGCTCCAGTGCTTTTAGTTTCTTGGCACGTTCTCCCGGTTCAATCGGCAGATAACCGTGAAACGCAAAACTCTGCCCGTTAAAGCCGGAAGCCATCACGGAAAGGATAATGGAAGAAGGTCCGACCAAAGGAACCACTTTCAGCTTTTTACGTTGTGCGATAGCAACCACATCCGCTCCCGGGTCAGCTACTGCCGGACAACCTGCTTCGGAGATAACCCCCATTGAAGCTCCACCCACCAAAGGTTGCAGATAACCGGAAATATCATCAGGAGAAGTATGCTTGTTCAACGGGTAAAATGTCAATGCATCAATATCAATCTCCCGGTCCACCTTTTTCAGGAAACGACGGGCAGAACGAACATCTTCGACTATAAAATACCGGATACCAGAAATGATCTCCTTATTATAAGAAGGCAAAACCTTTTCAATAGACGTATCACCTAACGTCACGGGCAACAAATAGAGGGCAGTTTCCACTTTTTAAATTGAGAATTAAGAGACTATACTTTAATATTAAAAATCAAATAAGGTTTTGAGCGAAGCTAATTAAGAATTGAAAATGCAACAGTTTAGGAAGCCAGATAGTTGGATTCACTTAACATCACATGATAATCAGTAAATTCCAGGAGATCTTTCAGTTTCATGTCCTTATGCTTTTTCATATAAGAAGCGATGATTCTTGCTCCCATCCATGTCCCAATCAATGCCGGAGCTTGAGCACCCAACATATCGACAGCAGAAGCAGGCTTCATATAATAGCGGATCACCATCGGGTCTCGTGCATGCAGATGATCGTTGGTACAGATATAATTCCATATCTCCTTTTCATTCTCCTTACACCAGTCGTTTTCCTCCTTAGAATATCCCATCGCTTCGCCGATATCACTATATCCTAATAAGTTCTGCACGACGTAATTGATTTTTCCGGAGTGCATCATCAAGTCAATCAAACAAGTACCCTCATGATAGTTCATTCCGTAACGGCTCAAAAGATAAAAAGCAAAACAATCCGGCACAATCCGTTCCGGACGCATCGAGCGACATTGATAATCGTAATAAAAACGCTTATAAAGAGGATAATCTTCCCCCATATATTTATCAAGACTGATCCCTAATAAAGAATCCACCAAAATAATAGATTCGTTGAAGGCAGACACTTGCGAATAGATAAAGGGCACTTTCGTATCAGGCACTTCCTTCTTCAGTTTCCGGAATCCTTTGTTAAGTCCTTTTTCCACCTCATCCAGATTAGGATACTTTGCTTCTACGTCTTTCAACGACTCGCGCAGCCCAGGGTTCTGGGGAACATCCAAGAGTCTATATCCTTTCAGTACGGCTTCAATGTACATACCTGTACCACCGCATAGAATCGGCAGTTTCCCTTTTTTCCGGATTATTTCATAAGCTCGGAAGAAATCATGCTGGTATTCGAATACGTTATATTTATATCCCGGATCGCAGATGTCGATCAGATGGTAAGGAATCGTTTTTCCATTTACTGTATAGTCGGCCAGGTCCTTTCCTGTCCCGATATCCATTGAACGGTAAATCTGTCTGGAATCGGCGCTGATGATTTCCGTGTTCAGTCGGGCAGCGAGTGCAGCGGCAAATGTTGTTTTACCGGATGCTGTCGGCCCTAAAACAGTGATAAGTTGATAGGTATCCATAGTGATACAAAGATACAAAAAAAAGCCGCAACCCGAAGGATGCGGCTTTCAAACTATATAATCTTGATTGATTAGCAGTTTACAGATGCCATATGAGCGATCAGGTCAAGAACCTTGTTAGAATAACCGATTTCGTTATCATACCAAGAAACAACCTTTACGAATGTATCTGTTAAAGCGATACCAGCTTTAGCATCGAAGATAGAA
>OGXJ01002885.1_pt1 | contig 10917 bp, 9 predicted proteins | sample 1576231 | NCBI WGS metagenome assembly OGXJ01 (sample SAMEA3541539, study PRJEB24748) | human gut metagenome | biome: human gut; feature: human-associated habitat; material: faeces | place: China | collected 2012
CATTCAGATCACGTTCTGGCTGGTAGTGGTATCCTCTGCCCCGGGAATAATCAATTATCGGCAGACAGTTAAATAAACGAGAAAAAAATATGTATAAGTTCCAACCCATCCTCAAATCGACAATCTGGGGCGGCGAGAAGATCGTCCCCTACAAACACATCGCCTCCGACCAGAAGCAGGTCGGCGAAAGCTGGGAGCTTTCGGGCGTCAAGGGCAGCGAATCGGTCGTAGCGGGAGGCCCCGAGGCGGGCACCACCCTGCCCGGGCTGATCGCACGCCACGGCGCAGCATTGCTCGGCAAGGCCAATGCAAAACGCTTCAGACAGGAGTTCCCGCTGCTGATCAAATTCATCGACGCACGTCAGGATCTCTCGATCCAGGTGCACCCGAACGACGCACTGGCATGGGAGCGCCACAAATCGAAAGGCAAGACCGAGATGTGGTACGTCGTGGACGCCGACGAAGGCGCACGCCTGCGCTCGGGATTCGCCAAGCAGGTGACGCCCGCCCAGTACGAAGCCAGCGTCGAGGACAACACCATCACCGACCTGCTCGCCGAATATGAAATCCACCCCGGCGACCTCTTTTTCCTGCCGGCCGGACGCGTCCACAGCATCGGGGCCGGGGCGTTTATCGCCGAGATACAGCAGACCTCGGACATCACCTACCGCATCTACGATTTCAACCGCAAGGATGCCAACGGCAACACCCGCGAACTGCACACCGAACTGGCGAAGGACGCCATCGACTACACCGTACTGCCCGATTACCGGACGCATTACCAGAAGGCGCAGGATCGTGAAGTGGAACTGGTGTCATGCCCCTATTTCACCACCTCGCTCTACGACCTGACCGAAGCGCTGACCATCGACTATTTGGCTTTGGATTCGTTCGTCGTCGTGATCTGTGTCGAAGGCAAGGGAACGATCTGCGACGACTCGGGCAACGAAATGCCGATCCACCAGGGGGAGACCGTGCTGCTCCCCGCCACGGTGAAATCGCTCCGCGCGGTTCCGGGCGGGAGCCTGAAAATGCTGACCAGCTACATCAAATAAACGGGCAACTCCCGTCGTCGAAAAATCCCCGGCAACAATTAGTTGCCGGGGATTTTATTTTCGACCAAGCGACATGTCGGTAAATTCAATAACGAACAAAACATCCGATCGTAAAAATACTTACCAAAACCCTTGTTAAAAGAAAAAAGTTTTATTTTTACGCGATTCCGTTGCAGGACTGCGTTCTTTTTAGTACCTTTGGGGTGTGCAACCGTTATAGCGCGGAAAACGCAGAAAACCGTACGCCATGAAGGAGAATTTAAGAGAGATCGCATCGAATTTCGCCTTGGAAGGCCCCATCGCGGCCATCGACTCACTGGGCGAAGGATTCATCAACGACACATTCATCGTCCGCACCGAAGCAGATGCCCCCGACTACATCCTCCAACGCAAGAACAAGGCCGTTTTCCCCGACGTGCCGGCCATGATGGACAACATCCGCCGGGTCACGGAACACATCCGCCGCGGCGTCATTGCGGCCGGAGGCGACCCGCGGCGCGAGGTGATGACCGTCGTCCCGGCAAAGGACGGGCACTTGTACCACGTCGACGCGGAAGGCGAATACTGGGCCGCGACGGTCTTCATCGACGACACGGTTGCCTACAACAAGGCCGACTCCCCGGAACTGGCCCGCAAGGGCGGCGAAGGCATCGGGAAATTCCAGTCCCAGCTGGACGATTTCACCGAACCGCTGGCGGAGACGATCAAAGGGTTCCATAACATCCGCCACCGTTTCGGACAATGGGACGCCGCCCTGGCCCGCGATGCCGCAGGGCGCAAAATGCACCTCGCGGGGGAGATCGGCTGGATCGAGTCGCGGCGCGCCGAGATGCTCTCTTTCTGGTCGAAGGTCGAGGACGGCACGATCCCCACGCGCGTGACGCACAACGACACGAAGATCAACAACATCCTGTTCGACAAGCAGGGCGAGGTGCTCTGCGCCATCGACCTCGACACGGTGATGGCTTCCACGTCGCTCAACGATTTCGGCGATGCGATCCGCTCTTATGCCAATACGGGCGACGAAGACGACCGCGACCTGTCGCGCGTCGGCATTTCGCTCGAAATGTTCAGCGCCTACACCGACGGATACCTCTCGCAGCGTGCGGCGCAGCTCACCGACCCGGAAATCGACCACTTGGCCTTTTCGGCGCGGTACATCACGTTCGAACAGGTTTTGCGCTTCCTGATGGACTACATCGACGGCGACACCTATTACAAGGTAAAATACCCCGACCACAACCTCGTACGCACACACGCCCAGTACCGCCTGCTGCAAAGCATGGAGGAACACTACGGCCAAATGCGCCGCATCGTGGCCGGGATCGCTGAGCACTACCGCAACGCATAAACCGGCAAAGACGATGCAGCAAGAGAAGAAGGGGGAAAGGATCATGGAGATACGGAAAATAACAGGCATCGTCCCGGCCGACAAACGGGCCGTCGAGACCGCTTTCGGCAGCATCGAACCGCAGCCGGTAGCTTGTTGCAACTGGCCGGGGCAATATCCCTACGCACCCGAGGTTTCGTTCCGCATGTTCCACACGGGCGCCTACCTGATGCTGCGCTTCGACGTCAGGGAACAATGGACGATGGCCCGCGTCACGGAGGACAACGGGGAAGTTTGGACTGATTCGTGCGTGGAGTTCTTCATCGCACCCGACGACAGCGGCTACTACTACAACTTCGAATGCACCTGCATCGGGCGTCTGCTCGTGGGGTTCCGCAGAGAGCGCGAACACGCCACACATGCCACGCCCCGGGTCATGGAAAGCATCCTGCGCAACCCGAGCCTCGGGTCGCGTCCCTTCCCCGAACACGAAGGCGACAACCGCTGGTCGGTGGTGCTGGCCATCCCGCCGCAGGCGTTGTTCATGCACTCGCTGACGGACTGGAGCGGACTGAAAGCGAAGGTGAACCTCTACAAATGCGGGGACAAACTCTCGCAGCCCCATTTCCTGTCATGGAAGCCGATCTCGGCCCCGAAGCCCGACTTCCACCTGCCGGAATTTTTCGAACAAATTAAATTTTCAAAGATATGAACAACAAATATTCACTTCCCAAAGACGGGGGCCTGATCGAAGTATCGGCTCCGCGCGACATCATCCACCGTTACGAAAAGATCCACACGACGGTTTATGAAAACGAATATCTGGGCGTGCAGTACGTCGCCGACACCATCGTGAAGGCAATCCGTACATATAACGAAATCCACTGCTCGAACGAGGTTTACGAGGAGTCGCAGCCGTTCGTGCTGGGGCTCACGACCGGGCGCACCCCGCTCGGGCTGTACCGCGAACTGGTCAAACGCCACGAGGAGGGGATCGTCAGCTTCCGCAACGTGGCGGTATTCAGCCTCGACGAGTTCTACCCGATCCGCTCGACCGAACAGCAGAGCCGCAATTTCCGCATCCACGAGGATTTCCTCAACCATATCGACATCCTGCCCGAAAATATCCACATCCCCGACGGCACGGTACCCGAAGCCAGGATTTCCGAATACTGCGCATCGTACGACCACTCGGTGCGCAAAATCGACCTGATGATCATCGGCGTCGGCGAGGACGGGCAGATCGGCTTCAACGAACCGGGATCGTATGCCAAATCGCGCACACGGCTGGTTCAGCTGACCCACAACACGCGCAAAATCCAGTCCGGGGCGTTCTTCGGCCTGGAAAACACGCCGAAGATGGCCATCACGATGGGTATCGACACGATCATGCGCGCCGAGAAGATCATTCTGATGGCGTGGGGCGAGGAGAAAGCCAAGATCGTCCAGAAGGTCGTCGAAGGCGAAGTCACCAGCCAGGTGCCTGCCTCGAACCTGCAGATGCACCCCAATATCGAGGTGGTGATCGACGAAAATGCCGCGCAGATGCTTACGCGCGAGCAGACACCGTGGCTGGTAGGCCCCTGCAAATGGACGCCCAAGTTCACCCGCAAGGCCGTGGTATGGCTGTGCGGCGTGGTACAGAAACCGATCCTGAAACTCACCTACAAGGATTATATCGAAAACTCGCTGGGCGAGCTGCTCGAACAGGGACGCGCCTACGACCAGATCAACATCGACGTGTTCAACGACCTGCAGCACACCATCACGGGCTGGCCGGGCGGCAAGCCCAACGCCGACGATTCGACACGCCCCGTACCGTCGGAACCGTTCCCCAAGCGCGTGGTGGTATTCTCGCCCCACCCCGACGACGACGTCATCTCGATGGGCGGTACCTTTATCCGTCTCGTGCAGCAGGGACACGACGTACATGTAGCCTACGAAACTTCGGGCAACGTGGCCGTACACGACGACGTCGTGCTGCAGAACATCGACACGGCCCGCGAACTGGGCTTCGGAGACCACTACGCCGAGGTCGAGAAGATCATCGCCGGCAAGAAGAAGGGCGAACCCGAACCGCGTCCGCTGCTCGACCTCAAGGGTGCCATCCGCCGCGCCGAGGCACGCGCCGCCGTCCGCTCGTTCGGCCTGAACCCCGACACGAACGCCCACTTCCTCAACCTGCCGTTCTACGAAACGGGCGGTATCAAGAAGGGACAGCTTACGGAGAAGGACATCGACATCATCGTCAAGCTGCTGCGCGAGGTGAAACCCCACCAGATTTATGCCGCAGGCGACCTGGCCGACCCGCACGGGACACACCGCACGGCCATGGAGGCCGTACTCGGCGCCCTGGACGTAGTCAGGGACGACGAATGGCTCAAGGAATGCCACCTGTGGCTCTACCGCGGTGCATGGATGGAATGGGATCTGGGCATGGTCGACATGGCGGTGCCGCTGTCGCCCGACGAGCTGATCATGAAGCGCCACGCCATTTACCGCCACCTCTCACAGAAGGACATCATGCCCTTCCCGGGCAGCGACCCGCGCGAGTTCTGGCAGCGCGCCGAAGAGCGTACGCAGAACACGGCGCAGCTTTACGACAAGCTCGGCATGGCCGAATACCAGGCGATCGAGGTGTTCGTCAAGATGTTCTGACGCCCCGTCCGAATGAAGAATGAACAGACAAACCGATAAACCGAAAAATTTATGCGACTCATTATCGAAGACACACAGGAAAATGCCGGCCGTTGGGCGGCGCATTACATCGTCGGGCAGATCAACAAGAAGCAGGCTGCCGGAGGCACGTTCGTGCTGGGCCTGCCGACGGGTTCGACCCCTCTGACGACGTACAAGGAGCTGATCGCCCTGAACAAAGCCGGAAAGGTATCGTTCAAGGATGTCGTCACGTTCAACATGGACGAATACGTCGGGCTCCCGGAAGAGCATCCCGAAAGCTACCATTCGTTCATGTGGAATACCTTTTTCAACCACGTGGACATCACCCCGGCCAATGTCAACATCCTCAACGGCAACGCCCCCGACCTGCAGAAGGAGTGCGACGAATACGAGGAGAAGATCCGCCGCGCAGGGGGCATCGACCTCTTCCTGGGCGGTGTCGGCGAAGACGGCCATCTGGCCTTCAACGAGCCGTTCTCGTCGCTCAACTCGCGCACCCGCGTCAAGACGCTGACCTACGACACGCTGGTCGTGAACTCGCGCTTCTTCGACAACGACGTGAACAAGGTGCCCAAGCAGGCCATGTCGGTAGGCGTAGCCACCGTGCTCGATGCGAAACAGGTATTGATCCTCGCCCTCGGGCATAAGAAAGCCCGTGCCCTGCAACAGTGTGTGGAAGGCCCTTACTCGCACGTCTGCACGATCTCGGCCATGCAGGTACACCCCCACGGGATCGTCGTATGCGACGAACCCGCGACCGCGGAACTGAAGGTCGGCACCTACCGTTATTTCAAGGACATCGAAAAAGACAACCTGATCTGAATCCGGACTGACTCTGAATAACGAATCCCCGCGGGCATCGGCCTGCGGGGATTTTTTTCGGATCCGGACGGCGGCCCCGGCCTGCTGCTATTGCGCCGGACGTTCCCCGGCAACTGCCAGGCCGACAAGCACCCGGACAGCAAGCACCGATCCGGTAACAGCCCACCGAACAACAGTTCCGGCCGACAAACACCCGGTCAGCAAACACCCGTCCGGCAACTGCCCCGGCCGAAATCAGACACCGGCGAAGCGGCAAAAAATTCCCCGCACGGCAGGCAGGCCGTACGGGGAATTGCCAGAGCCATACTAATCTCCAAATAGCCGGGCCCGAATTACATGGCATCGGGTTTCAGCAACCCGATCTCGTCGATACAGAAGTAGGTCGGATCAGCCTGATAGTCGCAAACCGCCTTGAATACCAGCTTGTCCACCGCACCGAACGACGACAGGTCGACTTTGCGCCATCCGCTCAGCTTCGATTTCCCGGCGACGAGCGTTTCCGTGATGCTCCCCTTTTCCACACCGCCGAGCGACCCCGTGATTTTCACCTGGAAACTGTCGGTATCCGCCCCCGTGAAATAATTGTATACCCAGGTCGAATTGGCGATGTATAGGTGGGCGACGATGCGCGGTTCCACCAGGTCGATGGTCGGATAGCCCGACTCACTCAGGTATTCGGGATACATTTCCGTCGGCGAGTTGGAATCGTAAAATACGGCATAGGTTTCCGTTGCGTTGGCTCCGCCTTCCGCCCACACGGAGAACTGCTGCTTGCTGGAGGGAGCGGCCGCATTCCGGTCGGGCATTTGCGAAAGCCCGATACCACCCCACCCGTCGTATAGCGATGAATAATAGGCGTTGAAAATGAGATTCTGGTCGGCAGTGGAAAAGAGCATGCCGTCGAAATCCGCCTCCACAGCGTATTGCTTCGCACAAAAAGCGTTCGCATAGGTATAATCCCCCATTCCCATCAGGGACATCGTAACGGGGCCGAGCTTCACGTCGTTGCCGGTCATGGCGTCGAGCAGGTGTTCGGAGGTCTCGAACGATACGACTTCGCCGTCAAACGGTTTCTCACGCGGGCCGTCGTCGTCCGAGCAAGCTACAAAGGCAAATGCAGCCGCAATAATCCAAAAAATATTTTTCATCTCAAAATAGTTATTCGGTATAAGCGAAATCATCAATACAGAAATAAGTCGGCGCCATCACATCATCGCACTCAACAGAGAAAACAATTTTGGTCACGGCTCCCAATTTATCCAGCCCTACGATCTTCCAATCAGCTACGACCTTGTTGTCCGATGCCAACGGCACCTCAATCGTCCCCGTTTCGGTTTCACCGTTGAAACCGATAATCGCAACACTGAAGTCGCTGTATTTAGTAGCGGTGAGGTAAAGATATGTCCACGTATTATTGGCAATACGAAGCGACACGGGAGTAACAACCGTCGAAAACTCGATGGCCGGGTTAAACGTATAGCCCGGGCCCATACCTTTCATATCGTATGCAACGGCGAACTTGTTCTGGCCGTCATCAGCCGTCGTATAAACGCTGAACTGGTTATCCGTCCCGAAAGTCGTTTTGTCATGACAGGCAGACATCGCGAATTTGCACCACGTGTCCCAGACACCGCCGAAATCCGAGAAATACGAGAGGAACGAAGCACTTCCTTCTTTGTAAATCACGCCTTCGAACTCCAACGAGCCGTCTACATCCGTTGCCAGAGTTTTACCCCACAGGTATCCGTCGGAACCAAGTTCCACCTCACTGAAAGATATTGTTTCGAGCTGGGGGGGGGTCGGCATCTTATCGTCGTCCGAGCAGGCGGCAAAAGCAAAAGCGGCAAAGGCCAACAGTAAAAGTTTTTTCATCTTTCGTTTGTTTTATGTGCATAAAATAAAAAAATCCGGTTCCGAACTCCCGGAATCGAATCCCCCATTTCATGCAACCGGACGCGCACCTATAAATAAAGCCGCCCTCCTGCAACAAACGCCGACACTGCCGTGTCTCCGTCCGAAGCGCTCCGTTCTCCGCAGAGCTTGCCCGAAAATAAGGATCCTCCCACCGGGAGATGCAAGGCAGGTCTTCTGGCTCGTTCCAGCCGCAACGCCTTCCCAGTCCAAAGACCAGTGGCTAAAAGAGTGTTGCGGCAATCGACGGAACATACAGCAGCGGGAACTGCTGCCGAATTACACGGCATTCCCATTTAATCACACGGGGCCTTGCCCGGCCCTTTGTGAACCATTGCGGTGCAAAGTTAAAAAATAAATTCTTATCTTTGCCGACGCTAACAAAAATTCAGCAAAAATATGAAGCACGCATACGTATTTCCCGGACAGGGTGCACAGGCGGTCGGTATGGGCAAAGACCTTTACGACAACGTCCCCGAAGCAAAGGAGCTTTTCGAAAAAGCCAATGATATCCTCGGTTTCCGTATCACGGACATCATGTTCGCCGGCACGGACGACGAGCTCAAGCAAACCAAAGTGACACAGCCCGCCGTATTCCTTCACTCGGTAATCATGGCCAAGGCGCTCGGCGTGAAACCCGACGCTGCCGCAGGACACTCGCTGGGTGAGTTCTCGGCCCTGGTCGTGGCCGGTGCCCTCTCGTTCGAAGACGGCCTGAAGCTCGTCTCGAAGCGTGCCATGGCCATGCAGGCCGCCTGCGAGGCACAGCCCGGTACGATGGCCGCCATCCTCGGCCTGGAAGACCACGTAGTCGAAGAAATCTGCGCATCGGTCGACGGCATCGTCGTAGCGGCCAATTACAACTGCCCCGGCCAGCTCGTGATCTCGGGTGCCGTGGAAGCCGTCGACGCAGCCTGCGAAAAAGCCAAGGCCGCCGGTGCGCGCCGCGCCCTGCGCCTGCCCGTAGGCGGCGCATTCCACTCGCCGCTGATGGAGCCTGCCAAGCAGGAACTGGAAAAGGCGATCAGCGAGGCTCCGTTCCAGACGCCCGTATGCCCGATCTACCAGAATGTCGACGCGAAGCCCTACACGGATCCCGCACAGATCAAGGCCAACCTGATCGCACAGCTGACCGCCCCGGTACGCTGGACATACATCGTAAAGAACATGCTCGCCGACGGCGTGACGGAATTCACCGAGCTCGGCCCCGGCACTGTATTGCAGGGCCTTATCAGGAAGGTAAACCCCGAAGCCGTCGTAGAATCGAAATCGACGTTATAGTCTAAAAAGTCTCAAAACAAAAAGGAACGGACTGAAAATCAGTCCGTTCCTTTTATTATATTGTGTTTTGAAACAAAATTTATTAAATTTTATTAATAACATGTTGCATTTTTTAAATATCCTTATTATATTTGCAGAGGTTTAGTTAAAAATGAGACAGGACGGATGACATCACTCACCGAATTTTTCAACAAACACGAAGACGATGCCCTGAAGGGTATTTCGCACAAGAACAGTATCATCAAACGCAACATCATCGCCTACATGGCGGTGAACGGCGAATGTACGCTCTCGGAACTGACCAAAGAGCTGCATATCAGTGTCCCGACCATTACCAAGCTGGTGCAGGAACTGGTCGATGAGAACATCGTAACGGATCTGGGCAAGGTGGAAACCCCGGGCGGACGCAGGCCGAACATATTCGGCCTGGCCAATTCGGCGATCTATTTCGCAGGTGTCAACGTCGGGCGCGACAACATGACATTCCTGATCACCGACCTGCAGAACAACATCATCAAGGAAGAGTACGACTACACCTTCGAGTTGCAGGATCGCCCGCAGTGTTTCGAACGCATCTGTTCCAACATAGAGAACTTCATCGCCACATGCGGCATCGACCGGGGCAAAATCCTCGGGCTGGGAGTCTGCATGACGGGACGCGTGAATCCCGACACGGGCCGCAGCTACAAGTATTTCACCTCCAGCGAACAGTCGCTGCGCGAAGTGCTCGAAGAGCGCGTCGGGCTGCGCGTGCTGCTCGAAAACGACACCCGCGCCCGCTGCTATGCGGAATACACGTGCGGCAAGTCGAAGGACGAGAGCAACGTGCTCTACCTGCACATGGGGCGCGGCGTGGCAATCGGAATCGTCGTGGACGGGCAGCTCTACTACGGGAAAAGCGGGTTCGCCGGTGAGTTCGGACACATCCCGTTTTTCGACAACGAGATCATCTGCTCGTGCGGCAAGAAAGGCTGCCTCGAAACCGAGGTTTCGGGTATCGCCATCGAGGACAAGATGTGCCACCTGATCGAGAAAGGCGTCAATACGATCCTCAAGGAGAAGTACGACCAGCAGAAGAGCATCCATATCGACGACATCATCGCCGCGGCGAAGAACGACGACAACCTCTCGATCGAGCTGATCGAGGAGGCCGGCGAAAAAGTCGGCAAGGCCGTGGCCTTCCTTATCAACACGTTCAATCCCGAGACGGTCATCGTCGGCGGCAACATGGCCGCCGCAGGCGACTACATCATGCTGCCCCTCAAGTCGGCGACCAACAAATACTCGCTCAACCTCGTATACAAGGACACCAAATTCCGCGTATCGAAGATGACCGAGAACGCGAACGCATGGGGTGTGGCAATGCTCATCCGCAACAAGATCATCGGCATCTGATGAACCTCGAAGGCCGGACAACACGGCTTCGCGCCCTCGAACCGGGAGATATCGAACTGATGTACGCCTGGGAAAACGACACGGAGATATGGGGCGTCAGCGGTACGCTGGCGCCTTTTTCCCGCCATACGTTGGAACGGTTCATCGAAGGGCAGCAGTTCGACATTTTCCAAACCCGCCAGCAGCGGCTTATCATCGAAACCCCGGAAGGCCTCCCCGTCGGGGCGCTCGACCTGTTCGACCTGGATCCGGTGAATCTCCGTGCGGGCGTCGGCATCCTGATCCACGATACGGCACAACGGGGCAAAGGCTATGCCGCCGATGCGGTGGAGACCGTATGCAGCTATGCCCGCGACATGCTGCACCTGCATCAGTTATGGTGCAGCGTCGAAGCCGGAAATGCGGCGAGCCTCGCACTTTTCCGCCATGCCGGATTCTCCGAAA
>OGXJ01002887.1_pt1 | contig 10910 bp, 7 predicted proteins | sample 1576231 | NCBI WGS metagenome assembly OGXJ01 (sample SAMEA3541539, study PRJEB24748) | human gut metagenome | biome: human gut; feature: human-associated habitat; material: faeces | place: China | collected 2012
CAGGCTTTCATGAAGGCTATGCGAAATGATGACTTCAATACCATTCTGAAACTGACCAGCTGCCGGCTCTTGGGATAGACTAAATCAAAATAGAGGCAGAGCGCACCGACATAAAAGTCCATAAAAGTCTTCTTATCCTGCGTCCGTACCAGTTTCCCCTGGCGGGCCTGAGCCATGACGACATCGGAAATAGGCTGGTTTTCAAAGTCAGACCAGTCGACGTTCCAGATATTCTTCTTTTGGCGCATATACATGACATAAACCCGGAAAATATCGATTTTGTCGGCATCGCGGATGAGCTGGCAAAAGAGCTGCTGCCGCGGCGTCAAATCCCGGCGAAGCTGATAGACATTATGCTGGTCAATAGCCATACAAATCACATCATCCTGGCTCATATTGTCCAAAAAATCGCGGATATGCCCATCAGCAAACAAATAATGCGCCCCGTATTTGGCATGGTCCATGGACCGATAATCGACGAACGTATGATACTCCCGCAGCTGCTCAAAGCGGCCGATATCGTGGAGGACGCCGATGAGCCAGGCCAAGTCCACATCATCCTGAGACAAATCCAGACTCATAGCAATCTGTTCACACAACCCGCTCACCCGCAAAGAATGAGCATACTTCAGCCGGACGCCTTCTTCCTTCTGGTCAAAGCCCTGGACATACCGCGTAAATTGCGATACCACAAAATCCCGATCCATACGACTCACCGAACCACCTTTCTTATGTATCCTTAATATAATTCAATTATAACGTTAATTATATCATATACGAGCAGACTTGATAATAACGCAGGCCGCAGTTCGCAGATTGCAGGCCGCCTCGGACTCAGATGCCGCTGTGCGGCAACAAACTCAATTCAACAACATCGCCTCGAGTAACCCTCGGCTCGTAAAAAATAGTGGCTCGTTGTTCGTGGTTCGTGGCTCGTAAAAAAGCCCCAATCGGGGCCTTCATAAGAGCCGTCCTGAAAGCCTTTTGGGCTCGTCAGGTGCCCCGACCAGCGGAAGGCACAGGACGGAGGCCAAAACGGACAGCAGTGGCTGGCGGCCCGTCATGAATCCTGTGTGCAACTGAAATTTATGACAGACTGTGCCGGATCATAACATAATCTTGAGTTTATCGCAGCGATGCCGCATCTGAATCTGATTTTTACGAAACCCGAAAATAATAAACTCCTCTTTTTTCTTTCCTGACAATACCACAATCAATTGCTTTTTTAAGCAATCGGGATGCGGCATTTTCGCTTATTTCAAATTGAGTTGCTACAATTTGTCTATTAAATGAATATTTATCTTCATAAATTATCAACAACTTTATGAATTTATCTACTGTACCTGCTCGAAATTTATTTCTACATTTTTGCCGTATACTAGTCATTAACACTTCGAGATGAACGTTTTCTACAGTAAGTTGCGTTTCTTCCCCAGTAAGTTGCGTTTCTTCCCCAGTAAGTTGCGTTTCTTTTCCAGTAAGTTGCGTTTTTTCCGTAGTTTCCTTGATTTTTGATGCTATCCCTCTATTCGGTAAAGAAACAAGAAAAAAATACTCATTGGAATAAAAAATGGGCTTATTCTTATAATAAGTATATGAATTTATAATCCGGCGTATCCCGCTGCCTCGACGATCCATATAATGCAATCTTCCAAAAATATCTGAAATAATCTCGTTCCTTCTCATGGACGGTACCATTCTTAAATCCAAATCTTGAATACGACTTCCATTCATCATACCGCCAGGCGAAGATATTTCCATACGGTCATCATACATGTCAACATGTACTTCAGCACCCATATTTTGATAATCTCTATGAATCAAGGCATTCACTAAAACTTCGCGAACTGCTTTAAAAGGATAATCGCTTTTCTCCTCTCGACGCATGCCCTGAACCGTCCATGGATTTTTTGAATTATTTCGTATAAACGCTTCTGCATTATTCAGAAGCATAATCAAACTAGTCCCAAAAAACTCTTGATCATCTAATGCATCTCCATCAATTTCTCCTTTTTCTTTACCTTTCCAATGTGTACAGACAACACGTGAATGCCGTAAAACACCTTGATCACAAAGCAATAACCCCGCATTTGTAACTTCCCCGTTTGGAGTTATCAATCCCAAGGAAATTGCCTCCTGCGGAAAATTAAAACTTTCACCAGTTTCCTGTTTGAAAGTCGCTCCTAACAAAGTAAAGCTAATATCATCTATTTTATAATGAGTTGGCAATGCATCATACGTTTGATTCATACCTTTTAAAATAAGCGTATTAAGTTCTAAAGTAGTCGCTGGCTCAGAACGATCTCCTCTGCGAACATAACATTCCCGAGTTTGTTCATGCACATAATAATAGGGATAATGAGGCCCTGAAAAAACGGATAAATCGAGACAGGATTTCCCATCGCTAGTACTCGGAAAAGGCTCTATCGTATAATTTACCATTGGACTAATTCGAACTGATATTAATTCTGCAATTTTGCTAGCTACCTTCTGCACATCATCCAAACCAATTGCTTCATGTGTCTTATCCGTAACACCAAATAAAATATGTCCGCCTTTCGTATTCGCAAATGCAGAAACTGACTTTAACCAACTTTTAGGTTTCTCTGCCTCCAAAGAAGTTTTATAATCTAAAAAGCTTGCTTCAATTCCTTGAAAATCATTGATGTCCATCTACAGCCCTCCATATTCGTTTGCCAAATATCACGAACTATTTTTACCATTTTAATGTTATCTTAATTAGTTCGTCAAGGCAATCTCCCTAAAAGGACAGCAGCAATAATTCTAAAAACTTATAAAAGCCCCCATGGATGTCACTGCGTGGTGCCAACCTTGAGTATGGCACAGATGCCCCGCTTCACTCCCCGGATAACCATGACTAAAAAAATTCCAATCATACACCCAACACCGTCGAGCACCACGTCATGCCACGTCGACGTCCGGCCACCGGAAAACAGCTGAATATATTCGTCAATCGCGGCCACGCTGATTCCAATCAGGAGCACCCAAACTTTATGAGAGCGCCGCGAAATTAAGACAGAAAAACTGCTCAACACGACGCCCAATGTCGTATATTCCGTCAAATGCGCCAAGCGCCGGATATGCCCGTCGCTTAAATACGGTGCCAGCCGCGTCCCCTGAAGATGAGACAAAGCAAAAGCCAGCATACGCCGACTCTCGGCATGTGAAGCCACACCATTCTGCATAGAATGCCACCAAATCACACCGATGACAGCAAAAACAAACAATAAACTAACCAAACAAATCCACTTATATTTCATCATACATTCCATCTATTTTTAATGCAACATTTTCGCTTATTACAAATTAAGTTACTACAATTTATCAGTGAAAAAATATCTATTTTCATAAATCATCAATAAAAAAGCAAAAAAAATCAGAGTCAGGACCTAATCATCCCCATCTCTTCCAAAAAAGCATAACTTTTTTCAATTGCTTTAAAAAGACCATAAAATATAATAGTTTTTATTTATAATGCGGTTTCTTCTTTCCTTATTTTTTTTACTATATCAAAGGCGATGCAGAAATAATAAATATATCTATAATATCACTCTTTTTGTAGGGAATTCCTTGCAGTAAAAAAAGGTTGTAGGGAATTCCTTGCAGTAAAAAAAGGATTCTTGAAGCTATCAGAGGGTACATTCACTCTATCTGCCATTTTACCTAAATTGCGAAATTTACATAAAATGTATGTATTCCTAGATTGGGTTGCTATTATTTATTTTTAAATAAATTTTTTTATGGGCTGCCTCAATAAGGAGGCCCTTATAATCCTCTACTAACTTCATAATAATTTGAAAAGTTTCTACAAAATCATCCCATCTAATTTGAATTTTTTCACCATGGACTACTTTATTTCTATTAGCTAATAAACTACTATCAATATAATTTGCTTTGGTATCAAAAATATCAGTCTTAATACCAATAGTTGACAAAATTTCTTTAATAACTTTAGTTGATGGATTAGACCGTGTATTAATTACAACTTCTCGATCAGCATTAGTCAACTTAAAACTTTTATTTAAAAGATCAAAATATGCTTGAAGCAATCTCATATGCACGCTAATTTTATCGCTCTCACGACATTCATTAAATTTCTTTCTCAAAACAAATGCAGAAAAAGAATCTATTAAATCAGCATACTTTAAATGCTGTTGTGAAATATGTATAACATATAATCGAGAACCATATTTCAAAAAGCCTTCAAAATGTGCACATAATAAAGCAATTCCAGCACGTAGCATCATAGGATTGCCTTGAACAGATAATTTCAAAGCAATCATTTCTTGCTTTCTCCAAGACCATTCTCGATCTAAAGCATCTTCAAAATCATCAACTGTACGTACATTCATTCTACTCACTCACAAAATATTTTCGACTAAATTTAACCAATTTTTTTAATCTTCCTACAGGTCTCACCCCATGTTCATTAGCTTGCAGATAATCTTTTTGATAATACAATTCTTGAATCTTCTTAATCAGCATATCTTTATTTTTCTCATAGTACGATAAGTTATCAATAACACCTGGTATAATTGCTTCAAAAGCACCTACAATTTTAGGGCCAGTATGCTTTTTACTTTTAGCTGAATATTTTTTAAATGCATCCTTCCCTAATATTTCTGATAATAAATCAAAAGTTTTTTTAAATATAATTATATCTTTCTGAAAAGATAATTTTCCGCTGTCAATAATATTTAATATCTCATTAGTAATAAATGTACTATAATTTTCAGAATCGCTCACACATAAATCTGAATATTTAAGTACAAAATAACGTATTACAAAATCAATAGGAACTTGTTCCTTCTTTTCTTTAGGCGATAACGGCAACGATTTAACATACGAAATGTATTTACTAAGTTCACAAAAAGTTTCATAAATGCTCTGATCCTTAGCAATTAAAATACAATTTCTTATTTCTTGCGAGCTCAAATGAGTCCCACCTGTATTAAGACGTTGGAACATTTCATATTGAAAAAAGTCATCACTATCTTGATCAATTATAATTACAGTTAATTTAGCTCTCTTGATAAATCTTCGCTGACTATCACTTAATGAATTGTTCTCTTTACTACTAGACCAAAACTTTCCATCTAGCGCTTTTAAAAATTTAGTTTCAATAAGCGCTTCTGGTTCTACGAAATTATTAGCACTTTCAGATTTTAAAATGCCCATAAATTTAAAAATAGTTGCAAGTCTTTGTAAACCGTCTATTAAATCCCATTTTCCACTTTTTTCTTGAAAAACATAAATTGGTGGAACTGGTATTCCTAATAAAATAGATTCAATTAAAGCTGACTGTTGAGAAATATCCCATCTAAATAGTCTCTGGTAAATGGGCTTAATATTCAAATCACCATCTCTATAAAGATTAGCTAATTCACCAATAGACATCTGATAATTATCTGTTTTAATTTGTCTCCTTACCTTATCAATTTCATCCTGCAATAAAACATCACTCATATGCAATACTCCTATAAGTTCTAATCAAAATTTATGCTCTATGAATATTTTAAAAAGTATTTTATTTAAATAATATTATATCATGATATCATTAATTTCTTCAATCCAAACACCTCCCAAATAGAAAATTCAGCTACTCGTATTAACATCTCATTATATAGTCTTTCTTCCAATAGCAAGACATGCTATTTTAAACTACTTCCACATTTCTTTTTCATTTCTTCATATATCGCATTCACAATTTTAGGTACATCTCTGAAAAACGATTGAACGCTCTCTTCTTGAATCGTTTGCAGTTCTGCATCTGCATGTTCACGGTCATATTGATGCGCAATCCGATTTCGCCTATCAAAAAGCTCTTTCAAAACCCGTTTTAATTTTTTGTCTACAGGCTCACGTGAATTTCGGTCATAAAAAGCTGTCTTTTCTATATCTCATCGTTCAATTCCCAATAATCCGCAAAGTCCCGTAAATGATTCGTAGGAAGCTAATGTAGACATACTATAATATCGATTAATAAACTCCAAAAACCCTTGGAATCATCTCGTTGATTATTTAATGCCTCCAAAAGTGTTTTCATATCGACTTGTGAACGTACTCCCGCCTATAGAGGCGGGATTTTCCTGCTTCAACGAGAACAGCGCTACTGGCTCCAAAGAGTTGCGGCGGTTTACACTCTCTCCACAGGCGTAGATTCCCGTGCGACCCACGGTATTTTATGGATTACGTCAGGCAGCTATTCGCCTGGCTTCTTCCCGAATATTTATGGCAGCGTTCTTATCGCGGTTATGGTGACTGCCACATTTCGGGCAATCCCATTCCCTTACAGATAAGTCCTTAGTTTCGTGGTTCTGATATCCGCAAACATGGCACAGCTGGCTGCTTGGATACCACTTGTCTATCTTGATAAGCTTTTTGCCTTGCCAAGCCAGCTTATATTCCAGCATGTTCGTGAACATATTCCAGCCATTGTCAGTTACGGATTTACCAAAGCTGAACTTGCCACCCTTTTTCCGCTTGGCCATCGCTTTGACGCTAATATCTTCAATGCCAATGGCATCATAGCGGTCTGCAAGGTAGCGTGCCTTCTTGTGCAGGAAATCCCGCCGTTGATTGGCCACTTTCTCATGGAGAATAGCTACGCGCAGCCTTTGTTTTTCTCTGTTGTGACTTCCTTTTTGCTTGTTGGATAGCTTTCGCTGTGCCTTAGCCAATCTTTTCTCTGCCGTTCGCAGGAAACTGGGATACTTAGCATCCTCCTCATCGGAAGCCACATACAAGCCGTGCATCGCAAAATCCAGCCCCAGGAATGTCTTCGGTATGACCGGGAGTATTTGGTTTTCATACTCCACTAGCATACTGATATAGTACTTTCCTGATGGCGTCTTGCTGATGGTTACGGTCTTTATGATACTGTTTTCTGGCAAGGGACGATGCTGGCATAATTTCACCCAGCCGACTTTTGGCAGTTTCACCTTATGGCCCTCGATTCGGACAGAACCCTTCTGGTTGTTCGTGGAATACGAAGCACGACTATTCTTCTTGGACTTGAATCGCGGCTTGCCGAAATGCTTGCTGTCATTCCAAAAGTGACTGTAGGCCTTATTGAGGTTCATTTGGGCATTGGCAAGGGCTAAACTATCTACTTCCTTTAACCAGGGGAATTCTTCCTTGTACTGCGCAGGCGTGTTATTCAGCTTTTGGCCGGTTTCCTTATAATAGTCAATGCGGTCACTCAGCATCTTGTTGTAGATGAATCGGACACACCCAAAGGTCTTGGCAAACATAATTTTCTGTTCCCTTGTCGGATAGAGCCTGTAACGGCATGCCTTATTCACTATCATCACCTGCCTTGACTTTCCAAATCCTTTCACTCTTACTACTGATTATACTGCAAATCAACTTGTGAAGCCATTGTTTTTCTGATGGCATCGAGCCCTCAGAAAAACCTGCAATTCATCTCACCGCCTAAAGAGGCAGGAGACTTCTTGCAGAATCAGGTTTAAAGTATATTTTTTAAAGTCTATATTATAGTATATCGTCTATCCACCATTTAATCAAATATTTATTGCCCTGATTTCGTTGATTTTTCTAACAATTTCTATGGTATAATAAGAAGCATATATATAGATTCAGAAAGGATGTAAAAAATGCCAACATTTACTGACCCCTTGCGGGAAATCGACGCCGCCAGCGTCAAAGAATATGCCTTGCAGCGCGGAGCTGCTGAACTTTCCGATGATTTCGTCCACGAAGCCTGCCAGCGCGTCATGGATTTGGCCAAACCACAGGCCACATGCCAGCAGTGCTTCTATGACAGCACATCCCATATGGTCCTTTGCGACAGCCCTTTCACCATCAACAGCCCGACTGTCCGCCAGCGCATCGAAGATTCGGCCATCGTCCTGATGTATGCCGTCACACTCGGTGAAGCCCTGGAAAAAGAGGTCGATGCCTTGTTCATGAATAAAGAAATCACCCGCGGTCTGGCCCTCGACTCGGCCCTGGCCGTCGCCACAGCGGGCTATACGAAACAGCTCGTCGACATGCTCGACGAAGCCGGCGCCGACAAAGGCTACAAAGCCGCCTGGCTCATGAATCCTGGTACCGGTGACTGGCCGTCCGGCCAGATGGCCAATATCGCTCAGGCCGTCCATGCCGAACAAATCGGCGTCTCCCTCCTGCCCAGCGGCATGCTCATGCCACGCAAAACCGTAACCGGCGTCATCGGCCTGAACTTCATCGGCGGTGGCTGCTCCGGCTCGTGCAGCGCCTGCGCCATGGCCGGCCATTGCGGGGAGTAGGGGCTAGGGGCTAGGGGCTAGGGGCTAGGGACTAGGGGCTAGAGGTTAACTGCTAACCCCTAACTGCTAACTGCTAACTGCAAAAAAAGCTTGCCGCACATGCGACAAGCTTTTTTCACTCTCTATTTTTCTTCGTCAGCCTTTTTTTCTTCTTCGTCCTTATCGGTCAGGCCTGTGGTCAGGCCGCCTTTGGGGACAGGGTTTCCCCAGGGGCTGATCTGTACTTCTGTCTGTTCGGCTTTGGGAGCTGCCGGTGCAGGTGCTTCTTCCTTGGCTGCCGGAGCGGCTTCGGAAACGGCTGCTGTGTCCGGTGTTTCGGCTTCTGCCGTTTCTGCCGGTGTTTCAGCAGCTTCTTTTTTAGCGTCCTGCGGCCCTTCCAAGGTACCGTATTTGACCAGGTTATCGACTTGCTGATGATTGATCGTTTCGACTTCCATCAGGGCATTGGCCATATTTTTCAGCGTATCCAGGTGTTCCCGCAGCATGTGGAGCACGTCGGCATAGGCTTCCGATACGGTGTCGTGCATTTCTTTGTCGATGAGTTCGGCTACGCTTTCGCCGTAGTTGCGTTCGTGGCCCAGGCTCTTGCCGAGAAAGACCTGGTCCTGCTGTTCGCCAAAGACCATGGGGCCCAGTTTCGGGCTCATGCCCAGGCGGGTGATCATCTGGCGGGCGATACGGGTGACGCTCTGCAAGTCACCGGAAGCGCCGCTGCTGATTTCGTTGAAGACGATTTCTTCAGCAGCCCGGCCGCCGAGGGCGACGCGGATCTGGGCCAGGTAGTACGACTTCGTTTCATACGACCGGTCTTCTTCCGGAAGCATCATGGTATAGCCGCCAGCCCGGCCGCGGGGGATGATGGTGACCTTGTGGACCGGGTCGGCATCAGGCAGGAGATAGGCGATGAGGGCGTGGCCCGATTCGTGGACTGCCGTCAGGCGCTTTTCCTTATCGCTGATGACATGGCTGCGGCGTTCCGGACCGAAGCATACTTTTTCGCTGGCTTCTTCCAGTTCAGCCATGTTGATGACTTTCTTATTAGCCCGGGCAGCCAGGAGGGCTGCTTCGTTGAGCAGGTTGCCCAAGTCAGCACCGGTGAAGCCCGGCGTCTTCTTGGCGATGACGTCGAGGTCGACATCCTTGCCGAGGGGCTTGCCTTTGGCGTGGACGTCGAGGATAGCCCGGCGGCCGCGCAGGTCCGGCCGGTCGACGGTGATCTGCCGGTCGAAACGGCCCGGACGGAGGAGCGCCGGGTCGAGGATATCCGGACGGTTGGTCGCAGCGATGGTGATGATGCCTTCGTTGGAACCGAAGCCATCCATTTCGACCAGGAGCTGATTCAATGTCTGTTCCCGTTCGTCATGACCGCCGCCAAGGCCAGCACCGCGCTGGCGGCCGACGGCATCGATTTCGTCGATGAAGACGATGCAGGGCGCATTCTTCTTGGCCTGTGTGAACAAATCACGGACACGGGAGGCACCGACGCCGACGAACATTTCGACGAAGTCGGAACCGCTGATGCTGAAGAAGGGAACACCGGCTTCGCCGGCTACGGCACGGGCCAGGAGGGTCTTGCCGGTCCCCGGAGGGCCGAAGAGGAGCACCCCTTTGGGTATCTTGGCGCCAATGGCATTATACTTGCTGGGGTTGCGCAGGAATTCGACGATTTCCGCCAGTTCCTCCTTCGCTTCGTCTTCACCAGCAACGTCCTGCGGTATTATCTGCTGGGCGGGCGCTATGCGGATACCGGCATGGCTCTTGCCGAAGTTCATGACCCGGCCGCCGCCGCCCTGGGTCTGCTGCATGATGAAGAACCAGACGGCAATGAGGACCAGGATCGGCAGGACTGCTGTCAGCATGTTCATCCACCACGAAGGCTGTTCGGGCGGTTTGGCGATGATGTTGACATCAGCATCGCGCAGTGCCGGCAAGAGTGCCGAATCGGTCGGGGCATAAGAAGTAAAAGAGGTTCCGTCTTTCAGCTGTCCGACGATAGCGTGGTCGGCTGTGATCTGGACGGCATCGACTTTTTTCTGCTGCACCTGACTCATGAAATTCGTGTAAGAAATTTCCGATTTATCTGTCTTACTGCTGGTAAAGGCATCTATGATCGATACGGCGACGATGATGATGAGTAAGTATAAACTTACATTCCGCACAAATTTACTCAAAATATGGCTCCTTTCACTTAGTTTATGATAATGCTTTTTTATTCCAACCAATACAGTCTTATATTACCACACTTCTTCTAAAGCAACAACTACTTGGAATATACTTCTTCTTTCAAAATGCCAATGTACGGCAGGTTGCGATAGCGGCTGTCGTAGTCGAGGCCATAGCCGACGACGAAGGCATCGGGGATTTCAAAGCCGTTGTAATCGACAGGGACTTCGACCTGGCGGCGGGCCGGCTTGCTGAGGAGGGTTGCCAATTTGACCGAGCGGGCACCCCGTTCCTGGAGCATGGGGACGAGATGGCTCAAGGTGACGCCCGTGTCGATGATGTCTTCGACGATGAGGACATCTTTATCCTTGACGTCGTTATCGAGGTCCTTGCGGATCTTGAGGATGAAAACTTTCTTTTTCTAATTACCTTAAATCTTACTACTAATACCTTTCT
>OGXJ01002893.1_pt1 | contig 10902 bp, 10 predicted proteins | sample 1576231 | NCBI WGS metagenome assembly OGXJ01 (sample SAMEA3541539, study PRJEB24748) | human gut metagenome | biome: human gut; feature: human-associated habitat; material: faeces | place: China | collected 2012
CCTGTCCCATCTGTGCGAAATCGCCAATGACGAAACTATATAGGGTAAAGGGAGTCTTCTCCGGCTTTACGACAAAGAAATTGTAACACCAAGGCAACTGCCAAAGAAGCAGGAAAGCGATGGTTACATATAATAGTATGGTACTGAAACGTCTCATTTCTCAATCTTTTAATTTTTAATCTTTAATTTTTAATTGTTTAGTCCTGCTTTCCGGCCTTAAATCGTACGATAGAAAGCCACGAGAAAGAAGCTGTCAACAAAGTATAAACCACTAAATAAGGGAGGAACTTGTTGTATGCTTCCGGTGTGGGCGACAGAAAGAAGATCCGTAGTAACAATACAGCGATAATGAGATTCAGAATACGACGTTTCCATGCCGGTTCAAGGCAGATCCATGCGACGAGCAGGTAGCCGGAAATCCCGGCAAGATACCACGTTAAAGCGGTGAGCAATATGTGGTTCTTCAGTTCATGGGCAAGTATTCCGTTCAGGTATACTTCCATCAACAGGAAATTAGAAGCAAAACAGACAAGAATCAATATGAGTCCGGAGAGTAACATATTGCCCGTCATTTTTAGTTCCGGATAAGGCAGATGGAGAGTCAGTTTCAAACATTTGCGTTGCATCTCGGGGACAAACTGCACGATTGCCATCAGGATTCCGGCAATCAGGGGGATATATTGCAACATATCAATGAAGATAACATCGCGTTGCAGCATGACTTCCCATACATGAGCAGCCCCTTTCATTTCTACCACCCGGTTGATGCGAAGCATACAATAGCCTGTAAAACCGAGTGTGGCGAGCACGGCAAGCAGAAAATACCACCGTGTCTTTATCCATTCTTTATAAAATATAGCGTACATTTTTGAGGATTTATGATTTATGAATTATGATTTGTGGGTTACGAGTAGCCAATTTTTATTCTTAATTTAATCAGTATTTGCCTGTCAGGCCGATAAATGCATCCTCCAAATTTACCTGTTCACTATGAAAATTAGTGTAAGGTACTGACATTGATTTCAGTTTTGCTTCTGTCTCTGCCGGTTGCAGGAAGGAGAAAGTCTCCAACTGGTTTCGCATGACAGAAGGATGATAGAAATCATCAGACGCAGGAAGTTCATAACCTTCGGGAATAGTGAAAGTGTAGCGACGTCCTTTTTCCAGTAATTCGACGATTGGTTTCTGAATCAGTATCTTTCCGTAGTCCATGATAATACAGTCATCAACGAGTCGTTCCATATCCTGAATGATATGTGAGGTCAGGAAGACGGTTTTCCCTTCCGAGCGGGCATAGTCACGGAGATAGTCGACAAACAAGCGGCGATAACCGGGATCGAGTCCGAGTGAGAAGTCGTCCAATACTAGAAGTTCCGGGTTTTGTGCAAGGATAAGTCCGAGGGCAACTTGTGAGCGCTGTCCGCATGACATACGTGAGATACGTTGTCCGGGAGCGACTTTCAACTTATTCATCAGTTCATAGTACGCTTCCTTTTTCCATTGACCGGGGTAGAAAGCTGCGTAGAATTTCTCTATCTCGGTGATGGTCATGAATTGATATTGCACATGACCTTCGATGAGCAGTCCGATATTGCGACGCAGAGCCGGTGCCATTGTCTGAATCTCCTGTCCGAAGATGCGACATTCCCCTGAACGGGGTTTCAGATAACCGCTCAAGATATTGATAGTGGTGGTCTTGCCTGTACCGTTCTTTCCCAACAGTCCCAGGATGCGTCCTTTGGGTACTGTGAAACTAAGATTTTCGTAAATCAACCGTTTGCCGTAATAGTGCGTCAGATTGTTACATTCGATAATATGTTCCATTTGATTTAATCTGTTATTCTATTCAAAAGAAGAAAAGGAAAAGAATGGGAATCAAGATTCCGACAATGACTTCGATCCCTCCTCTGCCGATAATGCCCTTATTCCCTTTCAGCATGATGATGCCGGAGAGAGTAATGATAATAAGAGCGATGGCGAAAATATCCGCGAAGTAAGTCCACCATTGTCCCGGGTTGTAATGTAAACGGGACATTGCTCCGATAAGCGGGCGGCGGGTGACGGATTCATATACCGCTTCCCCTGTCTTTACGTTTACTAGAAGGTTGGAGCCACCTTTCAGGAATACTTTCATTACGTCCGTTTTCGGGAAGTAATATTTGGTATAGTTGCCGCTTTCTCCCAATGGTTCCAGGAGAGTGAGCACTTTCTCCTTATTCATTCCTGCTTTATCCGGTAGCTTTTCTGCTATCTTATACTCTTTCCGTGTGATGGAGAAGTTCGGATTAATAGTGTCACGGTGATTCATTACAATTCCGGAAATGGCATATATCAATACCATTCCGGAAAAGAAAAATGATAAGTCACGGTGTATGAGCCGACTCCACTTACGGATGTTACTACTCCACTTCATACGAGTCAGCTTCCATGAAATAGAAAGATAAATACTCTTTTCCTGTTTCTGCCTTGCGGTCGGCTATTTTTGCACGGAAATCTGCAATGCGGGCTTCAGGGCTGTTGGCTGTTTCACCACGTGCTTTCTTTTCAGAGTCGCATCCGGCTTCACCGGTTCCGTGTTTCTCGGCAGCCTGTGCTTTGAGTTGCGCTTCCCAGTTCTGGAGGTAGGCTTCGTCAATGCGTTGTTCTTTCAGTGTTCCGGTAACACGAACGATGGAGTTCACGCATTTAGGATCGAATGTCCCCAAAGTGCCCGCTTCTACACGGATCACTTGGGTATCGTCGCTACCCATCAGGAAGATTTTCTTTGCGCCATGTTTGCAGGTATGTGTGCAGACGCCTTCAATGGTCACTTCTTGTCCTGCAAGGCTTTCGGCATTGGCAAGAAGAGAATCAATTTCCAAGGCGGAAGATGCAGACTGTTCTGTAGTCGCTTCTGATGCGCTTTTCTGTTGTTTGTTACCACATGAAGTTCCGATAAAAGTCATTGCCATGATGGCAATTGCGATTGTTAGCTTTTTTGTTTTCATTGTTATTGCTTCGTTTTTATATAGTTTGTAATCTGTTTTTCGTTTGTTTATAGCTTATCGTAGTTCGCCTTACGGGCGAGGGGGGTAGCCTTACTTGAAACTTTTAGTTTCCCAGTTTGAAACTGGTAGTTTCTCACCGAGAAACTAAAGGTTTCAAGGCATGAAACAAATATTAGTCTTTTAGTTGCCGGCTTGATCCCTTATGCAACGAACTTGCATACCGGCTTTAATGCTAACATAAGATAATGATAATCTGCCTTCCGGATACTTGGTTGCATTGATTGTACTCATTAATCCAAAGAACTGTATATTGGTTAGTAGACCGCTGGTACTATTGTATATGGGTTTGTAGGCGGTCGAAGTCATGAGATAATTCATTGCCGGTTTTCCATGCCACGCAGCTTGAATCTTGGCGTCATCTGCTATTGCAGTTTTTTGGTAGCTGCCGACGCCTGTAAGACTTGTTGCCATACGAACACCGGAGAATTGGTAATTGAATCCTGCATCCATCAGTGATGATATTTTGGCTCCATCATAAGCTGCATCATAAAAAAGAGCTTTATCACCATCAGCCGGTACCTTGCCGTCGGCATCATTCGTTGTTTTTCCTACCAGATTAAAGTACTCCAGACGTGTCGGTATGTGCCATCCTTTCGGGCAGATTCCTTGTGCTCCTTCAAAGGAGGTCAGATTACTATCAGTAATTTCTTTACCACCCAGTGCAGCCTGGAAATCATATAGATAACCTAATTCTTTTATGGCACTTTCTTTTGTTGTAGCTACGGTTGCACCGTCGGCTGTGATTTCATACGGATACCAAACATGGCTATCAGCAGTTGGATCACTTGAAGGAGTATACCCTTTCGGTAAATAAATAAGCGGTTCAGCCATCCATGTCGTACCGTTTGAGAGAGTTACAGTCTTATATTTTACATTATCATACAGGAAATAGTTCTGATCGAGATGTTCCTCGAAAGGAATCTCATTATCAGCTCCAATTTCACCCTCATCTGTCCAGTTTTCAATGTCACCACTAAGTTTGACTTCTATATCGTCAGGTAACACGCGAATGTTCACACTGTATTGTCCTCCTTGTGCCAAAGTGGTAGATGTGAGCTTCTGTGACAAGGTCTTGCCGTCAGATGTTGCTACTTCAAGCGTCAAGGCTACTGTTTGGGGAACGATAATGGCGCGGTATGTCTCATTCGCTTTAACGGCTTGTGCAACAATGCTTGTTGCGGAGGCGTTTGCATCAGCAGTCACTGTGAGAGCACTCAAATCAAGAGTTGCAGTCGGGATAGAACCTTTCAATGTGATGGACGAGATGTTAGCTTCTATTTCCTTTGTTACATTAATCACTAATTTAGTAAACATGTGTTTGAAGTTCATGCTTATAACGTTGGTAGTCGGAAGTACATCCGATTTCTTTGCTGCCATAAAATCTGACGCTCCATATCCACTAGTCTGATCGGTTTCTACAGTAAATGAAGCCGGAGTATTACCCTCTTTATAGGGATAATAGGCTACTATTTGCGATTTGTCATTTCCTTCCGGGTACCAGAGTAAATCGCCTGCAAATACTCCGTCACTGTATGTCATCTGTTTATTCTCTGCATATACGAAGTCACCGTTTTGGGTGATTGTAACACCGATTTTATCTCCGGTCTCAAAGTTAACTTCCGTAGCACGTGTAATAATAGGAGAGATAGTAATGCGACTGTTTGCAGGAGTCGTAGCTTCGTTCTCTTCCTGTTGGCAAGATACCAAAAGCGCTGCTGCGAAGATAAATGTCAAACTCTTTTTCATTGCTTAATAATTTAGTTTATATATTCATTGTTTTCAAAAAGTATATCCTAATTTGATAGTCTCGTTCCAACGGTTCGAACCATCTATATATTGCAGGTTGAAACCGTGCGTATAACTACCCTGTACTTCCGCATAAACTCCATAGTTGAAATGATAGCGCAATCCGAGGTGAAAAGTCGTCTGTGGGGCAGTTGTATATTCATTTTTCAGATTGTAATAATCAGTCAGTCGATAAGGCGGGTCACCCGGTTCCGTATCTGTTGCCGTAGTCCTGTTTTTCTCGGTAAAGTTTCCTATGGCAAAGGATGCAGCCGCTTTCAGGTCGAGTTTCCCCAGATGAAATACGCTGGAGATATAAGTCCGGCTACAAAGCATCTTTTCCGAAGCTACATAAGGATACATCTGTGTGGTCAGTCGTCTGAATGTTGATATATTCGTTCCCAGGCGAAGTTCCGTGCGGGGACTAATCCATTCATATTCGGGATGGACGGAGAAAACATCCTGCTCAAAAATACGATTGGAACCGTGTACGTGAGTGATCGTTATCCCGTTTACCGTTTCCTTGGTTATCACATTTTCATTGTTGACCAGATGTGACCATTGCAAATTCAGTCGCAGAAAATGCTCTTTCTTTCCCTGTTTGAAATGATAACTCAAATGGGAGGTAATCCGGTGGGTTGGAAATTTAAACCAGATAGCATCTCTTTCACCGGCAGAACCTGAAGAATACGTGTATTCAGCATCTCCGTAAAATCCTTTCCATTGAAGTTGCAAGGCTACCCCGTTCGACAATTCTTTGATGGGGAAACCGTTGACGCCCGATTCACTAAGATGGATTCCACTCCCGTCCCATGCCTCGTAAGCTCCATACATAAGTCCTTTATCCAGAAAAGTATTGTAAGAGTTTTCGGCTGTACCGATGACTTCTGCTTTCACAGATTCACTGTTTTTACCGAAAATATAGGAAAAGCCGATCGCCATATCTCCCGAATGATACATGACGCTGGGGGCTATTTTCAAATTCAGTCGGTAATTGGTATGCCGCAAGTCCTTTCGTTTGGAATAGTTGGAAGCGGCAAAGTCTATCTTTCCTCCTAATCGCCAGTTGGGTGAAATATCAGTTGCAATACCACCCATGAAAGCGTAAGTTTGCAAGTCTTTACGTCCGGGTGTGAACTCCAGGAGGTCTACGGGATAAAATCCTGGGTGGATAAACATCGAACCGCTCATATCCTTGCCTGAAGTATGATCGAATGAGAACGAACCCGTCAGTGAATAACCTTTCAGATGAGTGATGGACTTTGCTACCGCTCCGGCACTCCATGCTTCTTTTGCTTCGTAATAGTTGCGGAAATCACCGTGGTTATTCTTTCCGTACAGTTCGGCATAGGAAGCAGAAATACTGTCCATCATGATACCTGTGACATTTGCCCCGGCATTCCAGGAGTTACGCCGTTCGATGATGTCATAAGTCTGTGCCGAAACTCCGGATGTCAGACATAGAATCCAAAGACCTGTTATATATATTTTCTTCATCTCACTCATGCAAAGATTGTTTTTCCCGTTCATAAAAATCGGTAGAAGAATTGTTTGTATCTACCAGTACTTCGTAACCCGCTTCCTGTGTCGCTTCTTCATCCACATGACGGTATAAACTGCGTCCGTTGTATGTGGCACTTTGAGTGACATATCCCGCATCGATGGATGGAGAAATACGCTTTTTATTGTTGGAGGAACCGCCATAATATACTTCCGTGCCATCAATCACCCAGTCGAGTGGTACCGCTATCACCTGATCCGTAGTGCTTCCCGGTTTTTGTATGACGCTTCCCTCTTTTAGAACGAAGTCCTGTATCGTGGTATCCTTGGCTTTAAAAATAACCGCGGCAGGAGAAAATATCGAGAATGAATAGGCGTTCGCCTGACCAGTCTTCAACACTACGTTCAGGTAATGATCTGGTGTGATCTGGTCGCCCGGAGCCGGATGATACTGTGTGTTCGGAAAATAAACATTATTATAGCATACAAAATATCCGGGTTTGTTCAGGTTGACAGATTGCGGATATTGTGCCGCATGGTCAACCGCTCCGTTGATGGCAATCACTGCATCTTCTCCCGACTGAAGCGGGAATGTTTTACCGGTACCGCCAAATTGCCATATACACTGAACGATGGGAGCGAAGTCCTTGAAGATGGTTGCTCCGGTTACTTCATCCTGTGTCACCCATACATTAGTGGCTTGTGAATTGTAAGGGTCGAGTGCTCCGAAGCATAAACTATCCAGATATTGCACTTCCGAGTCGTTATTATGCAGGATAATGTACTTGTCGGACTGATAATTTCCTTCCAGCGGTAACTTTGTGCATCCTCCGCAGTAAATCTCTTTAATAATGATCGTCCCGGCCTTGGAATGAATGAGCGGGAGATTAAGAGACATGTCTCCGCTGGTTAGTTTGACATTATCAGCTAATCCGTTGAAAATATCCTTTCCGCCTTTGTCGCTGACTTGTACGCGGTATATACCTTTGGTCAAAGAGAATTGCGCCACTCCATTCTTGTCGGTTTTAGCCTTGTAAGAATTTCCACGGTCGACATCTTCAATCTTTACGGTCACTCCTTCCCGGAGATGATCCGTGTATCCGTCCGGATATACGGCAGTAACCTGCAGGCTGTGCAACTGGTTGTCATACGGATTCTCTTTATCGATATCTGTGCATCCCGCAAAGATGCCAGTCACTGTTAGTAATAATATGTAGATGAATTGTTTCATATAGTTAGAATTTGATACGGCAAGTAAGTCCATAATAGAAATCCGGGGTGAAGAGAGCGCTTACACCCGTTGCATGAGATTTTACATAAGGCCGTGAGTTGGTGAAATTAATCGCATTGAGAGAAAGAGATACATAGTCTCCAATCTCTTTGGTGATATTGATATTGGCAGAAAAATAAGGATCATATCCGTCTGCTGCAAATGTATAGGCATTGCCCGATTTGCGTATCAGGTAGGAGAATTCCGGATTCGCGGCTTCCGCTGATGTGAAAGGATGCATCTCATTATTCAGGTCGAGGTATGCTACCGGCCAGATAGCGGTATAAGAGTTACCGTCATAGATACTTCCCCCGGTTTGGGTATTACTGCTTTCGCTCACATTGAAAGCATATTCTTTTCCTTGATACTCGGAGATGTTCTGCGAACGCTTCACAAGCGAAGCTTCCAGTCGGCACGAAATAATCAGTCTGGCTTTCGGAATACGGGTGATGGCTGTGATATTGGCATCCAGCGAGTGGGTACGTTTGCCGTTGGCGGTAGTCGATAAGTTGTCACCGTTGGCGTAGATACCTACATATTGGTAAGAACGATTGGCAAGACTGGTGTGCGACCATCCATTCTGATAATAATACGATAAAGAGTTGTCGATGTATTTCGTATAAGTATAAGCGGCATCTACCCGGAATTGCGTGCGAATCGGAGTAATTTCCGGGAAATCAACAATCATTTCCGCTCCGCGACGAATCACGTCCATTCCATTGTCGGGAGAAGTTGACTTTACAAAAGTCTGGTCGGTCACTTTGACATCCATAGGAGTCCAGTAACTGGATGCATTGTCGCGTATGTAAACCATCCCTGTCTGGTTATCTACATTGATTTGCGGGTTAGTCGGCATCGTGAATCCATCCGGCAATTGGAGCACATCATAGGAGAACGGAGTATAAGTACTTGCGTATTTATACGGCAGCTTGGTACGGTTGAAATAACCGACTAATGAAATCCGGGTACGGGCAATGTTGACGTCCAGACCGATTTCTGCGTTCTGATTCCGTTGCCAGCGTAGGTTTTCATTGTGCAATAACGTGTAGGGCTGACTATAATATATATAAGATGATTCAATCTTATTATAGGAAAAGCCGAAGGTCTGTATGTCCCGATATTCCTGTTTGGGATACAAGGTATAGAAAGAGGGAAGTTTTTCGGTAATTCCCCAACCGCCACGGATAGCGATATGTTCGTTCAACTGCCATCTGGCATTGAAACGTGGTGAAAGAGTATTCAGGTTCTTATATTTCGTTCCCTTGATAAACAAATGTTCCCAACGTACCCCTGCCATCAGTCTAAGCATGGTATTTCCCACAGGAAATGACAGACTTTCTTCTGCATAAAGCGAAACATTATGCATATATGGATAAGTAGTGTAAGGACGGGGACGATAACCGTTTGGAGCCAATGATGGGTCTTTGTAATATTCTCCTTCACCCACATTGCCTGTTGCTTTCCATTGAACACCCGCTTTCAGGTTGCTGTTTACAGTCTTAAATCGTCTGTTCCATTCATATTTTAACGATGCGGCATAATCCAGTTCTTTGGAGTCGATGATTTGGTCGGCAAAGTAAGTATATGGCAGTTTGTTTGCCATAAAATATCCTTCCTCTGTGGCATGAACAGCCGGTTGCTCCGATGCATAGGAGTAGAACGTATGCGCGTGGGAGTTGTTATCATTGTAGTATATTGATGCGTCGAACTTAAGGTTGGTTATCCACGATTTGTTGAGCAGCCAGGCCAGTGAAGTGTTTGTCCGGAATACGTTATCTCTCACTTTGTTGTATTCTCCCGAATAGGCATCAGGATCATCTTTGGTATTCATTCCTCCGATATTGCCTGTAACACCGATGTCGAATCTTAATACGTTGCGGAACGTGTTGCTATATCCGGCAGAGAATCCTCTTCTTGTATAAGAAGAATAGGGAGATACCAACTTTTGAGTAGCCTTGGTCCACTCACCGTTTATGTTGATGACACCTTTATTGTTTCCTAAATCCAATCCTTTAGCAAATGAAGCCTGTTCGGTGCGAGGATTGATAGATAGCAATATGTTCCAGGGTGTTTTCCCTTTCCGGGTGTGAATCTTGACCATACCACTATTCAAGTCTCCATATTCTGCCGAAGGCACTCCGGTGATGACTTCCACCGATTCAATATCTGCAACAGTGATATTCCGGGTATCCACTCCGTTCATATTGCCAAACGAACCATTGTTTCCAATACGAACTCCATCCACTTCTACGGCTGTTCCAAATGCGGCATTACCGGCTGTTGACCCTCCGTCGCGTAATGAGAAGATATTATTGGTGGTAAGATCCGGCACTTTAGTTTTTCCTCCCGGAAGGAGAGCGGAGATATCGCTCACGTTGGACACCTGTAGATGTTCCAATGCATGATTTCCGATAGTGAGCGTCGTGTTTAATTCATTTTTGGGTGCTTGTGCAGTGACGACTACATCATCCAGTGCAAGTGTATTTTCTTTGAGTATGATAGGAAGGTTATTGATATTGCTGCGTACATTTACGGGAATTGTTGCCGGTACATAACCAAGAAAAGAAACCTCCAGATTATATTTTCCCTCCTGTACTCCTTGTATCGTAAATTCTCCTTTCTGATTGGATACGGCCCACAAATAGGTACCTTTAATGAGGATAGAAGCACCAGGCAAAGGGGAATTCGTTTTTGCCTCGGTCACACGTCCCGAGATTGTATAGATGTTTGAATTAGCTGCGGCCTCAAATAAATTGAAAAATAGTAGCCCCCAGAATGCTATATTAAAAAGACAATATTTCATAGATAAGTTTTGCGCAAAATTCGATAAAAAGTGACTTTCTATCAATCACTATAAATAGTTATTTTGGTAGATGCTGATACCTATAACTAGTGACTTCTTACCTACGAATAGGTATTTTCTCTCTAATTACGGCTTGGAGAATAAAAAACCGGCTTGCATTGTGATCACTATCACATTGCAAACCGGCTGATTTATTGGGCTTATCTATTGTTGTCCGAATATTATATCCAGTCTGTTATATTAGATATTTTTTACTTTAATCAAATATTCGGCAATCTGAACAGCATTCAGGGCAGCCCCTTTCTTAATCTGGTCACCTACAATCCAGAAAGTCAATCCGTTTTCGTTTGTCAGGTCTTTGCGGATACGGCCTACGTATACCGGATCTTTACCTGCCAGGAACAACGGCATCGGGTATTCTTTTTCGGCAGTGCCTTCTTTTCCCTTATCCTTTGCTGTTTGAGCATAACTTTCCAATGTTCGGGAATTTCCTTACC
>OGXJ01002895.1_pt1 | contig 10897 bp, 6 predicted proteins | sample 1576231 | NCBI WGS metagenome assembly OGXJ01 (sample SAMEA3541539, study PRJEB24748) | human gut metagenome | biome: human gut; feature: human-associated habitat; material: faeces | place: China | collected 2012
ATCGACAATTTTGGAAAACTATCGGATCTGCATCTGGAATTTCAGGACGGGGTCAATCTGTTTCACGAACCGAATGCATGGGGAAAAAGTACACTGGCCGCTTTTTTGCGGGTGATGTTTTACGGGTTTGACTCTAAGAGAGAATCCGGACTGTTTGATAAAGAACGTGTGGTATTCCGCCCGTGGCAGGGGGGAACGTATGGAGGCGAACTGGATTTTTCCTATCAGGGAAAAGAGTACCGGATCAGCCGTACATTTGGAAAAACAGAAAAAACAGATGTTTTTCATTTATATGATCTTTCCACCAATCTGGAATGTCATGATTTCTCTTCCGAGATCGGAAGTGAAATTTTCGGACTGGACAGTGCGTCGTTTAAAAGGAGCGCATTTATTGCACAAAATGACTGCGAATGCTGCTCGACAGATGCGATTAATGCCAAGCTGGGAAATCTTGTAGAGAATACAAACGATATCAATAATTTTGAAACTGCCCAGAAAAAGATCCATGACCGGATGAATAAACTTTCGCCGGACCGTGCAACAGGTTCCATGAAAAAGCGGACGAATATGATCACACTGTTAACGGAAGAACTGCGCGGCTATGATGCGGCAGAGGCGTCTTACAAAAAGATTACCGAAAAACTTACCGAAAAACAGGAGCAGAGAAAAGAACTGGCCGGGATTCGGGATCAGTATGCAAAAGCATTGCAGATGGCGAGTGAAGAGAGCCGCAGGGAAGGAATCAAGCAGGCCTATGCGGCCACCCTGCAGGAGGAACAGGAAAAGAAAGCGGCACTGGATGCTTTTGCGGATGTATTTCCGGGACAGGTGCCGCAGGATGAGGAGTTTGCAAAGCAGAACCAGGATGTACAGATGCTTGGGGTGTTAAAAACCACTTTGTTTAATCTGGGGCTGACCGAGGAAGAAGAAAACCGCCTGCAGGAACTTGGTGATAAGTTCAAAAACCAGATTCCCTCCGAAGAAAAAATAACGGAAATGGAAAAAGAGCAGGAGCGTTTTGCAAAACTGAAAGAGGAAAAAACGCAGCTGGAAACGAAAATGTCCTATTTTGAAGCGATGGCAATGAAGCGGGAAGAACCGGATTATACGGTAAAAAATCGTCTTCCGATGATAATCTGCGGCATTATCCTGCTGGTAATCGGTGCTGTTGGTGGTGTGTTGTCGTTTCTGTTGCCACAGGTACATAAGTTTTTCCTTCCGCTTCTGGCGGTATCGGTGGTTGCGGCAGTGGCAGGTATTGTGTTTCTTGTGGTGCGCAAGGTGCAGGTATCAAAGGAAGAAGAAAAGGTGCGTGCACTCCGGGTACAGCATCTGGAAGAGGAGCGTAAGCTCCGCGGACCGGTGGAAGAAATTCAAAAAACCATGGAAGAGGCTTCGAAAGAAGCTTCGCGCATCGAACAGGAGACCAAGCATTTTCTGGAGCAGTATCAGATGGTTCCGGGAGAAAAGGATGCCAGAACCTGCCTGTATGAACTCCGCAGCCAGCTGCAGGAATATGAGCGTCTGCGCAGCCGTGCCGGAAAAAGCGATGCGGCAAGACAGGAATTTGAGCGGAAACAGAACTCTTTGCTTGCATTTGGAAAAGAAGCGGGAATGGATTTCGGAGAAGATCTTGCAGCAGGAATCAGCCAGTTACAGATGAAGGCAACCGAGTACCGGATCGCACAGAAAGCATACGCAGAGGCAAGAAAAAAGAGAGAACTGTTTGAACAGGAACATAATATGAAAGAACTGGCAGCGGTGGAAAAATGTCCATATTCTCTGGACGAACTCAATTCCATGATCCGTGATGTGGATGAGCGGAGCGAGGATATCCGGGAAGCCATCGAGCAGTACCATCATCAGCTCGAAGATCTGCAGGATCAGCTGGATATCCGGGATGAAAAAGAACAGCAGCTTTCCATCTGCAGACAGGAACAGGAAGAAGAACAGCATTTATATGAAACCCTGCGTCTGACGGGAGAGTTCCTACAGAATGCAAAGGAGCAGTTTTCTGCGAGATATTTGGGTCCGATCGAGAACGGGTTTGGAAAGTATTACACGCTTCTAACAGGGGATAAAGAAAAAGACTGGATGGTGGATGCCAACATCGAGGTGCAGATGAAAGAGCAGGGCGAGATGCGGGAAACCAAGTGGCTGTCTGCCGGATATCAGGATCTGCTGGGAATCTGTATGCGTCTGGCACTGGTGGATGCGATGTATCCGAAGGAAAAACCGTTTTTGGTGCTGGACGATCCGTTTGTCAATCTGGATGAAGAAAAGATGGCACATGGCAATGAACTGTTTGGAAAAATTTCCGGGGAGTATCAGATTTTGTATTTTACCTGTCATGCAAGCCGGAATATAGAAAACACAAAATAAAGGGAGAGGAAACATGGAGAAAAAGATTTTATTTCCGCAGATCGGCGGAATTATGCACGGAGGGGATTACAATCCGGAACAGTGGCTGGACCGGCCGGACATTCTGGAAGAAGATATCCGCATGATGAAGAAAGCCGGGATGAATTGTGCAACACTTGGGGTATTTTCCTGGTCAACCTATGAGCCGCGGGAAGGGGAATTTCATTTCGCATGGCTGCATGACATCATGGATAAGTTATATGCCAATGGCATTTACACGATATTGGCGACGCCGTCCGGAGCGCGCCCGGCATGGCTGGATGAAACATATCCGGAGTGCAGACGCGTGGATTCCTACGGTGTGCGTGAACATCACGGGGTGCGGCACAACCACTGTATGAGTGCACCGGTTTATCGGAAGAAGGTTTCTGTGATCGTCAATAAACTGGCAGATGAATTCGGAAATCATCCGGGGCTTCTGATGTGGCATATTTCCAATGAATTTGGCGGGGAATGTTACTGTCCGCACTGTGTAAAGCGGTTCCAGGATTATCTGGCGGAAAAGTTTGACCATGATATTGAAAAACTGAACAAGGCATGGTGGACAACGTTCTGGAGTCATACTTACAATGATTTTTCCCAGATTGAACCGCCGTACCGCAACGGAGAATTCAGCATTATGGGATTGAATCTGGAGTGGAAACGGTTTACCACCTGGAATATGACGGATTACATGAAGGCAGAGATTGCCATTTTAAAAGAACGTACCCCGCAGATTCCGGTGACAACGAACTTTATGAAGGAATATGACGGACTGGACTATCATAAAATGCAGCAGCCGCTGGACGTGGTGTCCTGGGATTCTTATCCGCGGTTTCACAATGATGAGGAGTCGTTTTCAGATACGATGACAGAAAATGCGTTTGATCATGCCATGATCCGTTGTCTGAAAAAAGAGCAGCCGTTTATGCTCATGGAGAGCGCGCCGGGGCTGGTCAACTGGCATCCGTTTAATAAAATGAAACGTCCGGGCGTACACCGGCTGGCTTCGCTGCAGGCAGTGGCTCTCGGTTCCGATACGGTGCAGTATTTCCAGTGGCGGAAAGGAAGGGGATCGTTTGAGCAGTACCATGGGGCGGTTGTGGATCATCTCGGAACGGATGATACCAGAGTTTTTCGTGAAGTGGCAGATCTTGGGGAAGAATTAAAGAAACTCAAAGATCTGGCAGGGACAGTCGTAAAAGCACCGGTAGCCGTGTTATACGACTGGGACAGCCTCTGGGCAACGGATGGAATGAAGGGGCTGGCAGAGTCCACCCGTAACTATATTAAGACCTGCAGGAAAGCATACCGCAATCTGTCGGCACTCGGAGTGGATGTGGATGTGATTTCCAGTGAAGAGGATTATAGCGGTTATTCTGTGATTGTGGCACCAATGCTGTATCTGCTGCATCCGCATGTCGGGGAGCGCATGAAACAGTTTGTGGAGCAGGGAGGTCATCTGATTGCAACCTATGTGACCGGATATGTGGATGAAAACCAGCTCAATTATCTGGGCGGATTTCCGGGAGACGGATTAAAGGATCTCTTTGGCGTGATCAGTGAGGAAATTGATACACTGTATCCGTCCGACCGCAACCGCGTACATTTTGCCGAAATGCCGGAAGGGGAAGTACGGGATTATGCGGAAGTTCTGCGTGTGGCAGATGGCACAAACGTGCTTGGTACCTATGAACAGGATTATTACAAAGGAATGGCAGCAGTGACGGAGCGCACATGTCAAAACGGCAGTGCCATGTATATCGCGGCCCGGCTGGACGATGCTTCCATGCAGCACCTGTATGCGCGTACACTGAAAAAAGCGGGAGTTTCGATGTATAAACTTCCATATGGCGTGGAACGTCACACACGCGAAGCGGATGGTATGCGGTATGTATTTTATCTGAATGATACGACCGGACCGCAGATTGTTTCCGGGGTAGAGGGAATTGATCTTCTGACGGGAGAGGTGATCAAGGGAATTCTTACACTGGAACCGTATGGCGTGGCATGTGTAAAAGAATAAGTTCTATTCTGAAAGTTTTGTGCATATAGTTACGGAAAAGAAGTGTGGGAGCTTCTTATGGATAGAAATTGTGATGCATTTATCCGCTCCAACAATACCTACGATATCCTGATTGCCAGAGAGTCTTTGGAGATTTCTGACGACCGGGCAGAATGTATACAAAATATCGGTGAAAAATTTGTGGCAGAATATTTTGACCGGGACGAGGTGCCGCAGCTGAGCATTAAGACATACGGATATTCGATTATCCCAAAATGTTTCGGACTGCTGGATACGCTTGCACTGGAGACAACCGGTATCCTGCAGCTGCAGAATCAGCCAGCCCTGTCCCTTCGGGGACAGGGTATTTTTATTGGATTTGTTGATACGGGAATTTCCTATGAACTGCCCTGTTTCCGGAATGCCGATGGAAGTACAAGAATCCGCTCAATCTGGGATCAGAGTATTCCGGCGGGGGAGAAAAATACCCCACAGGGATTTTTGTACGGAACGGAATATACACAAAAAGAGATCAATGAGGCACTGGAACAGGAACATCCGCGGGAACTGGTTCCAGTGACGGATGAAGACGGGCACGGAACCATGCTGGCAAGTATTGCCTGCGGAAGTGAAGATCTGCAGGCTGGTTTTACTGGGGCGGCTCCTTATGCGGAACTTCTGGTTGTAAAGTTAAAACCGGCAAAACCATATCTGAAAGACTTTTTTTATATTCCGCAGGAGATGCCTGCCTATCAGGAAAATGACATTATGGCGGCAGTTGAATATCTCGAAGAGACTGCCAGAAAACTGGGGCGGCCCCTTATTCTGTGCCTTGGGCTTGGGACAAACAACGGAAGCCATTCCGGTGGCAGCAATCTTTCGGAGCTTCTTGATGATATTGCGGGCAGATGGCGCCGGTGTGCGGTTGTGGCAACCGGAAATGAGGCGAATGCCAGACATCATTTTTACGGGAAAAGTGATGGAAATTCGATGGTTGCGGTAGAGGTGAATGTGGAACAGCGGATGCGGGGATTTTATCTCGAGTTGTGGGCCAGTGCACCGGAATTGTTTGTGGTGGCGGTGCGTTCGCCGGGAGGCACTCTTATGCCGGCGCAGAATGTGCCCGGAAATTCGCATCAGGAACAGGAATTTATATTTGAAGGGACAAGAGTGGAAATTGATTATGCACAGGTGGGACGCACGCGGGGGGATCAGCTGGTGTTTATCCGGTTTGAAAACCCGGCGGCAGGGATCTGGACGCTGTATGTTAATCCGAGTACCACGATCACAGGACAATTTCATATCTGGCTGCCAATGAGTGGAATGTTAGAAAAAGACGTGGTGTTTTTGCGTCCGGATCCGGATGTGACACTTACCGTGCCGTCTTCGGCAAAAATTCCGATTGGGGTGGGTGGGATGGATCAAAAAAGCGGGATTTTGTATCTGGATTCCGGAAGGGGATATACGATTACTTCGGTGGTAAAACCGGATTTTGTGGCACCGGCAGTGGGGGTACAGGCGGTAGGAAGGCTTGGAAATTATGTGACACTGACGGGAACGAGTGCAGCTTCTGCAATTGCGGCAGGAGCATGTGCACAGATCATGGAGTGGGGAAACAGCCGTGGGAGAAGACTGCTTTTAAATTCGGTGCAGATCGGAAATATTCTGATCCGCGGGTGCGAAAGGAACCCGGATGTATCCTATCCGAATACCGCCTGGGGCTATGGAAAAATGAATGTTTACGATGCACTGATGAAATTTTATGGGGTATAAAATTTATATACAAAGCGTAAAAAGATATAAAAAATTTATGAAGTGCTTTTTTTTGAGAACCAAGTACGATATAATTAAGACTATACAGATTGGAGAGTGAAGTATGGAGAAAAAAGATTTATTAGCAAATTACGCAGCATCAAAACAGAATATGTGTATTACGAATGATACGATCTCGGACGGATTGTTTCAGGAGTATGGGGTAAACAGAGGACTTCGCGATGTCAACGGAAAGGGTGTATTGACAGGTCTGACCCGTATTTCAAAGATTGTGTCCTTCAAAGATGAAAATGGAAAACAGGTGCCATGTGACGGTGAGTTATGGTATCGCGGATATAATGTAAAAACACTGATCAAATCCATTGGACCGAACGAATTTGGCTTCGAGAAAGCAGCATATCTGCTGCTGTTTGGAGAACTTCCGGATCAGGCGCAGCTGGATGAATTCTGTGAGATGCTCGGCAACAGCCGGACACTTCCGACCAATTTTACCAGAGACGTTATTATGAAGGCGCCTTCTAAGGATATCATGAATTCCATGACACGAAGTATTCTGACACTTGCGGCCTATGATCCGTATACGACAGATTCTTCCATTGAGAACAATATCCGTCAGTGTATGCAGCTGATTGCCAATTTCCCGATGATCGCGGTATATGGATATCACGCATATAATCATTATGAAAATGATTCGAGTATGTATATTCACCGACCGGACCCGAAGCTTTCCACGGCAGAGAATTTCCTTCGTATGCTGCGGCCGAATAAGCAGTATACACAGCTGGAGGCACAGGTGCTTGATGTGGCACTGATGCTTCATATGGAGCATGGCGGCGGTAATAACAGTACGTTTACCACCCGTGTGGTTACTTCTGCCGGTACGGATACATATTCTGCCATCGCTGCAGCAATGTCTTCCCTGAAAGGACCAAAGCATGGCGGTGCCAACATCAAAGTTATGCAGATGATGAATGATATCCGGGAAAATGTGCATGACTGGAGCGATCGTGACGAGGTGAAGTCCTATCTTGGAAAGATGCTGGATGGACAGGTCTTTGATAAGAAGGGGCTGATCTATGGTATGGGACATGCCGTGTATTCCCTGTCTGATCCGAGAGAGCGTGTGTTCCGCAGCTATGTGGAGCATCTCGCGGAGGCAAAAGGGCGCCAGAAAGACATGAACCTTTACAATATGATAGAAGAAGTGGCTCCGGAACTGATCGCAGAAAAGCGTCATATTTTCAAGGGTGTCAGTCCGAATGTGGATTTCTACAGTGGATTTGTATATGAAATGCTCGGCATTCCATCGGAATTATATACACCATTGTTTGCCATTGCAAGAATTGCAGGATGGAGTGCACACCGGCTGGAGGAGCTGGTGGGATGCAACAAAATTATTCGTCCGGCATATAAGAGTGTTATGGAAGAACTGGAATAAGATTATTACAGCGGACAGAATTGCATTTTATTTTGCTCTGTGCTAGTATGGAAACAGAAACTTTCGTGTGTTATAACTATAATGGGGGAGAGGACTGATTATGAAAATAAAAGAAAAATATTATCGCTTTGCGGAAAAAGGGCAGCAGATACAGAGAGTAAACCGTTTTCTTGTAACAGAATATCTGATTTTTTATGCGTTTATTCTGTTTATGCTCTGGGCATCAAGAGCAAAAGGAGTACGTTCTTTGGGCTTTACGGCATTTGTCAGTGTGATTGCAGTAGTCTCCGGAGGTGCATTGCTCATCGGATGGAAGCGGCGTCCGGAATCGGAGCGGCTGAGATATCTGGCACTGATCGGGTTGTATCTCGTATCATTTTTCATGACTTTTGCTTATACGGAGAGCTTTATCCGTTTTCTGGGACTGGCTCCTTTTATCGGCTGTATTTTGTTTTTTGATCCGAAATATTCCAGAATCGGTGGCATCGGTTATCTTGTATTGAATGCGCTGACTGTCTTTGGTCAGATCCGTCAGCAGCCGGAAGGCGTAGCCGGGACAACCAATCTTGTACTGGATCTGCTGGCACTGGGGGTACTGGTATTTGCTGTGATCTTTACAACAAATGTGGCACAGAAATTCAACCATGATACCCGGCACAGTGAACAGCAGGAGCAGCGGAAGCAGCAGGCAATTTTAGACGATGTGATCGGTGTGGCGGAAGAAGTGCGTAAGGGTACGGAATCCGTGATGAAGATTGTCAATGATCTGAATGGATCGACAGAGGTGGTCAATGGTGCGATGAAAGATATTTCTTCCAGCACGCAAAGCACGGCGGAAAATATCCAGACACAGACAACCATGACACAGGATATCCAGCATTCAATTGAGCAGACACTGGAAAGTTCCGAGAATATGGTAAAAGTGGCAAAGCAGTCCGGGGAACTGAATCAGGAGAGTATGGAGATCATGGAACATCTGAAGAAACAGTCCGCAGTAATCGCAGAGACAAACTCCGGAGTGGCAGATTCCATGAAAGCGTTACAGGAGCGTACCGAGGCAGTAAAGAGTATTGCAGATACCATCTTTTCCATTTCCAGTCAGACCAATCTGCTGGCGCTCAATGCTTCTATTGAGAGTGCCCGTGCAGGGGAAGCCGGAAAAGGGTTTGCTGTAGTGGCTGATGAAATCCGTCAGCTGGCAGAGAAAACCAGAAGTGAGACAGAAAGCATCGCACAGATTCTGGATGAATTGTTTAAAAATGCAGAGGATGCAGCAACGGCGGTGAGCCGTTCGATTGAGGCTACCAATGCGCAGGATTCCATGATTGCGAAAGCATCTGAGAGTTTTTCGGGAATGAATGAGAATGTCAATACACTGGTTCAGGAGATCGAAGGCATTGACGGCATGTTAAACCGTCTGTCGGATGCAAACAATCAGATTGTAGACAATATCAGTAATCTTTCTGCAACAACGGAAGAAGTGACGGCCTCTTCCGTACAGGTAGCGGATCTGTCAGTTGAGAATTTAAACAATGCCGAGCAGGCAAAACAGAAACTTGACAATGTGCTTGCGGTATCTCATGAACTGGATAAGTACATAAAGTAAACAGATGGAATGAGATAAAGGTGCCTCAGCAGGAGAAATTCTGCTGAGGATTTTTACTACTATAACTTAGAAGGAGATAAAAATTATGAATATAACAATGAAACAGGTCGAGGGCGGTGTATGTGCGGCTGCAGGATTTTCCGCAAACGGATTAAACTGTGGGTTAAATCCGGATCGGAACAAAAATGATCTGGCACTGATATGGTCAGAGAAAGAGTGTACGGCAGCGGCTGTCTATACAACGAATAAAGTAAAGGGTGCACCAATCCTTGTGACAAAGAAACATCTGGCAGCAACCGGAAATAAGGCGAGGGCTGTTATTGTCAACAGTAAGAATGCCAATACCTGTAATGCAGACGGAGAAGAAAAGGCACAGATGATGTGTGATCTGGCTGCAGCAGAGCTGGGAATAAAGGCAGACGAGGTGATCGTGGCATCAACCGGTGTCATTGGACAGAAGCTTCCGATAGAACCGATCCGTGATCATGTGCAGGAGCTGGCACGCGGACTTTCTCCACAGAATCATGGAAAAGCAGCAAATGCCATCATGACAACCGATACCTATGCCAAGGAGACCGCGGTTTCTTTTACGCTTGACGGGAAGACCTGTACGGTTGGCGGTATGGCAAAGGGAAGTGGCATGATCCATCCGAATATGGCTACCACGTTAAATTTTGTTACAACCGATGTTGCGATTTCCTCAGAAATGATCCAGAAAGCACTTTCTGAGATTGTAAAGGTGACGTACAATTGTCTGAGCATTGATGGAGATACTTCTACCAATGATATGGTCAGTATTCTGGCAAACGGCATGGCAGAAAATACGCCAGTCACAGCAGAGGGAGAGGATTATGATACGTTCCGTCAGGCGCTGTATCAGGTACTCATGACGCTGACCAAGATGCTTGCCAAGGACGGTGAGGGAGCATCGAAGATGCTGGAGTGTACCTGTAGCGGTGCGCCGGATCAGGATACCGCAATCATTATTGCAAAGAGTGTGATCCGTTCCCCACTGTTTAAGTGTGCAATGTTTGGGGAAGATGCCAACTGGGGACGTATTTTATGTGCAATCGGTTATGCGGATGCGGAGTTTGATATCAACAAAGTGGATGTGGATCTGGCATCGTCCAAGGGAACCATTGCCGTATGCAGAAATGCTGCCGGTGTAGATTTCTCTGAGGAGAAAGCAAAAGAAATCTTAGAGGAAGATGAAATTTATATCAATATTGATCTGCATCAGGGAGAGGCATCTGCCAAAGCCTGGGGATGTGATCTGACGTATGATTATGTAAAAATTAATGGAGATTATAGGAGCTAGATAGAACATGGAAAAGAAAATCGGTTTTATCGGCTGTGGAAATATGGGAACAGCCATGATACAGGGAATTTTGGAATCCGGAAAATGCCCTCCGCAGGAGATGATGATTTCCTGTCGTACGAAGAAAACGCTGGAAGAAAAGAAAGCACAGTTCGGAGTGCAGATCAGGCGGCGGCGCGCTGTGATTATTACGTTTATTCCGTGCTTGGCAAGGGAGCGTGCGATGTCCCTGCCTATTCCGGAGCTTGCGCCTGTAACTAACGCTATCATTTCTTGTCCTCCGTTTTCTTTTCGGGCATTTTTACACCTGCCAAGATGAAGACCCTTGCATATTATGATGTGGTGAATTTTGCCAAA
>OGXJ01002898.1_pt1 | contig 10893 bp, 6 predicted proteins | sample 1576231 | NCBI WGS metagenome assembly OGXJ01 (sample SAMEA3541539, study PRJEB24748) | human gut metagenome | biome: human gut; feature: human-associated habitat; material: faeces | place: China | collected 2012
TGCCCGATCTGCTCTTCGGCGCGCTTGTCTTTGCAGAGCATATAGAGGTCGGAGATGCATTGCCTGGAAACGGCCCAGTTCCTCATTGAACTCAAGAAGCGGAAACTCCGTTACCCAGAGGAACTTAAATTCATTTTTGTCAAGCAAATCCATCTGTTTCGCAAGCTCCAGACGAAGGTTTCCAAGCACATCCCAGACAACTTTATTTTTATCCGCTGCAAACAACAGCAAATCGCCCGGCTCACCAGCCATTGCTTCTACTAAGTTTTTCAATTCCTCTTCTGTCATAAATTTTGCAAAAGAAGATTTATAGCTGCCATCCTCATTGATACACAGATAAGCAAGTCCTTTGGCACCAAAATCTTTTGCAAAGTCAACTAATTTATCAATCTTCTTACGTGGCATAGCGCCCTGTCCCTTCGCATTAATACCACGCACGGAACCGCCATTTTCAATGGCACCGGTAAATACGCCAAAACCACAGTTTTTAACGACTTCTGTCACATCATTAAGCTCCATGCCAAAGCGGGTATCCGGCTTATCCGACCCAAAACGGTCCATTGCTTCCTGCCAGGTCATACGCGGAATTGGGAGCGGAACATCCACATCAATCAAAGCAAACATTTTCTGTAATAATCTCTCATTGACATCCAGAACATCGTCCACATCAACAAAAGATAATTCCATATCAATCTGTGTGAACTCCGGCTGTCTGTCTGCACGCAAATCCTCATCGCGGAAACATTTTGCAATCTGGAAATAACGGTCATAACCGGAACACATAAGGAGCTGTTTTAACACCTGCGGACTCTGTGGCAGCGCATAAAAACTGCCCGGATGCACACGGCTTGGCACAAGATAATCACGTGCTCCCTCCGGTGTACTCTTAATCAAAATTGGTGTTTCAATCTCCAAAAATCCTTCATCTGCCAAAAACTGGCGTGCAACCATAGCGACTTTACTGCGCAAAATTAGATTACGCTGCAAATCCGGGCGACGCAAATCAAGATAACGATATTTCAAACGAAGTTCGTCTTTTGTTTTTGAATTCTCCTCAATTGGGAATGGTGGTGTTTCCGATTCCGAAAGAATCCGGATATCGGTGGCAACCACTTCAATCTCACCGGTTTTCAAATTCTCATTGATCGCACCGGAACGCTTTGTAACAGTTCCTGTAACAGCCACAACAAACTCACTTCTTAATTTTGCTGCTTTTTCAAACCCTTCTTTTCCAACATTGCTTTCTTCGAAAATAAGCTGGATAATACCGGAACGGTCTCTTAAATCCACAAAGACAATTCCGCCTTTGTTACGACTTTTCTGAACCCATCCCATCACGGTAACGGTTTGAGAAATATTTTCTGTTGTTAATTCCGCGCATCGGCATGTGCGCTTTAATCCTGTCATTGACTCTGCCATAATAACCTCCATAGATAACCCGATTGTATCGGTTTGTTTTGCTAATTAATCTGCGTAAATCATTTCAATCTCTTCATAGCCATCTGCCATGAGCTGTTCCTTCTGGAATTTTTTGTTCTTTTTCATAATATTAATAGCAACAATAATTCCTTTTTCTCTTTCGGCTTTTGCCTTTTCGATTACTTCTGCGATTACATCCGCAGATGCTTTTTTATCAATCAAATAGGCTTTTTTCTGAGCTGCCGACGGCACTTTGTAATCACGCTCTAAAAGCAGCATAACAATACGCTCAAATCCAATGGAAAATCCACATGCACATGTGTTATTTCCGGTGAACTTTCCAATCATTTCATCGTAACGTCCGCCGCCACCGACAGAACCGCCAAACTCATCCATCGCAATTTCAAAAATTGGTCCGGTATAATAACTCATACCACGGACAAGTGTCGGGTCAAAAACAATTTTAAAATTTGCTGTTTTAACTTTTTCTACTGTAGAAATAATAGTCTCCAAATCTTCGGCAGATCCCTCTTCCAAAAACTCGCCAAGCGTATCTTTCATATAGCGTACGCCCTCAATATCACTTGTTACTGTCTCAAATAAAGTCTTACATTTTTCTACGGATTCACCGGCATAACCGGCCTCTAAAAGTTCTGCCACAACGCCGTCCATACCAATCTTGTCCATCTTATCAAGAATGATAAACACCTCGTCGTATTCTTCTTCCGGGAATCCGCAGAAAGCAGCCATTCCTTTTAAGATTTTACGATTGTTAATGCGGATGGTAAAGTTTTCAAAATCCAGTTTACCAAGCAGCGTCGTCGTTGCGAGAATCAATTCAATTTCCGCTAAGTTTGACGGCTCACCCAAAATATCAATATCACACTGCATAAACTGACGGTAACGTCCACGCTGTGGTCTGTCGGCACGCCATACATTTCCCATCTGAAGTGCCTTAAACGGAACCGGCAGTTCATTTGCATTATTCGCATAATATCTGGATAACGGCACTGTAAGGTCATAGCGCAGACCACCATCAACCAAATCGCTTTCGGTTTCTGCCGTCTCCAGATTCAGTTTCTGACCACGTTTCAAAATTTTGAAAATGAGTTTTTCATTTTCACCGCCCTGTTTATTATTCAAATTTTCAATATGTTCCACACAAGGGGTCTCAATCGACTGGAAACCAAAAGTACGATATGTCTCTTTAATCTGTCCGATTACATAATCTCGAATCTCCATCTCTCTTGGCAGAATGTCTTTCATTCCGGTTGTTGGTTTTTTCTTTAATGCCATAATTTCTTTTTCCTTTCTATCATCTCATCAATGCGGAGAATATAATCATCCACACTTTTTACGTTTTCAATGCGCTCCATACGGTTTTCTTCATGAATGACATACTTTGTGGAGCCGCCGCTGCCAAGTGCCGCAATCGTTTCCCATTCTTCCATGATTAACGTATTATATAAACACTCCTTACCCGGTTTTGCATAGGCAACATTTTCCTGATTTGTATTTCTTGTGGTACCTGCCTTATTTTTCTGGCGGTACATATAATACGGCAGATATCCGTAATCTCTTAAGATATCCTCGCTTGCCTTCTGAATAATCGGAATCAGTGTATCTTCCGGGCGAATTTCTCCACCTCTCTCCATCTGTTCACGTCTCATTCTGGATGCTCTCTTAATCACAAGCGTATGCACGGTGACACTATCCGGGTCAAGTTCATGGATTTTATACAGCGTATTGCAAAAGTCCACTTCATCTTCTTCCGGCAATCCAACAATCACATCCATATTAATGTTATCAAAACCAGCCTTACGTGCCATCCAAAATGTTTCATTCACACGTTCTACTGTGTGATTTCTACCGAGCAATTCTAATGTATGCTGCTTCATTGTCTGTGGATTAATGGAAATACGCGTCACACCGGCACGTTTTAAAATTTCAAGTTTTTCCATTGTAATACTGTCCGGTCTCCCGGCTTCCACCGTAAACTCAAGTGCCTTTTTTACATCCAGATGCTTTTGTATCATATCCATCAGTTTCTGTAACTGCTGCTCATTCAGAGATGTCGGCGTTCCGCCCCCTACATAAATGGTATGCAGCGGTCTCTCTCCGGCCTGCAGACTAAAAGCAGCCATCTCTTTTTCCAGTGCCTCTAAATAGGCATCCACCTTTGTGGCATAACTCTTGTAATCATAAGAAGAAAAGGAGCAGTACTGGCAGATGGAAGGGCAGAACGGAATTCCAATGTAGACACTGTATCCGTTTTTTTCATCCAAATCTTTTACCATCTCATATTCTTTCTCTGCAACATCCATCACAAGAGAAATCTTTGCTTTGCTCACCAGATATTCTTCTTTTAAGCACTCACGGACTTCTTCTTTGGTTTTCCCTTCAAAAAGCATGCGAAGTGGAATTTTCGCAGGACGAATCCCGGTAAGAATCCCCCATGGCAGTGTCTTATTTGCTTTCTCTGAAAACTGTCTGTACACCGCAGCTTTTACACTGTTTTTATCATAGCCTATCGGTAAATCCAAATGAAAGAAAAGCTCATCTCCAAAATAACATGACAAGGGATATCCCTCTTGCTCTTTCCAGTCTTCCCTCTCTTTAATTTCACAAGGGTGTTCCGGAAAAAAACTCTGGGAAAGTGCTCTCATATCATAAGCAAATTCCAATGGCTTTTTGTCATTTTTCTTCATTTCAAAAGTAATCATACATAAATCCCCTATGCATATGGATTGTTTGCCGCCTCATAGGCAACCGTTGTTTCCGGCCCATGTCCCGGATAAATTTTAACATCATCCGGCAGCACAAGCACTTTATTCCGCACGGAATCTAACAACTGTGCCGTATTTCCGGTCGGCAAATCCGTTCTGCCAATCGATTCCATAAAAATGGTATCTCCACTAAATAAAGCCTTCTCCTTTTCTTCATAATAACAGCATCCGCCTTTCGTATGCCCCGGCGTATAAATGACACGGAATACAAATCCGGCAATCTCAAGTTTCTCACCGTCACGCAGTAACATCTCAGGCTCAATTGCCACCTCATAGCCTGCCATCGCACTGGCATTCAGATGCGGGTCTTTCAAAACATCAAGTTCTTCCCTGTAAGCATACACTTTTCCACCAACATAAGAGACAAGGTCACTCACGCCGGTAATGTGGTCAAAGTGTCCGTGTGTTAATAAAATCCCCTCACAGTCCCAGCCGTTTTTGCGAATCTGGTCTGCTATTTTTTTTGCTTCGTCACCAGGGTCAATCACAACACAAGAATTGGTACCTTCCTGATGAATGATATAACAATTAGTACATACCTGACCTACTGTCAGCATAATAATTTCCATAATATTTCTCCCTTTTTAACCGTTCGTGCTTCGCTCAATGTCGTTTACACTTTCTACGGATTTTAATTTACTGATTAACCGGTCTAACTGTTCCACACCATGTGTTTCAAATCCAACGGTAATCGTTGCGCGCTCCTGCTTGGTTGTGCGGACATTCATGGATTTCACATCAATATTATTTTCCGTAAAAATACGGGAAATGTCAAACAATACACCACTTCTGTTATAACAGTAAATGACGATTTCAACCGGATAAACCTCACCGCTGTCTTTTGCCTCCGGACTCCATTCAGCTTCAATCAGGCGATTTTTCTCCGATACCGGCAGGTGAATCATATTCACACAATCGGTACGGTGAATTGACACACCGCGGCCTCTTGTAACAAATCCGACAATTTCATCTCCAGGAACCGGGCTGCAACATTTCGAAAAACGAACTGCCAAATCGTCCAAACCTTCCACGATAATACCGCTTTTGCTCTTTAAGTGTTCTTTGGATGAGTGTTCTGCCACCTGCTTTGCCTCTTTTGCATTTTCAATTACTTCATGCACCTGAGCATCCGAAACAATGCGTTTGTTTTTCTTGTTATACTCATCTTGTAACTTATTAACAACCTGCCCTTCTTTTAAACCACCGTGCCCAATTGCGGCACACACAGACTCCCAGTCACGAAATCCATATTTGCGGATGCAGGCTGCTGTATATTCATTTCGCAAAAGAACCGAAAGGTCAATGCCTTTGTTTTTGCAGTAAGTATGCAAAAGTTCTTTTCCTTTAATAATATTATCTTCCTTAAATTCGTTACGGAACCACTGGTTAATTTTATTCTTTGCCTGACTGCTCTTGACAAGATTTAGCCAGTCACGGCTTGGACCACGGCTGTTTTGACTGGTAATAATGTCAATGCGGTCACCATTTTGAATCTCATAATCCAGTTTCACGATACTGCCATTTACTCTGGCACCCACCATTTTATTTCCCACTGCTGTGTGGACAGCATAGGCAAAATCAATCGGTGTGGAGCCGGCAGGAAGATTTTTTACATCTCCATTTGGTGTAAAGCAGTAAATTCGGTCGGAATACAAATCCAAATCACTTTTAATGGAACTCAAAAATTCCTTATTATCATCCATGTCATGCTGCCATTCCAAAATTCTACGCAGCCATGCCATCTTCTCTTCTTCTCTCTGATTTTTGGAGCTGTTGCTTCCACCGCTCTCTTTGTAACGCCAGTGAGCCGCAATACCATATTCTGCCGTTCGATGCATTTCATACGTACGAATCTGAATTTCAAACGGCTGACCGGTCGGACCAATCAGCGTCGTATGCAGAGACTGGTAATGATTCGGTTTCGGCATCGCAATGTAGTCTTTAAAACGCCCCGGAATCGGTTTATACATCTCATGAATAATACCAAGTGCCGTGTAGCACTCCTGATCATTGTCCACAATAATACGAATCGCAAATAAATCGTAAATCTGGTCTAATGTCTTATGCTGTTTTGCCATCTTTCGGTAAATACTAAACAAGTGTTTTACACGTCCGTCAATGGTCGCCTTGATATTGTTTTCAATCAGCCGCTTATCCACTTCTTCCATAATTTCTTTTACGAAATTTTCCTTATATTCCTTGATGGCATTAAACTGTTCGCTCAAATCCCGATAAGCTTCCGGCTCTAAATACTGTAAAGACAAATCATCTAATTCAACCTTTACTTTGGATATACCAAGCCGATCCGCAATCGGCGCATAAATCTCCATCGTCTCTTTTGATTTTTCTTTCTGTTTCTCCGGCTTCATAAACTGCATTGTCCGCATGTTGTGAAGGCGGTCAGCCAGTTTAATAATAATTACGCGGATATCTTTCGCCATCGCAAGAAACATCTTACGCAGATTTTCCGCCTGTAACTCTAATTTATCAGAAGAATAATTCAACTGTGTCAATTTCGTAACACCATCCACCAATGCCGCAATTTCTGCGCTGAACATCTCTGTCAAATCTTCTGTCGTATATTTTGTATCTTCAACAACATCGTGAAGCAGCCCCCCCACGATGGTCTCCTTATCCATCTCAAGCTGTGCAAGAATTATCGCCACACATACCGGGTGAATCAAGTATGGTTCGCCGGATTTTCTCTTCTGGTCTTTATGGGCATCCTTCGCCAGTTCATAAGCTTTGTTAATCATCTCCAAATCATTGGAAGGATGGTAACTGCTGACCGTTTTTTTCAAGATTTCAAACAAATCATCCGGATCTGTAAAATTCGGCGGAATCAATTCCGTTGACAATTCACCGGTATCAAACGTTTCAACCAATCCGACTGTCTTTTCTTCCTCCATATGGCTCCTCCTTCTTATGTGGTATCTTACTTATTATAATGGGATTCCCTTGAAAATGCAACTATCAACTATTCGTTTGTTTTCCCCTTCTCCGTTTCCATATGAATCTGATTCCCGTCTGAAACTGCCTCAATCGTTCCCATCGTATCCGTGCGGTATATCTGCACATCATCATCCTCAAGCTTAGCAAGAGTAGCTGCATGAGGATGTCCATAAGAATTGTCTTTTCCCGCGCTGATAACAGCATACGCCGGATCCGCTTTTGTAAGAAAATTATCCCCCGTTGCCGTATAACTTCCATGATGCCCAACTTTTAGCACATCACATTCGAGATCGTAATTCTCTTTTATCATATCCTCTTCTGCTTTTTCTTCCGCATCGCCCATAAATAAAAAGCGGTTTTTCCCATAGGCAAGCTGCACCACCAAAGAATTATTATTTGCTTCCTTATAATTTTTGAGCGGTCCCAAAAAACGGATTACCACATTTTTTTCAAACCGGTATTCCTTTCCGATTTCCGGCATCTGTGCCGTCTTATTCACACTCTTTAATGCACTTTCCACATCCCGGTACGTTTTCGTCTGTTTTTTTGCCTCAGGCAGATACACCGTGTCTACTTGAACATTGTTAATGACATCATCAAGGCCTCCGACATGGTCACTGTCCGGATGAGTTCCTACTAATATATTTAACTTTTTGATACCCTTTTTCTTAAGATAAGAAACAACCATCTGCCCTTTTTCATTTTTCCCAGCATCAATTAACATACTAAAGTTTCCTTTTTGAATAAGCGTAGCATCCCCCTGTCCCACATCGATATAAGAAACCGTAAGGCTGCCACCATCCGCTTTTGTCTCAACAGGCTTTTCCTTTTCTTTTGATTGTGGCCCCACGAACGGATAATCCCCGCCTGCGGCTTGTAGCGACCGGCCAATGTACGTGCTGACTGCAACAAGATTTCTTTATACCGTTCATCCTGAGTCAGCCGGTATCCGTTGCCATAACTGCAATACATTTTGAAACCCATATCATGTGTCTTTCCATTCATTTTCTCCTGTTCCAGCATATCGGTGTGTTGCTGCGCTTTCTTTTTCCAGAAATTGTTCTGAGTGTATTCGTAGACATACCACAGTTCTCCCGGAAAGAAGCCACTGGTCCAGTCTTTGGAAGGAACCAGATGTAAGGTACCGTCCGGTTCGGAATTGCGGGGATTGGTAAGTTCTCCCCAACCGTTCTTTTCCCGTTTCTTGCGGCTCTCGGGTGTTTCGTTGGTACGGGCATAGTCTATCTCGTCAAAAGCAACACGTAGTTGCAATTGTGCGAACATCATATTATCTTCTACCAGCGTGTTCCCGAGTTTGGGAGTGCAGGAAGAGGCTAATCCGATCCACAATCCCAAGGCGAGAGTATGTGATATGCGTTGTATTCTTCTTTTCATATATTTATGTATTTAGTCTGAGTATTTTCCGGTTTCATTTCTCCAGACGGACTGCAATAGGGTTCATGTATTGATTTCCTTGATATTGTTTGCCTTTCAGGTTGCATTCAAATGCTCCTTCGGGTAAGCTTATTTTGCCGATCCGGATACTGCTGCTTCCCTTCCTCTCGTGATAAGGAGGATAATTTGCTTCAAATATTTTTCCGTTGATTTCCACAATCACTGTTCCCTTATCATCTTTTCCGGCTGTGTTATAATCCAGATAAAGAGTGTATTCCGCCGGCTCATTGAGACGGAGTCTCCATTTCATACTTTGACTCTCATTCTTCCAGTTTTTGACATAGTTGCGATTGGGCTTGCCATCGCCATAACCGAGTCCTCTTCCTTGTAACTCTGCATCGAACGTATAGAGTACATTTGTTTGTCCGGCGTCAAGCAGGCGGATCGGGTTGGGAAGTTTCTGTTTGCCCAATACCAAAGCAATGACTGAATTTATACTATCCGGGGCTTTGGCGGGAACTGTCAGTTCGTAGTCATCCGTATTCAGACGTTTGAACTGGACAGAAGCCTTTTTATCTGCGAGAAACCATCCTTTTCTAATGTCGGAACGTAATCCGCCGATAATCAGTTTGCTGTCAGCAGGCCAGCGATAGACGTGAACATATAGAGTATCTCCTTTTAAAGTCGTTACTCCCCAAGGTTGTATAGGCAGGTTAGTCCGCCGGGTGCCATAGATACTTTCTCCATTTACTTTCAACCACTTTCCGATTCCTTGAAATACCTCTATGTCTTTTGAATCCCATTGTCCGTTCCCCATCGGACCGACGTTCATCAGAATATTCCCACCTTTGGAAGCGGCGCTAGCTAACAACTGGACGAAGAAAGGTACGGATTTGCGAACAGTATCTACCCGGCTATATCCGTATGATTCGTTGGTAGTGGGAATGGATTCCCAAGCTCCTTTGGTGGGGAAGAAAAAGGCAGACCGGTCGCCCGTGTTGCGATAATCACCCATATTCTGTGAGCCGAATCTCACTAATCGTCCGTTGACTACAATTTTATTTTCCCGGTCAACCTCCCGAATTGCTTCCAGAATACGGATATTCAGATAAAGCGGAAGTTTGCTCGGGGTATCGAACCAGAGGATATCCGGATCATACTTCTTGACAAGCTCCTGTATCTGAGGTATTGACTTTTCGTTCACGTATTTTTCTGCTCTAGGTAGAAAATTGCGGCGTTCCCCTTTCCACCAGTTAGCTCCGCCCAGCAACTTGTCTCCGCCCGGGTTATCATAATCCCAGTCATTGCCCGGAGCGTCCGGATGTTCCCAATCGAAAGCGTGCGAATAATAGAAACCGAACTTGATTCCGTATTTCCGTGCCGCTTTCCGCAATGCTTCCATCGGATCTTTGCCATACCGTGTCATCCGCATATCGTAAGGATAGGCATCGGACAGATACATGGCGAAACCATCGTGATGTTTGGCTGTGATGATGAAATACTTCATTCCTGCTTCTGCCGCATGACGTACCCATTCTTCCGCATCGAACTCGGTGGGATTAAAAGGAGCAACCAGTTCTTTTTTGTATTGTTCCAAAGGAATGCGGCCTTTACGCATCAGGTGTTCGGTATATCCTCCCAGCTCTTTACCTTTCCAAATACCTGCCGGGACGGAATACACTCCCCAATGGATGAAGCAACCGAATTTTGCTTCATTGTACCATGCCATACGGTTGTCGTAATTCTTACGTGATTCTTTCCACCATCCGTTGCCTGCTTTTACAATCGCCTCTTTATCTTGGGGAAGCTGTGTATTGGCAGGCACCTCCAGTCCTTGTTCATCACCATTCTGTGCTTGAACGTTGAAAGTGATGTTGCTGATAGCGAGGCAACAAGCAAATGCGATGGATTTATGATAACTTTTCATAGCATACATTTTTTATTTCAATGAATAGGTTTCTCCTTTTTTAGTCTCTATCACCTGTTCTTCTTTGGAGAATCCCTCCCGGATACGGCAAGTGCCTCCTAGATTTGAAGTGACGGATAATCGGCTGATTTTTCCTTTTTTCCATTCCATGTCGATTGTAAAACCACCTCTGGCACGGATACCACGGATACTGCCTTCCTGCCAGTTGTCAGGTAATGCCGGCAATAGGTGGATGTATCCTGCGTGGCTTTGCAGGAGCATTTCTGTAATGCCGGCGGTAGCACCGAAATTACCGTCAATTTGGAAGGGTGGGTGAGCGTCGAATAAGTTGGCGTATGTGCCGCCTCCTTTGATACTGACTTGGGTGGCGTCTACATATTTACCAGGACATCTTACAATGGGGTTGGCTATCCT
>OGXJ01002899.1_pt1 | contig 10883 bp, 9 predicted proteins | sample 1576231 | NCBI WGS metagenome assembly OGXJ01 (sample SAMEA3541539, study PRJEB24748) | human gut metagenome | biome: human gut; feature: human-associated habitat; material: faeces | place: China | collected 2012
TTTAGAGTTACACCATTTTATTATTTCATGTGTCTACTCTAAGGGGATTATATCAACTGAGAGTACCGCTACATATTATTCTTCCTCGCGGATAGTCTTAACGCCAAAAAACAAAATATACCACATGGCACACCCAAACCACTGCCACTGTTCTGCCTGCGCCCTCGTCGCGGAGCACTTTGAGTATCACCGCTTCGTTAAGGCTGTCAAGATCGCTTGTCGGCTCGTCAAGTATAGCGAACATCTTGTCCCTTGCCGCCATGCCGTTCATAGCAACGTGAAAAAGAAAGTTGCCTAACCTTCTCATTTGTATGAAAAAAAATCAGCCGAGAGCATCAAACAAACAGTACAGCTTTTATAGCTATTTAGGAAAATACAGAGTAAATTCTGCACCATTGTCAACCTCGCCATATGCTTCTATCCTGCCGCCATGACGCTTTATTATGCGGTCTGCCGTGGCAAGTCCAATGCCGCTTCCCTCGTATTCTTCGTCAAGATGAAGCCGCTGAAAAACGCCGAAAAGCTTGTCAGCATATGCCATGTCAAACCCTGCGCCATTATCTCTGAAGGATATTACCACATAGCTCTCGTCAGGTATTGCAGACACTGTTATAACAGCGTTCTGCCTGTGGCGGGTGAATTTGAAAGCGTTCGTCATAAGGTTTTTCACAAGCATTCTCACCAGCACATCATCACCGCTTATTTGCGGCAAACTGCCCTCGATAAGAGTTATGTTTCGCTCAGGCTCAGCGGACTTGCACTCGTCGAAGATATCCCTTACTAATTCATTCATATCAAGCGTTTCATATTCAGGCTCGATACTGCACATTTTTGAGAAACTCAGAAGCCGTTCTATCATTGTGATAAGCTTTGCAGTCTTACCCTCTATCATTGAAGCTATCTTCAATGCGTCCTCTGTGTTGCCTGCGCTTATGTCCTTTTTCAGCGTATCAGCCAACATCTGCGTAACATTCAGCGGCGAACGCAGATCGTGAGATATTGCCGAACAAAACAGACTAAGCTCATTGTTTGCCGCCTCAAGCTTTCTGCGTTTGCTGTATATTTCAAGGTGAGTTTTCACTCGTGCCAAAAGCTCCTCCTTTGTAAACGGCTTCACAACATAGTCACAGCACCCAAGCTCAAAGCCCTTTTTTATCATAGCAGGGTCGGATTCAGAAGTCATGAAGATAACAGGTATCTCATTTGTTTCCTCATCAGATTTGAAATGCCTGCAAAGCTCCAGACCGTCCATGCCCTCCATTTTGATATCCAAAAGAACAAGGTGTGGCTTGCTCTTTTCCATCATTTTTAGAGCCGCCTTTGCACTTGTCGCCCCAAGCACCCTGAAGCCCTCATTTCGCAGGATAGTGCCTGCAAAGGCGATATGCTCAGGCATATCGTCAACAATAAGTATCTCCGCTTTTTCAAACATTTCATCACCGCCTTGCCTAAAAAATGCTATTCCGTCATGAGTCTTTGTACCTCGTCCTTGTCTGCAAGCTTTGTTTCGTTTGCATAGATTATCTCGCCCTTTTCCATTACATAAAGCTTGTTGGTGTTTTCAAGAACAAAGTCCAAATACTGCTCCACAAGAAGCACTGTTATGCCTTTCCACTCGTTTATTTTCTGTATCGCCGCTCCTATATCCTGAATTATCGACGGCTGTATGCCCTCTGTAGGCTCGTCAAGAATAAGTATCTTCGGCTCTGCTGCGAGGGCTCTTGCAATTGCTAACTGCTGTTGCTGACCGCCTGAAAGGTCGCCGCCCTTACGCTTTGCAAACTTCGGAAGTATAGGGAATAGATCATATATATAATCAGGCACTTTGCCCTTACCGCCCTTTGGCTGCAATCCAAGCTCGATATTTTCCTCAACTGTCATCCGTGAAAAAATATCACGTCCCTGTGGAACATAGCCTATGCCAAGCTTTACACGCTCATAGACAGGCTTTTTGATGATGTTCTCCCCGTCAAATATTATCTCGCCTTTCGGGGTCTTTACAATTCCCATTATGCTTTTGAGAGTGGTGCTTTTGCCAACGCCATTTCTGCCGATAAGCCCCACTATCCCGCCTTTTTCTACCTCAAAGCTCAGGTTTTCTATAACACGGCTCTCACCGTAATATGAGTCAACGTTTTTCAAGCTTAGCATTTTACTCGCCTCCTCTTCCCAGATAAACAGCCTGAACTGTCTTGTCTGCAAGTATGTCGCCGATGTTGCCCTCCATGAGCATTTTGCCCTCATGAAGCACGGTTACGATATCAGCTGCCTGCTTTACAAAGTCCATATCATGCTCGATAACGATAATAGTGCAATCCTTTTTTATCTCCTTTAGGATCTCGCCCGTTCGGAAAGTTTCGGGCTTACCCATGCCTGCGGCAGGCTCGTCAAGCATTATTATCTCAGGCTTCTGCACAAGCTGCATCGCTATCTCAAGCCACTGCTTCTGACCATGAGCAAGACTGCCTGCACGTTCTGACGCTTTATCCTCAAGTCCCACACGTTCAAGCGTCGAGCGGATATTTTCCATATCCTCCTTTGAAGGCTTTTTGAAAATAGAATCAAGTATGCCCTTGTGACCCTTTAGAGAAAGTATCATGTTCTCCTCCACAGTGAGGTTTACGAATACAGATGGTACCTGAAACTTTCTTCCCACGCCCTCCTGCACGATTTTATATTCCTTCATGCCTGTGAGCCTTACGGCTTCTCTGCCTTTGGGGTGGAAAATAACTGTGCCGGAGGTGGGCTTTGTCTTTGCGCAGATTATGTCAAGAAGCGTGGTCTTTCCAGCGCCGTTGGGTCCGATGAAAAAGTGTATGCTGTTGCGCATGACCTTTGTTCTCACCTCTGTGAGAGCGTAAAAGCCGTCAAAGGAAACGGAAATATTGTTTATTTCAAGAACAACGTCATTTGTCTTTGTATCTGCAGCCATTTTACGCCGCCTCCTTTGCCTTGTCTTTGCCCTTTGCTTTAAGCTTGCGGAAAAGTGCTGGGAGCTGTTCGCTGACGATGCCAACGATACCGCTCTTGAAGAATATGATAGTCACGCAGAACACTGCGCCGATTATATACTGCCATATCTCAACCATGCTTCCTGAGCTGAGATTATACTCGCAGAGATTTATAAGAAGCGCACCAATAACAGCGCCTATTATCGTTCCTCTGCCGCCGACAGCTACCCATATGACCATTGTGATAGAATAGGAAATAGTCATTTGTGACGGAGTAATGCTTCCGTTGAAATTTACAAAAACTGCGCCTGCGATACCAGCCAAAGCTGCAGACAGCACATAGATAAAGTTCTTATATGCGCTTACCTTATAGCCCGAAAAGTATGTTCTGTTCTCGCCGTCTCTGATAGCGATAAGGAGCTTGCCGAACTTACGGCTAACAAGGAATCTTGACAGTGCAAAGATAAGGGTCATAAGGATAAGTGCAAGATAATAGAGCTTGAACATCTCGTTTCTGTGAAGATTGCCCTTGATGCTTCCGAAAATGGTCTTTATCTCTGTGATACCCACGTTTCCGTTCGTGTAGGTAGAAAGTGCGATAAAGATAGAATAAGCCGCCCATGTGAGTGCCTGTGAGATGATAGAGAAATAAACGCCCTTTACTCTGTTTTTAAAGATAAAATATCCGATAATAAACGCCACCACTGAGGGTACTGCTATAATAAGGATAAGGGTCAGAGCAAAGGAGTTGAAAGGCTTCCAGATAAGAGGAAGTTCATCAAGTCCGCCTATGTGCATAAAGTCTGTTATCTTGCCGCCTGTTTCCTGAAGTTTAAGATACATTGCCATGCAGTATCCACCAAGGGCAAAATAAAGTCCGTGACCAAGGCTCAGGATACCTGTATAGCCCCATATAAGGTCGATACCCATTGCGACAATTGCGAACGCCATACACTTGCCGAGAAATATAACTGTAGATGAACCGGAGAGCATTCCGGCATTAAGAAGCAGCGGCATGATGCCAAGAATTATTGCTATTATAAGGAAGCTTATAGCAGCTCCCCTCTTTTTGAAAAATCTGCTTAGTTTCATTGACCGAAACACCTCCCTTACTCGTCAAGATTTCTGCTCTTGATAACGAAAAGTCCCTGTGGACGCTTCTGCAAAAAGATAATAACGATAAGCAGAACGATAGCTTTTGCGATAGTTGATGAAGTATAGTTCTCTGTGAAAATGCTTGCAGAGCCTATTATCACAGAGCCGATAGCAGTGCCGAGAAGTTTGCCGACGCCACCGAGAACAACTGCCATAAAGCTGTTTACTATGTAGCTCTGACCTACAGTCGAGTCGATAGAACCAAGAAGCGCCACTGAACAGCCTGCGATACCGGCAAGACCTGAGCCGATAGCAAAGGTAATGTTATCCACCTTGCGTGAGTTTATGCCCATACATTTTGCCATTGTTCTGTTTTGCATAACAGCTCTCATCTGCTTGCCGAAGTTTGACTTATACATGATAAACCACACCAGAAGCAGACAAAGTGCCACAAGAAGAATGATGAAAAGTCTGTTGTATGAGAATGTACAGCCGCCTATCTTTATTCCACCGTTCAGAAATGACGGTGCTGTTACGTTTACGCCCTGTGTGCCGAAAATGCTTCTTGCCGCCTGCTGTAAAATAAGGCTTATGCCCCATGTTGCAAGCAAGCTGTCTATCTCCCGCCCGTATAATCGGGAGATGATAAACTTTTCAAGCAAGCTTCCAAGAATGAACGTAACGCCGAATGCGGCAGGGATAGCAACAAAATAATAAACGTCACGAATGCTTTCGGGACAGTATTTTACGAATATTTGCTGAACGACATATGTCGTATATGCGCCTATCATCACAAACTCTCCATGAGCCATGTTTATTACTCTCATAAGCCCGAAAGTTATTGCAAGACCGAGAGAAGTAAGTAGTATGATAGAACTAAGGCTTACGCCGTTGAACATAGTGTTTATAAAACGATCCATAGATTTTTGCCACGTCCTTTCGTGCCCTTAATAATGCACAGCCAAATTACTGACTGTGCATTAAAGGATACTTACAGAGGATTTATTATGAAATATGCTTATTCAAGAGGCTGGATCCCTGCCTTAACTGCCCATTCATAAGTTGAGAGATATGGGTCCGGAGCAACAGGGTCAGTTGCGTATATCTCGTTGATAAGTCCGTCATCGCCCACCTGACCGATCCTTACAGGCTTTACAAGGTGGTGATTGTCGCCCTGGATAGTTACAGTGCCTTCCGGTGCGTCAAAGGATATCTCACCTGATTCAACCGCCTTGATAACGTCCTCAGGCTCAAAGCTGTCTGCCTTTTCGCAGGCTGCTTTCCAAAGGTAAACTGCGTCATATGCGGCTTCCGCAGGGTCAGATGTTACTCTGTTCTCACCGTACGCGTCCTTATATGCCTTAACAAATTCCTTGTTCTTTTCTGTGTCTGTTGTCTGATAATAGTTCCATGATACCATGTGACCCTTAAGGATATCAGCGCCAATTGTAGCGACCTCTTCCTCTGCGATAGAGAATGACATTGTCATGTAATCCTTGCTTGTATAGTTCTTTTCAGACATCTGCTTGAAGAATGAAACGTTGCCTGTTCCGTTAAGAGTGTTGATGATAACGTCAGGCTTTGCAGCTTCGATCTTTGAGATGATAGCTGCAAAATCCGTCTGATCCATATCTGCATACTCTTCACCAACGGCTTTTGCACCCTTTGCTTCAAGCTGTGCGTTGATTATCATGTTCGCTGTTCTTGGGAAAACGTAGTCAGAGCCAAGGAGGAAGAACTTCTTATAGCCCTGATCAAGCAGATAATCGATAGCAGGAACGATCTGCTGGTTTGGCGCTGCGCCTGTGTATACGATATTCGATGAGCTTTCCATGCCCTCATACTGAACAGGATACCAAAGAAGTGAGCCGTATTCCTCAACAATAGGCTTAACAGCCTTTCTTGACGATGAAGTCCAGCAGCCGAAGATAGTTGAAACGCCCTCGCTGTCAATAAGCTTTTCAGCCTTTGTTGCAAAGGTTGACGGTTCGGAAGCTCCGTCCTCCTCGACGTATTCTATCTGCTTGCCGTTTACACCGCCTGCGGCATTTATCTCCTTGATAGCAAGCACCTCAGCGTCACGAACTGACTTTTCACTGATAGCCATTGAGCCTGTGAGGGAGTGAAGAAGCCCTACCTTAACTGTGTCGCCGTCACCACTGCTTGAGCCCCCTCCTGAGCCGCAGGCTGTGAGCATCGTTGCCGCCAGAGCCGCTGCTGAAAGCACCGCTAAAAATCTCTTCATTCTTGTCTTTTTCATAGTGTTTTCCTCCAATTCATTTTACTTTCCCATACTAAATGCAATAAAAAATTGGCTCTCTGCACCAAAGGGTATTTCCCTTGACAGATAAACCAACTTCATTGTTGTGATATTCAGTTTTTTACCTAAAACAGACCAAGCTGTTTAAGTGCCTTATCATTTTCCGCTGTACCTTTTTTATCGAGAATATCCTCTCCAAGCTTTATCTTCAGATACTGAATGATAAGCTCAGTGCATTTATCCATTCCCATACGGTCAGAATTAAGGGTCATATCGTAAAGCACCGGATTTGTCCACGTTTCACCGCCCGTGTAATACTTATAGTAATCGGCACGATAGCGGTCGGTCTGATAGATCATTCTGTGAGCTTCTTCTTCGGTAACGCCAAGACGTTCTATAACATTTTTCACGCAGAAAGCTCTTGGAGCTTCTATATACACGCTTACGGTGTTTTCATAGTCACGCAGCAGGTGATTTGCACATTTTCCAATGATAATGCAGGATTGCTGTTTGGCAAGCTCCTTGATTATCTTTGCCTGAATATTGTAAAGATTAACGTCGGAAATGAAGCTCTTGTCCGTCGGCTCAACGATATCGTCCTTGTTCGCAGACTTCATAAGTCTTTTGATAAGGTGGTAGCCCCTCAGCTTTTCGTCCACCTGAAAAAACAGATCCTTGTTTATTCCGCTGTAGTTTGAAGCCATGCTGAGTATCTGGCTTTCATAGCAAGGTATCCCAAGCTGTTTTGAAAGAGCAAGTCCGATCTGCTTTCCTCCGCTTCCGAAACCTCTTGCTATGGTAATAACGAAATTGTCCATTTCTATCACCTCCTGTGCTTATAGTATAGCACAAGGGTCAAAAGATAAAAACACTAAAAATCAGAGAAAATCCTATATTTTTCAGACAAGTCACAATGATTGTTTATACTGTGCAGGGGAAACGCCCGTTATCTCTTTAAACACCTTTGTGAAATAGTCTGCACTTGAATAGCCAAGCTCCTCGCTTATCTCATAGGCCTTCATTCCGCTTTGCCGCAAAAGCTTTTTGGCGTATTCTATTTTCACAAGGGTGCTGAATTTGCTGAAGCTTTCCCCTATCTGCCGCCTGAAAAGCTTGCCGAAATAGTCACGGCTGAAGCCAAAATGCTCCGCCGCCTGCTCAACTGAGATATCCCGACAGCTTGTATTTGAAAAATATGTGCAGATATCCTGAGTAAAGCTGTCTCCGCTACTTTTGCCCACGGCTTCAAGTGCCGAAAGCACATAGTCTGAGCAGGTGTTTTCAACCTTCTTCTCTTCAAGCTTTTCGGTTACACGTCTTAGCATATCTCCAAGCTTTTGCTCATTGACTGGCTTTAAAAGATAGTCAAACGCCCCAAGCACAAGCCCTTTTCGTGCATATTCAAACTCGTCATATGAGCTTATGAAAGCCACTGCCACATCTATGCCAAGCTCGTTTATCTTTCCAAGAAGCTCTATGCCGTCAATAAACGGCATTCTTATATCCGTCAGCACAAGGTCAAAATCTTCGGATCTAAGCACAGCAAGAGCGTCCTTGCCGTTTGACACCTCTTTTGCTATAACAAAGCCACATTCTTTCCACACTGACATTCGTGAGTAGATAAAACGCATATCTGCGTCGTCCTCCGCCAAAAGTATCTTATACACACTTGTCACCTCCATAGATCCTCAGACTGTGTGATGCTTAGAAGATCATATCTGTTTATGTATTCTTCAAGCCGCCTGAAATTCGTCTTTTTCATAAACTTCTTGAACTCTGCCCTGTGCTGTTGAAAATATTCTGCCACAGAGATATCAAAGGCTTTGCAACGGTCTAAAAGCCCTTTTACAAGCTGTGAGTTTTTCTGATCATCTGCATTCTGCGGACTGCTGTCATCATCAAGCTGCAAAAATTTCTCAAGCCTGCTCACAGCCTTATGCCACTGTTCCTCAAAATCTTTTGTATCAGCATTTTGCAGTGCATCAGTTTTAAGAGTATCGTTTAGCGCCTTTGCGCTTTCATGAAGCCGTCTGCAGCAGAGATTGCCCGAAAGCCCCATAATGTCATGGAGAATTATCCGTGCGTTCATATAGCTTCCCGCTTCGATATGCTGGCAGATATATTTCTGGTCGTTTCCGTGGTCGGAAATAAAACGCTTTATTATATCAAAAAGTATGCTTTTGCTGCCGCCCAAAGCGTCAAGGCAGGCAACGCAGTCAAACACTTCGTCACCCTGCTCAACAGTTATTTCGGGCATTTCACGCCTTATGTGCAAATGCTTGTATATCATTTTTCTCAGATCATCAGGTCGGAAAGGCTTCGAGATATAGCCGTCCATGCCTGCTTCATAGGCTTTTTGCTCTATGCCCGAAACAACGTCGGCAGTAAGAGCGATTATTGGCGTAAGTCTGAAATCAGGAAGTTCTCTTATGTGTCTTGCTGTTTCATAGCCGTCCATATCAGGCATATGAAGGTCAAGAATTATCATATCAGGACTATGACCAAGGCAATATTCTATAGCCTTTGAGCCGCTGTCGGCGGTATCCACCTGCAAGCCGTATGTACCTAATATCTCGCTTTCGATATCCAGGTTCACACTGTTGTCGTCCACCAACAAAATTACCGTTTTTTCAACAAGCACGCCCTGAGAAGTATCATTTTCGCTCTGCACCTGTGACGGCTCTGCGACATCAAACGGCATAAGAAAGCTAAAGCACGAGCCTTTTCCAAGCTGAGATGTAACCTCGATGCTATATTTACCACCGCTTGCCGCCTTGACGATAGATTGCGAGATAGGGAGCCCCAGACCTGTTCCGCCGTGACGTCTTGTCACTCCTGCGTCGCTTTGGATAAAAGGTTCAAAAATGCTCTCAAGCCTGTCTTGGGGTATGCCCTCCCCTGAGTCTGAAACACTGAACTTGATAACAACGCTTTTGCTCTTTATTTCCTGACATTTACAGTCAAAGACCACCTCGCCCCTGTCGGTGAACTTCACCGCATTTCCGATAAGATTTACAATCACCTGCCTCAATCGCAAAGGGTCGCCGCTGATGCAATTCGGCAAATCCCCTGATATATCAAGACGCAATGGGATATCCTTTGCTATGGCTGTGCTTTCCATTATGGAATAGGTGTCGCTTATAAGCTTCACCAGGTCAAAATCGGTGTATTCGAGCTGCAAGCTTCCCGACTCTATTTTGGAAAAGTCAAGAACGTTATTTATAAGACCAAGAAGATTTTCTGAGGCTGTGTTTATATTAGTGCAATATCTCTTCTGAGCATCATTAAGACTGGTATTTGAAAGCATATAAAGATAGCCTGTGATAGCATTAAGCGGCGTGCGAAGCTCATGGCTCATTTGTGCAAGAAAATCACTTTTTGCACTGTTCGCCCTGTCTGCTTCTTCTTTAGCCTGCCGCATTTGTGCCTCGGCTGTTTCACGCTTTTTAAGCTCATTTTGAAGTATCTGCGAAAGGCGATTGAAAAGCTCGCCAAATCGAAAAAGCTCATACGCTCCCTTTGGTGACACACGAACGTTTGAAAGGTCAAATTCGGCAGAATTTTCATTACGCTTTGAAAGGCTCTCAGAGTAGTCGTTTATAGGTCTGACATAAAGGCTTTCAAAAACTATCAGTACTATGCCCACAATAACTAGCACGCTCGCTGAACACACAAGCTGTATCACCAGTGCAGTTTCACGTCCTGCGGCAGCGCTTTCCACCTCTGCATCAAGACGTTTATTAAGAGCCTGACGAAAGCGTTCTATAGGCGACATTATCATGGTTTTAGAATCGTTATAAAAGCTGTCATAAAGTATCTCACGGGAACGCTCTTTCATTTCATCAGGGCTAAGTCCGCTGTATTCCTCAGGCAGTGGCGTATCCTCCACAATGGAAACATACTCGGCCAACCTGCCTCCCTTGCTGTCGCCATACTGTTTAGCTGTTATGCCTTTTGCAGTGAGCATAAGCTTCATTGACACCGTTTCGGTCTTTATGAGAGTATCAGAATACTTTTTGGCTTCCGCAAGAAGCGCAGTTTCGTTCTCAGGAGGTTCAAGAGCGGAAAGGCTATTTATAACACGGTCACGGGTCTTTTCCTCATAGACCTCATACCAATAGTTATAAAGATGTTCGATATCTTCTGTTACGGAGAATTTTCTAGCTTCATCGGTAAGATAATCGGAAGCGTCCGCAAGCTCCTGCCCAAGGTCAGAAAGCTCTCCCCTGTTTGATTGTGCGGTATTCTCTCTGTCGATACACCGGGACATATATTTGCTGCTCATTAAAGTAAGAGCAGTAATAAGAAGAAACACCACAACTGCACAGATGGTGATATTGCGGCTTTTGAGCACACTTCTGCCCTTCTTTTTACTGACCTTCACAGAAAACACCCCCACAAAAAAACAAAAAACGCCCCGTGAAAAATACACGGAGCGTCATTGCCCTTAAATTATTACCTGAAAATTATATCATATTTTTGCAGTTTTGTCAACTGTTGTGGAATTTTTGTGTGTTTGTCAAGTGTAGTGCTACAATAGATATTGGACAAAATTAAGAAAAAAGAAAAGAGAGATA
>OGXJ01002926.1_pt1 | contig 10782 bp, 7 predicted proteins | sample 1576231 | NCBI WGS metagenome assembly OGXJ01 (sample SAMEA3541539, study PRJEB24748) | human gut metagenome | biome: human gut; feature: human-associated habitat; material: faeces | place: China | collected 2012
GAGAAGAAGTTATGACTAAAGAAGAAATAATCAAACCCGAGAATCTGGTTTACAAAAAACCGACTCTGATGAACGATAACGCCATGCACTACTGCCCGGGTTGCAGTCACGGTGTGGTACACAAACTCATTGCCGAAGTCATTGAGGAAATGGGTATGGAAGATAAAACTGTGGGAATTTCTCCGGTGGGATGTGCAGTGTTTGCCTACAACTATCTCGATATTGACTGGCAAGAAGCAGCACACGGACGTGCTCCTGCTGTGGCGACTGCTGTGAAACGCCTGTGGCCGGACCGCCTTGTTTTCACTTATCAGGGCGACGGTGACTTGGCTTGTATCGGTACAGCCGAAACAATCCACGCTTTGAACCGTGGTGAGAATATCACGATTATCTTTATCAATAATGCGATCTACGGTATGACAGGCGGCCAGATGGCTCCGACTACACTAGTAGGCATGAAGAGTTCGACTTGTCCTTACGGACGTGACGTTGAACTTCACGGCTATCCATTGAAGATTACTGAAATCGCAGCCCAACTGGAAGGAACTGCTTACGTAACCCGTCAGTCCGTACAATCCGTACCGGCTATCCGTAAGGCTAAGAAGGCAATCCGCAAGGCTTTTGAGAACTCCATGAACGGTAAAGGTTCCAACCTGGTAGAAATCGTTTCCACTTGTAGTTCAGGCTGGAAGATGACTCCGGAGAAAGCGAACAAATGGATGGAAGAACACATGTTCCCATTCTATCCGCTGGGTGATTTAAAAGATAAAGAATAACGCTAAAAGTCAACAGAACAATGAAAGAAGAAATAATTATAGCAGGATTCGGTGGACAAGGCGTATTGTCTATGGGTAAGATTCTGGCATATTCCGGTTTGATGGAAGGCAAAGAAGTGACCTGGATGCCCGCTTATGGTCCCGAACAACGAGGTGGAACAGCCAACGTTACAGTTATTGTAAGCGATGACAAAATATCCTCACCGATTCTTAGTAAATACGACGCTGCCATCATTCTGAATCAGCCTTCACTCGAAAAGTTTGAAAGCAAAGTGAAACCCGGTGGTATCCTGATTTATGACGGTTACGGAATTATCAACCCTCCTACCCGTAAGGATATTAAGGTATATCGTATCGACGCAATGGATGCAGCCAACGAGATGAATAATGCCAAAGCATTCAACATGATCGTACTTGGCGGATTATTGAAGCTTCGCCCCATCGTAACGTTGGAGAATGTTATCAAAGGACTTAAGAAAACCCTGCCGGAACGTCACCATCACTTGATTCCTATGAACGAGGAAGCTATCAAAAAAGGTATGGAGTTAATCCGTGAGGTTTAATTAACAGATAATGTACAATGGATAATTGATAATTATTAGCTACGTATAGTACGTATGCAACATAATTTTCAATTATCCATTATCATTAAATCAATTAAAGTAAGTATCTTTGCCTCCAATTATGAGACGAATCTTACTATTATATATAATCTTTTCCGTTATAGGTTTGACAACTGTCCATGCACAGTTCGATAATGGTCGCCAGAGAGTGGACGAGAACGGATACGACCAATACGGTAACCAGGTGGACCCTGCCATGATTCCGGACAGACTGGATAGTGCAAATGTAGAAGTACAGGGGTTACCTCCGAAATTATATATGTGGCGTATTAATAATCAGTTGGGCGACCGGACTATCATCCCGGCGGATACTGCTTATCACCACTTCCAGAATTCAAATCTTACCGAAGGACTTACCGGACATTATAATTATCTGGCCAATATGGGTTCTCCCCGTATGTCACGCATCTTCTTTGAACGTCGTGATCCGGAACCGACTATCTTTATGGAGCCTTTCTCCAGTTTCTTTATTCGTCCTACGGAGTTCAATTTCACCAATAGTAACGTACCTTATACCAATCTGACGTATCATAAAGCCGGTAATAAAATAAACGGAGAAGAACGCTTTAAGTCTTATTTCTCTGTCAATGTAAACAAGAAGCTGGCTTTCGGTTTTAACATAGATTACTTGTACGGACGAGGATATTATAATAACCAAAATACGGCTTATTTCAATGCGGCAATTTTCGGTAGTTATATCGGCGACCGCTATCAGATGCAGGCAATATACAGCAACAATTATCTCAAAACAAATGAAAACGGAGGTATTGAGGACGACCGATACATCACTGCGCCTGAAGAGATGGCACAAGGCCAAAGGGAATATGAATCAACCAATATCCCGACTGTACTAAGCGCCACAACCAACCGTAATCATGACTTTTATGTATTCCTGACCCAACGTTACAATCTGGGATTCAGCCGCGACATACCGCAGGCCGAAAATGACACTACTCCCGCCAAACAAGAGTTTGTGCCGGTCACTAGTTTTATACATACCATTCAGGTAGAGCGTGCACGTCATAGCTTCAACTCTGATGATGACATGCGTGAAAAAAACTATTATCAAAACACCTATTTGGAACCGGATAATCCGATTGCCAGAGACAGTACTACCTACATGGGTATCAAGAATACCATAGGTATTGCTCTACTCGAAGGATTCAATAAATATGCCAAAGCGGGTCTGACAGCATTCGCTTCCTATAAAATCAGCAAGTATACTCTTATGAATATGGAGGGTAATCCGTTGCCCGACAAATACAATGAAAATGAAATATTTGTTGGAGGCGAATTATCCAAACGTGAAGGAAATGTACTTCATTACCATGCCATTGGTGAAGTGGGACTTGCCGGAAAAGCAATCGGACAATTCAATGTGAAAGGAGATATCGACCTTAACTTTCCGTTATGGAAAGACACTGTGAGCCTTATAGCCCGTGGTGAAGTCAGCAATAAGCTTGCACCTTTCTATATGCGTCATTATCATTCCAAACACTTCATGTGGGACAATGATATGGACAAAGAATTTCGTACCCGTATTGAAGGAGAATTAAGCATTGCACGTTGGAGAACACGTTTGAAGGCAGGAGTTGAAAACATAAAGAACTACACTTATTTCAACCAGCAAGCGGTGCCGGAACAGAAAAGCGGAAGTATACAGGTGTTGTCAGCAAGTCTTAATCAGGACTTCAAATTGGGAATCTTCCATTTAGATAATGAAGTAACCTGGCAAAAGTCCAGCGACCAGACCGTATTGCCTTTGCCTGATCTTTCGCTGTATCACAATTTCTATATGCAGTTCAAGCTGGCAAAGAAAGTGCTTAGTGTACAATTGGGTGCCGACGTGCGTTATTTCAGTAAATACAATGCCCCCGCTTATATGCCGGCTATCCAAAACTTCTATTTGCAACCGGAAAATGACCAGGTAGAGATAGGAGGTTATCCGATCGTGAATGTATACGCAAACTTACATCTAAAGCGTACACGTTTCTATGTAATGATGTATCACGTGAATCAAGGTATGAGCAGCCCGAATTACTTCTTGTCTCCTCACTACCCTATCAACCCGCGTGTACTGAAATTCGGTCTTTCATGGAATTTCTATGATTAACAAAATCTATACGGCTTATGGTAACACGCCCCAAATTGAGACTGTCCCGATATTTAGTGCCCGTAATCATTGTATTGGCAATCATCTTTTCTATCCGCCAATGCAGTAATCAGGAAAAGCCGTCAGGACACCCGCGTGATTATGCAGCCATTGCCAAAGAAGGCATATTGCGTGTAGCGACTGAATATAACTCGATCAGTTTCTACGTGGACGGTGATACCGTTTCCGGTTTCCATTACGAACTGATACAGGCTTTTGCCTATGACAAGGGATTAAAGACCGAAATAACACCCCTGATGAGTTTCGAAGAACGGCTGGAAGGATTAAGCGAAGGACGTTACGATGTAATTGCCTGCGGCATATTAGCTACCAGCGAACTGAAAGATTCTCTGCTCCTCACCTCTCCCATCACGCTTAACAAACAAGTGCTCGTGCAACGGAGAGAAAACGGAGAAAACGATTCACTCTATATCCGTAACCAACTGGACTTGGCGGGGCGGACACTTCACGTAGTAAAAGGCTCTCCCTCCATCCTGCGTATCCAAAACCTGGGAAATGAAATCGGAGATACCATTTATATCAAAGAAATAGATAAATACGGTTCCGAACAATTAATCTCAATGGTAGCTCATGGAGATATCGACTATGCCGTTTGTGACGAAAGCATCGCACGCGCGGCCGCCGATTCCATCCCGCAGATAGATATAAATACAGCCATCAGCTTTACACAATTCTACTCATGGGCAGTCAGCAAACAATCACCCGCTTTACTCGATAGTTTGAATACATGGCTGGATAAATTCCAAAAGGAGAAAGAATACCAGAAGATTTATAAAAAGTACTATGATAAAGAATAACCTTATCATAGTACAGATCAGAAGAAAACAATCAAAAACAGAATGTAAGATAGATATATTCATGTCTATTACGAGAAATAAACTCCCAAAGACTTGACTTTCGCTTTCGAATGTCGTATCTTTACAGAGTTAATGATAAAGTAGTTTCAATTAAACTACATGCAAAGGAGGGAATCGCGATTCTCTCCTTTCTTTTTATCCATCCGGGGAAAACTTCTCCCCGCCCCGACTTTTCCTTTCGCTTTGCCCGGTGGTTATGGTTCTTCAGCCGGAGGATCAGCAATGTTCACCTTGCTTCTTACCGAAATGAAGTATATATCCGCCTCAAACAGACGTTCTGTTTGCCTGAAACAGAGCCTTTGTTCCGATAAAATAGAGCTTCTGTTGAAACAAAACACAATGTCTGTTTTCCAACTGTCCCCGCTAAGTTAATAATCAATAAAGTTGCTCTTGACAAAAAATAGCTTTATCTTTGGGGTTTGTTAGAACAGACACAATAGGTATATTATATTATGAGTGAAAAGATGATCAAATGGGGCTTCATTGGTTGCGGAGAAGTAACCAAGACGAAAAGCGGTCCCGCTTTCCAGAAAGTAGAACATTCGGAAGTCGTAGCCGTGATGAGTCGTGACGGCGCGAAAGCGAAAGCGTATGCCAAAGAGAGAGGAATCAAGAAATGGTATGACGATGCACAGGAGCTGATAGATGATCCGGAAGTAAACGCTGTCTATATCGCCACTCCTCCTTCTTCACACGCTACGTATGCCATTATGTCCATGAAAGCGGGTAAACCGGCCTATATTGAGAAGCCAATGGCGGTGACGTATGAAGAATGCACCCGAATCAACCGCATATCCAATGAAACGGGGGTTCCCTGTTTCGTAGCATACTACCGACGTTATCTTCCCTATTTCCAGAAAGTAAAGGAATTAGTAGAGAACGGGACGATCGGCAACGTTATCAATGTACAGATTCGTTTTGCCCAGCCGCCACGCGATCTGGATTACAATCGTGATAATCTTCCCTGGCGTGTGCAGGCTGATATTGCCGGAGGCGGCTACTTCTACGACCTTGCTCCGCATCAGATTGATTTGTTGCAGGATATGTTCGGTTGCATCCTCGAAGCAAGCGGTTACAAGAGTAATCGCGGCGGGCTTTATCCTGCCGAAGATACATTAAGCGCCTGTTTCCAATTTGACAACGGACTGGTGGGTAGTGGTTCCTGGTGTTTCGTTGCCCATGATTCTGCCCGCGAAGACCGCATAGAGATTATCGGTGACAAAGGAATGATTTGCTTCTCCGTCTTCACGTACGAACCTATCGGACTACATACCGAGAAAGGACGGGAAGAAATCTGTATCGGCAACCCGGAACACGTGCAACAGCCTCTTATCCAAGCAGTAGTAGATCACTTATTGGGTAAGTCGGTTTGCTCTTGCGACGGCGAAAGTGCAACGTTGACTAACTGGGTAATGGACAAGATCTTAGGTAAGCTATAACCCTAAAAAAAGCAAAAAAAAAGTTCCTTCTTTTTCCGGATTCTGCCGGTATTGTTAAAAAATAAATAGGGACATCCCATTGTATATTGTTAGTTTTTTCTATCTTTGTAGAAAGAAGCAAAGAAAAAATGAAACTAACAATATATTTTTTGTGCCATGACTAAAGAAGCTTTAATGAGAAAAGCGATCGAGCTTTCAAAAGAAAATGTTGAAAATGGTGGAGGTCCTTTCGGTGCTGTGATTGCCACGAAAGACGGAGAAATAGTTGCAACAGGAGTTAATCGTGTCACTGCATCTTGTGATCCTACGGCTCACGCCGAGGTGAGCGCTATACGTGCCGCAGCTGCCAAACTCGGAACATTTGATCTTAGCGGATACGAAATCTATACTTCCTGCGAACCTTGCCCCATGTGCCTGGGTGCTATTTATTGGGCACGCCTGGACAAGATGTACTATGGAAACAACAAGACCGATGCCAAGAACATCGGCTTCGACGACTCTTTTATCTATGACGAACTGGAACTGAAGCCTGAAGACAGAAAGCTTCCTTCCGAAATCCTACTACATAATGAAGCCCTTACTGCCTTCAAAGCCTGGGTGGCTAAAGAAGACAGAGTAGAATATTAGAAAACCTCTCACTATTATTAACCTATTAATTACCCTCAAATGAAAAGAAAAAGCCTTTTATTTGTTATGGCATCAGTATGCCTGTTCAGTTGTCAACAGCAAGAAGAACTGCAAGATCCCAGTAAAGGAGTGATCGACTTTTCTACTTCTATTGACCAAAGTATCAACAATGCTCTTACTCGTAACAGCAGTAGTCTGACACTTCCGTTAAAGAGCAATTTCGCTGCCGGGGATGTCATCTCCATGTCCGTTGCCGAGCAGGATTATCATCCGTTTGCCATAGGCATGGATAGCCAGACTTGGAACGAAGCAGGCACCGATTCGGAAACGGTTACTTTCTATGCTCATTATCCTGAATTGACCGACGAAGCTGCTACTACCAGATCATTGAGCAGCCGCTATCGCGAAATCAAGGGTGGCTTAGAATATTTGTTCGGTACAGCCCAAGCCAACAAAGGTTCTAAGAATGTTGCTCTTTCATTCAAGAGAATGACAACGCCCGTCGTTCTGCTTGACGAGAACAACCAGCCGTACGAAGGTAGAGCAATCGTTAAACTGTTCTTGAAGAACAAAGGTGTGCAAGACCTGTTCAGCGGTAAAATCGAAGCTGACCCCAATGCAAAACCGGAATACATTGATATCCGGAAAGTATCTGAAGGTATCTTGACTAACTTGATTCCACAGCTCATCAAAGCCGGCGAGAAAATAGGAACGGTTATCCTGGAGGACGGTAAAGAAGAACCTATCATCGCAGAGGAGGACATTACCATAGAAGCCGGAACTCCTGTTGCGGTAAAAATGTACGCAAGACGCGGAATCATTGACGAACGAACTCCACTATTCAGATAAGACTAAAGAATAAAAAGTGATACTAATAAAAATCCCCGGAACCGCTGTAGACACTCAGCATTCCAGGGATTTTTTACACACAAAAGTTATTATTGAAATTGAAAACTGTCTTTTTTTAGGTTAGAAACGCATACCTAAAGTAAGAACCACTTTATGGTTGTTGTTCGTCACTTTCGTTCCAGGTAAATCTAAACTATCAAAAGCATAGAATGTTTCTTTATAAGTATTATACATATATGCCATGTCTACATAGAAACTTTCACCACGATAGCCACAACCCAATGTATAATTATTAGTAGCACCCGGATTAGAGAACTCCGTATCAGTACGCATTGAATTTACAGGAAGATACTTAAAAGCATCTGATTTCAAAGGAGCAGTAATATGATTATATCCTAAACGGAATGCAAATTCCGGTGCTAACTTAAATTCAGCTCCAACACGAAGTGTATGAACTGCCTTCATCATTGCTTTAATGTCTGCAGTCTGTCCCAATTCATATCCGTCCGGATCTTTCATTTTAGCTGAAGTGCGGTCTGAATATTCATACTCAACTCCCAATGCTACAGAAGAACCGATGGTATATCCCATACTTGCATTAAACTTCCACGGAGTAATTAACTTATATTCATATTCTCCTTCAGTATCATTTCCACGAGCATCATAAGGTTTGGTAATATCATTTAAATCTTCACTCAAGTCGAAACGAAGATAAGCAGTATTCCGTTCCTTCAAACTAAAGAAAGTCGGAGTATGTACAGCAGCACCAATGCGGAATGAGGATGACTCAAAAGGACGAAGAATAAAACCAAGTTTAAAATCAACTCCACTACCATCTACCCAAAAGTCATTTCCCAACGTATATCCTCCATGACCATTTCCGTCCTTATCAGTAAAGTCTTCATTATATTCACTAGTTCTGTCATAGTTTACACTATAAAGTCCTAATGTTGCTCCAACATAAAAACGATCATAAAAATTCAGCGCACCATTCAAATCAAAAGAATGGATACCTCCACTTTCTTTCGAACGATAAGACTGGCTCACAGCATCTCCTGCCTGAAAATAGGGTTCATATCCCTCAAAAGGAGGATCTTCTTTATCCTCTTTCTTCGGATCTACTTCTCCATAAACAGGATTCACTAAATGTGCATTATATCCCATGATACCCAACCAAGGCAATTCAGGATTCTGAAAAGCATCATCGCTCCTCAAAGCAGCTTCCTTGAACGGATCAAAGTCTCCGTATGAATCAAAGTTCACCATATTAGCCATCTGAACTGTTTGAGAAGTATTGAATACTCCACTCACCAGCATACTTCTATTGAAGGACTTCATTTTGCGATAATTGAAACCAAAGTTGGCAAATCTCAAAGCAGTTGTATTTCCTATTTTTGTAGAGAATACAAATCCGGCATTATCGAATGAACCATGGAACTTGTCAAGACTCGCTCCATTAGCTTTTGTTCCTGTATTATCAAAGCCAAACGACACCATAACATCATTACTGCGATAAATTCCGATACCAGCAGGATTGGTTCCCATAGTGGTTATATCTCCACCTAAAGCTCCCATGGCACCGCCCATACCTACAAAGCGGGCAGTTCCATTTAAATCACTTCCCATCCATCGATTTGCATCATAGATAGTTGTTTGAGCATTTAGAAATCCTACACTTATCAAAAGAATACAAATCGCTAATATTCTATTACTTTTCATAATCAATCTCTTTTGAAATTATAAACTATCTTCTATAGCTACCACCAGAACTACGTGAAGAACCACCACCGCCGCTACTACGTGAAGAACTGCCACTGCTGCCAGAACTACGAGAATAACTACCGCTACTACCTGATGAATAGCTACTTCCACTACTTCTTGAATAACTACCTGAATTAGAAGAGCGGGATGATGATCTGTCAGGCGTATAACTTCTTGATGGAGAAGTGGAACTTCCACGTGAATAGCTACTACTGCTACGGCTACTATTTGTTCCGGAACTTCGCGTCGAACTATTACTTCTATTATAAGAGGAACCAGAATTGCGTGTACTAGTACCAGAAGTACGTGTACTGCTTGGACGTGTATACGTTTCTGTATTTCTACGAGAGTATGAACTTCCTGAACGAACAGAGCTATTGCTACCGCTACGAGTATAATCGCGAGTACCTACAACTCTACTATTTGTATCGGGCTTTTGATCACCCATGTGCGCGAATGGGCCGAACGCTTTTCCGACAAAGACAAAAAGCTTGTTCCCTATACAGCCGTTACCGAGCTACGCCGGCCTTTGGCTGAACCCGAACCTGTACAAATCATGCTCTCGAGCATTGCCGAGAGCGAAAGCAGCGTACTGCTTGAAATTGTGCCCGTACACGATCTCAAAATTCCTGGAAAGTACCGGGAATGTTTTTACAAAGCGGTAACTCATGGCACGGTAACCTGTCATGATATCCTTGATGTTGCTTTTGAAAAGACGGTTAATGGAACCTCTTACGATACTGTTTCCAAAGTTGTGGAAAGGTCTCTTGTTCTCTGTAAAATATGTAGAAGAAAGGCGGTCACCAACTACCATGTCTGTGCCTTTCTCCAGAACCTTGCTGCACATTTCAGCTGCAAACTCTGCCGGATAAGTATCGTCGCCATCTACCATAAGATAACACTGCGCATCGATATCCCGAAACATACTGCGGATCACGTTTCCTTTTCCCTGCTGATACTCATAACGGACAACTGCCCCTTCTTTTCTGGCGATCTCGTCTGTTCCATCTGTAGAGTTATTATCATATACGTAGATCACAGCTTCCGGAAGTGCTTTTTTCATATCGCGGATAACCTTTGCTACCGTCTTGCTTTCGTTGTAGCAAGGAATTAAAACTGCTATTTTATCTGCCATTATTTTTCTCCTGTAAAACAAAAAAACTTTCTGCGGATTCCCGCTAACTGACTGTAGCACGCGCTCCGTTCCTTGTCAATAGAACGTTTCGTTTTCTCCGACATACTTTTCTCTTTTATCGCTCCAGTACCATGTCTGTAAGCTTTTTCAGTTCTTCATAGCTTGAAATATTATTAGATTCTCTCCGGATTCCCGCACTGTGCCGCATACCGGCTGTATACCAGGCTACATGCTTCCGCATTTCGCGGATCCCGATATACTCACCCTTGATCGCGATCTGATCTTCGGCATGGCGCAGGATCATCTCGCAGACTTCCTCTGCGGTTGGTCTGGAAAGCTTTTCCCCGGTGTGGAAATAGTGGTTCAGCTCCCGGAAGATCCACGGGTTCCCACGTACTGCACGGCCGATCATCACCGCATCGCAGCCAGTCTCTTTAAACATGGCTTCTGCAGTTTCCGGTGAAACGATATCTCCGTTTCCTATCACCGGAATAGTCACCGCTTCCTTCACCCTGCGGATAGCATCCCAGTCCGCCTGACCG
>OGXJ01002936.1_pt1 | contig 10759 bp, 5 predicted proteins | sample 1576231 | NCBI WGS metagenome assembly OGXJ01 (sample SAMEA3541539, study PRJEB24748) | human gut metagenome | biome: human gut; feature: human-associated habitat; material: faeces | place: China | collected 2012
CTATCGCTGATGCTTTGATTGGCGGACAGCCTGTCGCTGTTTCATCCGGCGGAGGCGGTGGCAACTCCGACTCCGACCTTCGCTGGGATGGCCGCAGACCAGATGAGGAGGAAGAGGTGTATCGGAGAAGGTGTCTGCTTTATGCTATCCGAATAGTCAACAACCCGTCTAAGAAGTCTATACGCAGATAAGACGTCTATTCGAGATGAATAAAAGGGGACTGAAACTAAAGCGTATTTATAAAGTTAATAAATTCTTTACTAAACACACCTTCGTTTACAGTCTCATCCATTGACTATCTTGTTCTTGAAGTCTTCAAGAAACATCTCCTTGTTCTCGTCAATAAGTTTCTTTATCTTAACATCTTCAGCCTGGCGAAGAAAGCGGCGAATCAGTTTATTGTACTCTTTTTCTATTTCATCACGCGAAAAATTCGGGCTGCGTAACATGGCCATAAACCGTCCGTCGGACTTTAGAAACTCATAAAATTCGTTTGTCTTCGCAAAGTAGAATTGTATCTCCTGCTCTCTTTCTTGTTCGGTTGCGTTTAGTCGGGCAAGGGTATCGAATATCGAGGCTAATCCACCTCGGTTCTCTCCCGTATTTTTCTTGCTTTTGGAGTTTTCGGGGTCGTCGTCTTGTTCCTGTGGCTCTTCAATCTCAACCTCATCACTCACGAGCAACCCGATTTCTCCGTCGAAGGTGGTGTGTATTGAGCCAATAGAATCTTTCTGCTCAAATATAGAGCGATAAATATTGCAGTATCGCTGCCAGAAGTCAATAAATACGGCATCCTTAAATTGAACAACCAATTCGATTACACCTTGCAAGAGGACCAGCAGAGAGTTGTATCGGCCGATGGTTTTGCGCAGTGCTTTTGCCGGATCATCGTCGTTTGTGGTGACTGTTTCCTCACTATGTGTTTTAAGATCTTGCGTGTATTGTGTATGCGCCTCCATTACATTCTTAATCCATGCCCGAATGTCGGCATCCATATCGAGACATAGCTGGGCATTAGCCTCTGCATTATTGACAGAAGATCTATATCGCTCGAACCACTTGATATAAATTGGTTGTGCTAATAATTCTCGATACAACTCCTGAATAATCGCCTTTTCACGAAGCGGATCAAAGTCCGTGATAACCATACCACAGAACTTGGCAAAAGCATCCCGAATGTTTTTTTCGTTGACGTTGCCAAATGAGAAGTCTATAATATGGCACTCTTCTTTGTACTTGGCCTTGCGATTTACGCGCGAGATTGTCTGAATGGCATTAATGTCGCGAATCTCCTTATCGAGAAACAGCGTGTGTAGCTTGGGCTCGTCAAATCCCGTTTGCAGCTTATCAACAACAATGATAAGCCCGTTTTTTGCCGTCTTGAAGTTGTCTATCACCTTATCCTCTGCCACACCACCGTTCATCGATGAACATTTCTCATATTTTTGATTGTCGGAGTAAACGATAGCGACAGGTGCATCGGCATATTTAGCAAAAGTTCCCGATGCAGTCTTCTCCGCCATCAACCGACGAATGATTTTACAGTACTGAATAGCAATCGGAATAGAGCTAACCGCAAGCATGGCTTTTCCCGTGCCACGAATTTTTCCGTAAACCAGAGAAAGCAGACGATTGACCACGAACTCGGCAATTGCTTTCATTCGGTCCGGGTTTTCGTATATTTGTTTTCTGGCGAACGATATCCGTTCCTCCTGCCCCGAATTCATCGCTGCCGTTATAGCCTGCATAACGCCATTGGGGATTTCAAAATACATTTTTGCTGGTACGGGAATAATATGCTTCGTCGGATCAAGAATGTAACCGTCGGCTATGGCTTCCTTCATGGTGTATGAATCGAATGGCCTCCATAGCTGATTAAAATTGGTGCTTCTGTGAAATTCACCAAAGCGGGCCAACACTCGGTCGCTGGGAGTTGCCGTGAAACCGACAATCAGATTCTTCTTTGTAGAACCTCTTGTGATAAACCCTCCGTCCTCATCAAAAATGTCCTGCAGCTCATCAAAAGCCGAATACATCTCCTGATGAACGTCATCGGTGTTTGAGCGGTGTACCTCATCAATAAGAAAAGCCACGCGCATATTCTTGAAATCCTTGCCGGCTTTTTCGATGGCTTTCTTGAGTTCCCAGAATTTCTGAATGTTCACGACGATGATACGGCGTTTGTCGCTCAACGCCTTCACAAAGGTGTCCTGGTCGGTAGCCTCTACGAACATGGCCTTGTCGATGTTCATGTTGAGCATCATCGAGTCGAGCTGGTCGCGCAATTGCAAACGATCGACAACGAGCAGAATCTTGTTATAGACCCATTCGCCTTTATAACGCAGATCTTTGAGCTGCAGAGCTGTCCAACCTATTATGTTGCTCTTACCGAATCCTGCAGCATATTGCAACAAGAGCGAATAGACATATTTGTTGTTGCAATAACTGTCTCTCTCGGCCACTACGCGGTCTATCAGGTCCTGTGGCGCATTGAGTGCTTGCAGTTCGGTCCGCAGTCGGTTGATAAAATACAAGGGTTCATTTTCGTGGTCCAGAAATTCCTGAACACGCTCCATGATCCGGTCGCAGCCGAATTTCTGCTTCGGACGCGGACATATCAGACGACCTGTTTTGTCCTTATACTCCTTTTTCTGTACTTTATGGCCATTCACAACAGACGTTACGGTCTTATAGGTGTATGCCATGAAGTTGTAGTAGAGTATCTCCTTCTCGATCATCTTCTTGGAGTAGAGCGAACGCATTGCCTCTTCGAAGCGAACGCGCGGATCGGTTGCTTCCACTTGCTTTATGGGGAGGGGCTTGAATACCTTCTCCACCACCGGACGGAAAGAAGAAATCGAGATGGTGTTGTCTTGAAAACCTCGCTTTGCTTCATCAAAGAACTGTCCCGGATCCCGCAGTATATATGTGTCCGTGATGTCTGTGGTTACGAGGTGAATCGATTTCTCAAACGGTCGGAGCATACGACGACGAAGCGTTTGCGATACATCATTGCCACTGGCAATCTTGGTATATTCCCATACGGCTTCGAGGTAATCGGTAATGATTTTGTTCCTGCCGTTCGTTTTTGCGGTCTGATTGGTGAAGTTGCTCTTCAACTCGGCATAACCGAGAAAAATTCCGTTGACAAAGAACGACAGGTCGGGACGAAATGCAAATATCTTTTTGGCGTCGTGGTGGAACGAATAGCTCATCTCCTCGACGGCCGCAAATATGTTTTTGTTGAAGTCCTCGTCTCCGCGCAACTCCGAACCACTGACATAAATAAGTTGCAGAATTTCGCCTTCGAATGTAATGGTTCGGTTTTTATTCAGGAAGATAGCCACGTTGGCACTCGCCTCAATCTTCTCGCGAATCATATCCATAATGGCCCGAAGCAATTTTTGCTCGTCGCCATTGTATTCACTCTTTTTGAGCAGATTATTCCAGGCCTTGCGCGAATTCTCTTTCAAGAACTCGTACAGATTGGCCGGAATAAACAAATCGGGCGAAACGGCATTATTCTTTATTTCACGAAAACCAAGACCATCTGCACGGCGGCAGAAGAAGTCCATTACATATTCACTTTGCAACTCAAGTTCGATCATAATCCAATATAGTTTTAGGAGTGCGATTCCGTATCGATGGCTCGCTGGCCGGTTACTACTTCATTTATCAGAGAGCGTTTCAGCTCCTTCAGACGCTCTACTTCGGTATTTATCTTTTCAAGGATTGCATCAATCTTTGCGCACTTCTCATCCAGATATGCGGCAATCTTTTTTTGCTCATCGATTGGTGGAATCGGAATTTCAAAATATCGCAACTCATTAAAAGATAGTGTCAACCGAATACCTTTCCCCATGCCATGAAAAAATTTGCGGTAATCAAAGGCTTTGAAAAGATAATTAAAGAAGTCAGAACATACATTATTGTACGGTCGTAAAACAATGTATGCAGATGTAATTATTCCATTTTCTGTTACTTTGCCGACACGCATGGATTTAAGATCATAATTAAGATTGAGCCCGTTGATTATTATATCATTAGGTTCAACAATAGTGTATTTTTCGTATGTATCTTGGTATTCGTCTTCTTCAAAAGTTTCATCTTTATGAATTATTGTCCCTTTGAAAAATTTGAATGCATGTTTGTATTGAAAATCCTTATTATATGAAGTGTTGTTGTGAAAATATTTTTCCACTCGTTCATCCCCCCAATGTTGTGGAATATCTCCAATCCAATTATTGCCAGATGGTTTTAATGAAACATTGGGATCCAATCCACGGGTGACAGCGCGGTTGATCAGGGAGCGACGAAGTCGGCTGTAAGCATCGGCTTTGCGCTCCAACAGTTCTATTTTTCGACCAATCTTCTTACACTCCTTATCCAAATATGCCGCAATTGCCTCCTGCTCTACCAAGGAGGGCATTGTAAACTCAAATGTTGATACTGCACGAGGATTTATGCGTTTGAGTCCTCCAACACCACACATTAACGAGCATCCAGTATTGTAGAATCGATTTGAGCATATTACATAAAACATATATCGTAATGATGCGTCCGATTTAAGACGAAGAACGTTTATCTCGGAGGAACCAAACCCGATACCATTCACAAGGTTGTTTGCTATTGCGATATTTTGATTCTCAAAACAAGGTGTCACTTTTGCAAAGAGTATATCATTGTCTTTAAAAAATGTATATTTCCCTTTGGCCTCTGAAAAGGATATTGTGATGGGCTTAAGAGAATCATATCTTAAACATTCCATTGGCGAGAATGAAACCAATTGATCTCCCAAATCTGGACCTGTATAGGCAGGATTGATATTTGCTATATCTTTCAGTCTCATAACCCTAACTCCTTTTCAAGATTTGCGATTGCCTTGTCAATATTCGAAATTTCGGCAAGAATGGAATCTACCGGTTCAACGGTCTCGGGAACATAGAATTCCTTGTTGAAGTTCACCTCGACACCCACGACATTCTCGCCAATCGTATAGGGTTTGTAGATATAGCGTTGGAGAAAATCCTTGATACCTTGTTCATTGACCTCGGGATTGGGGTCGAACGGAATAATCTCTGAATCTTTGGTCGTACAATCAACAATTTTGGCAGATATGGTATGCTCTTCCCGGCGTTTATTATAGCCGAGCTGTACGTTGATGGCACCATTACCCAGACACTCATGCTCTCCGGCGTAGGTGGTGCGCATGATTTCGTTGTTTTCTTTATCTACCCAATAGATGAAGTCCGGGCAAACAAGAACTGTCGAGGCTTTTATTCCAAGATTTCGCAGCATGGAATCCCGGAATTGTATCTCCTCTGCATCAATATCGCGCGGCCATACCCAGTCCCCATCTAAATTGCAGTACGAAATATCCTTGACATTGTATGGTTTCCCATCTGTGTGGAGAGTCTGGCTGACATGGCGTCCTTCGCTGTCGATTTCGGTAAGAACGACAGACTGCTTGTTGAAATAGAAATGCCATTTGTCGTAAACTTTGGCAATGGCGCAATCCTTGAATTCAACCAGTGCACGGACAATGGCTGCACGATGCTTGGAGTTCATCTCCTTGCGTTTCGAACCCTTGTTTTTCTTCAACGGCTGCCAAAGATCGGCTGCGTTGATAAGGATTACCTTATCTTTTCGTTCTGCCGGTTTATTCTTGTTGAGAATCCACAAATAGGTGACGATACCCGTATTGAAGAACTCGTCAGACGGCATCTGAATAATGGCCTCGACCCAATCGTTGTCGAAAAGATATTTGCGGATATTGCTCTCACCACTACCGGCGTCGCCGCTGAACAGCGACGAGCCGTTGTTTACTTCTACGACAATACCTTTATCTTCGTGCAGATGCCAAGCGTTATGCTGCAAGAAGAGCAATTGCCCGTCGCTCACCGTAGGCAGGAATGAAAACTGTCCGGTTTGGTCGTTCCGAATCTCTTTCTCGTAGCCTTTCCACGGAATTCCGTAGGGAGGATTGGCAACAACGACGTCAAACTCTTTGCCCTTGAAAGGCAATGAGGTAAGGGTATTGCCATATTTGATTTCGGTATTCTCACGGAACAACGATTCGATCTTCGCCAAAGCGTATAGCGCATCGTTCCAGTCACAACCGTGAGCGGCTATATATTTGTAGCCGGCCTTATCGCGCAAACGGTCCACGACGCCGAACAGCAAATTAGCTCCACCGCACGTCGGGTCGTAGATATGTACAAAGTCATCGGTGGATATGTCGATCTTCGCCGCAACAATTTCGGCAATCAGCGAAATAATATCTTCCGGGGTGTACTGCTCTCCGGCCGTTTCTGCCGATATGTCGGCCCATTTGCGTTTGATATGCTCCTCGAGAGTGGTTATTTCCGAGTTGTTGTAGTGAGAAAGGTCTATTTGAGACCATTGGGTGATATACTGCATTAGAATACCTTTCTTCCGCAACTCGGCAACCATGCCGTCCAGATTGAGGTATTTACTGTCGTCCGTACCACGCTCGATGCCGAGCAATTCTTTGAGCGTCCCATCAAAGCCTGCCAGATAGCTTCGGAAATCCTGCTCAAATGTCTTGTCGTTATTGCAAATGGTGGACAGTGTTTTGCCTTCGCGAACGATGTAGTCGTTATATCCACACTCACGGTCTCGGAACGCTTCGATAAATTCTTGCAAGTTGTTCTCGCGAGTCAGGCCCTCGGAGGCTTCAATATCTGCCATTTCATTTCGCATACGCCCTTCGAGCATGATGAGAGCGAAGAATGGCATCATGTAATCAGGGAATTTGCTTTGCTTGATTCCTGATGATATAAGTAAATCGGCGCACGACCAAATGTCGGATTCGTATGATAATATATCTTTCATAATCTACTATCGTTCTTCTTTGTCTGTGATCAGGTCTTTCAAGTCGACTTGCAGGATGACAGCTATTTGCTGAAGAGTATCCAGGTTGGGCTGAATCCTATTGCAGGCATAAGCGTTAACCATGCTGAAGCTCTTGTTTAGCTGCTTTGCCAGCCATGTCTGAGAGATACCTTTCTCTGCCAGAACGGCTTTTATCCTATTTAACTTCATATTATACCTCGATTGAATAGCACAAATATAGGGAATTATATTCGATACGTCGATTGGTTTCGTTATCTTTGTTTTCACAATATTACAAATTGACCTTTAATTTGTTAGCCGATTATGGAAATATTATTACCTCCTAAACAAGGAGAAGTTGAAAATGTGAAACTTGATTTTGAGCAACTTGTAGTTGTTGGCGCAAATGGTGCAGGAAAAACACGTTTCGGTAGTTGGATAGAAGAACATAATTATGAAAAGGTTCACCGCATATCCGCGCAAAAGTCTTTAAGTATGCCCTCTTTTGTTAGTACAACATCAATAGAAATCGCTAAAGAGGAACTCTTATATGGTGTGCATACTAATGATAAGAATTGGCTTAAGCTGTATGGGCGAAAAAATAGCCGTTGGAATAATAATTTAAATACTTCACTATTGAATGACTATGAAAAACTCATGGTTCTATTGCATTCAGAAGAATATGAGAGGTCGGTATATTATAAAGATCATGGCGGTGAAAAACCAATCACAAAACTGGATAAAATTCAACAAATATGGCAAAGTGTATTACCTCACAGAAAATTGGAAAAACGAGCCGGTGTTATAGATATATATCCGGACGGGCAGTCAGATAAAAAATATAATGGTTCAGAAATGAGCGATGGGGAAAGATGTATTTTTTATTTGATCGGAGAAGTGTTATGTGCACCAGAAAAATCCATTATTATCATTGATGAACCGGAAATGCATATTCATGTTTCATTGATAAAGCACTTGTTCGATTTGATAGAAGCAGAACGTCCCGATTGTGCTTTTATTTATCTTACTCATAGTATAGATTTTGCCTTTTCGCGACAAAATGCTGTAAAAATATGGGCTAAATCTTATGAGGACGAGAAATGGGATTACGAAATCTTGAGCGATGAAATGCCTATTCCAGAGCAGTTGTATTTGGAAATATTAGGAAGTCGTTTACCTGTTATATTCATAGAAGGAGATAATAGTAGCATAGATTATGAGATTTATAGCCAAGTATTTACTGACTATACTTTAAAGCCTGTAAATAGTTGTATAAAAGTTATTCAAATAGCCAAATCATTCAATGACGCTTTTGAAGTTCATCATATTCAATCATATGGCATTATTGATAGAGATAGGAGAGATAAAGTAGATATAAATAATCTCGTCTCAAAAAATATATGGGTATTAGATGTTGCTGAAGCAGAGAATCTCTTATTACTTGAAGATGTAGTAAAAGTTATTGCAAATCATATGGGAAAAGATCCCGATAAGACATTTGGTGTTGTCAAAAAGAATCTCATTGATTTCTTTGCAAAAGAAATGTCTTCTCAAGTTCTTTTGTTTTTTAAAGAGAGTTTATCAAGGAAGTGTCAAGAACTAATTGATTTTAGATCACATGAATTCTCAGATGTTATTAAAGAAATAGATACTAAGTATGGGAGTATCGACAAGCAAGCGATTTATGATGAAATTAAGGCTGATTTTCAGAAGATATTAGATAATGAAGATTACGACGGGATTCTACGTGTATTTAATTTAAAGAATGCTTTGATTCCGAATTCTAAAGTTTGTGAAGAGACAGGGGTAAGGAATAAAGAAGAATACCGCAAATTATTGATTACGTTATTAAAAAAGAATGATGCTAATAGTGGGAAATTAAAAGATGCTATTAAGGCCAAAATTATTTGGACTACTATCTCTTAAGAGATAAAATTTGTTTGTCCACCATTTCCTCCCTCGCTTCAGCCCGTCTCAAACGGCGTGGTTTGTTTGCGCAAATTTCATTGATTATAATATAATATATTGATAATCAATGTAGATATATTTCTTCAACGAGGAGGAGTACTAACTTTTTTAGAACAAATAGTAATAGTATTGTAAATCAAATTTTATAGAAAAGCCACCTGATTCCTCAGATGGCTTTTCTTGCTTTCACGACCTAAAAAATATAATACAATTCACGTAATATTTTCAATCCAAACTATTCCAATCTTGTAACTAAAATAGTTTATCATTTGTATGGGAGAGCAAGCCATCTATTCAAACAAAAACTCAAACCAATAATTACATCGCTCGAAGATTTTGTTGCCCCGTTAATGCCGACTTTTAAATAAGGTATTTTTAAACCCTCCCTGCTATCCTCTTTGCCATCTAAAAACACGACTGTAATAATTTGACAATTACAGTCTTGAATAACTATCATGGAATTTCAACAAAAAAATACCAGCAGAATCATTTCTCTTTTTCAAAGAACCCACCCATTAAATAAGCACATATTAAGTTAAAATCTTAATCCGTTTTACCCATTTATTCCACAAATTTTCCTAACTTTGCCTTATTGAATAGTACCTGCATATATAGCGATTTGTGCACACCGCTATAAAGTATCTGTTTTTATAATCGTATGAACATTATCATCACCCCTCGACAAGAGGCAAAACCATGAAAAAAATAAAGTGCTTATGAAATCCTACCGTACAATGTGTAAGAAAACTTGGGCTGTTATACTTGCGATAGCCTGCCATCTACCCGCTACATGGGCAACAAACGCTAACGAAATCGAACTCATTCCGAAACCCATTCACGTAGAACAGACATCGGGCAATTTCCGGCTTCCCCCCAAATCCACGATCGGTTACGATGCCGCTCTTCAAGGACAAGCCGAATACTTACAGCAAGTGCTCGGTCAATCCACCGGCTGGGACTTGAAACTGAAAAAAGATGCCCGCAAAGCCACTATCCTCTTGACATTAAACCCCGAAAAAGTAGATAAACCGGAAGGCTACCGACTGGACGTAACTCCCAAAGGAATCTCACTGACCGGCCGGGACGCAGGCGGCATATTCTACGGCATACAAACGCTGCTGCAACTCTTTCCGCCCCAAGTGTACAGCGACAAACGGCAGCATGGAGTGGAATGGATCGCCCCCGCCGTAACGATATACGATGCTCCCAATCGCCCGTGGCGAGGCATGATGCTGGACGTGGCTCGTTATTTCTACGACAAAGAGTTCGTGAAAAAATACATCGACATGATGGCCATGTACAAGCTAAACAAACTGCAATTCCACTTGATAGACGACTCCGGCTGGCGACTGGAAATCAAAAAATATCCCCGTCTGACCGAGGTGGGTGCATGGGCAGGTCCCGATCACAACCGTCTGGGAGGATTCTACACCCAAGAAGACATAAAAGAACTGATCGCTTACGGACAAGTCCGTAACGTGGAAATCATTCCCGAAATCGAATTTCCGGCTCACATTCTGTCTGCCGTCGTTGCCTATCCGTGGCTCAGTTGCACGGGCTTGCAACACGAAGTCCCCACACAACATTTCATCAGCCGCGATCTGCTTTGTGTCGGCAAAAAATCTTCCCTGCAATTTTTACGAGATGTATTAGACGAAACCGTTCGATTATTCCCTTCCTCGTACATCAATATAGGGGGTGATGAAGCCGTTTACACTCGGTGGGAAGAATGTCCCGACTGCCAAAAAGTGATGAAGCGGGAAGGATTGAAAAAGGCTTCCGAACTGCAAGGTTACCTTACCAACGTCGTAGCCGAAATGATGAAAGAAAAAAATCGTACCGTTGTAGGGTGGGAAGAAATCTTTTTGCGAGGTGATGTCAAAACCCCTGTTGTCGGGCTTATTTGGCACAATGTCAGGGACACCCTTCTTGCTAC
>OGXJ01002941.1_pt1 | contig 10736 bp, 8 predicted proteins | sample 1576231 | NCBI WGS metagenome assembly OGXJ01 (sample SAMEA3541539, study PRJEB24748) | human gut metagenome | biome: human gut; feature: human-associated habitat; material: faeces | place: China | collected 2012
ATATAATGTATTTATATACTTACAATATAGTAAAAATTAGACTTTTTATGGGCTCTGATAATTTCGCCCGGAGACGGCTGTTTTCCGCCGCCTGCAAGAGCCTGCGGCGTCATCGTGTGATGCGGAGCACGGAAGGGCCGCTCCCGGCGGACACCCTCTCCTTTGGCAAGCATTCCGGCGATGCTGTAGATCCGCGTTACTTCCATCTGCTCCTCCTCAGACATCGGAGGCATGATCGTCGGAATCCGCCTTGCGATCATGGATTTTCCGCTGCCCGGCGGCCCCAGCATCAGCACCTCGTCCATCTTATTATTTGCCCGAATCGCATCGAGAATCCAGATAGCCGCTGCCAGAGAATAGTTGAACATCTTTTCTCCGACATTGTATGGCGGGGCCATCATGATATTTATCGCAATCCATTCATCATCGAAATCGAAGCCTGCATCGCCCTTAATGCAGTTCTCTGCGATACTCTTCGCCACGGCACGGTTCTTCTCCATAGCATCAATGCGCCGCTCCACACTGAGTTTATCGAGGTCGAAGGACGCTATCACATCCTCCTTTTTCCCGGCCTTTACGCCCGCCAGTCCCTTTACGGCTCCGCTGAATGCATTTCTGCTCTTCTCTCGGAATGTCGCCGTGCGATTATTGTTTCTTTTCGCTTTCGATTTCATGGCAGTTCCTCGCGTTCTTTTCCTTTGTCTCTTATTATACCATATTCCACCATAGAGGGACAAATTTTGAGAATAAAAAAGAGACTGCCGTTTCCGACAATCTCTAAAAACAAAAACAAGCTGCAAGTCAGACGCTTTCGTCTTTCTTGCAGCTTGCTTATTTTATTTGTTCAGTTGACAGCGCACAGCGATACGTGCCTGACCGCTGTAATCGCAGGTAAAGAGTGTTAGGGGGTAATCGCCCGCCGTCATCTCTTTCACTGCAGTTTCAGCCAGTGTTTCCAGCTGTGCCACCTGATAGGAGTGCTCTTCTCCGTCCATGGTTTGCAGCGTGACCTCATCGCCGGTCTTCAAATTGGTAAGCCCACCGAAATGACGCCTATAATTATGTCCCGCAATGACCAGATTATTTGCGGCAACGCTGCCGGAATATCGGCAGACAGTTTCCTTCATCCGTTCATCGTCGCAGGTTGCGTATACAGGCAATTCAAGGTCTAATGCCGGAATCCTCAACACACCAAGAAAACTCTCCTGTGCCGTTTCCGGGGTAGCAGATAGCATGGCAGTTTCGGGCGTTTCCGTTCGCATCGCGGTCACTTCCATCAGAAGTTTCTGAGATGCCTTTTCTGCGCGATTTGCCTCAGCATCGTTATAATACCAAAGCATCAGTGCCGCCAATACCAGAGCCGCGCCCAGAATGGTGCAGATTTTCCCAAGCTTACTTTTCATGGCGAGACTTCCTTTGCAGCCATGCACCGAGCAGCATCAGTGCCATACCGAGTGTCAGCAATACCGGAATGGGCCATTTCAACTGTCCGGTTTGGAACAGCTTGTCAGGCGTAGATGGTTGTACAGACGGTTTCGCAGGTTCTTTTGCAGGCGGTCCGATTGTCGGTTCAGGGCTCGGTTTCGGAGATTCAGGGTCCACCTTAGCGAACTTCTCGTCCACTTCGACGTTATTGTATACAACACCGTTCTCAATGCTCGGCAGTGTGACGAGGTAAGGGTCAAGGATATATGCCTCGTTTCCCTCAGCCACATCACAGCGTACCACCAGATACAAACCCGGTTTCAGACCTCCGAAGGTAAGCTTGCCATTACGGTCGGTGACGCCTGTTTTATCAGGCACCGCAACCTTAGCCAGCTTTTTGGCAAGAGCCAGCTTATCAGAGGCTGTCGCTGCATCCCAGTCACAGTCGTAGGCGCTGTAAGCGTCCACAACCGTGTAGGTGACATCCAGCGTAGCGGCATCGACAGTCTTGTCGGCAATCAATGTCAGAGCGTAGGTATCGCCCGCAAGGTATCGGGTCGTTCCGTCATCCTCATGGTAATGTGCATCGAGCGTGATAGAGCATGTTCCGCCAAGCGGTGCAGCAAACACAACCGTCTGAAAAGCGAATCCCAACAGCACTGCCATCAGAACGGCGCAAATTTTGCGGATTCCGGGCAGGCTCATGATTGTTTTCTCCTTTTCAGAAACTTAGCAAACAGCAATATCAGCCAACGCAGCAGCACAACCACCAGAATGACTGCAGCACCCGTCAGTCCGTGTCGGAACTGAATAGGCAGGCTTTCAAACCAGTTCTCAGGGGCTTGCTCCTGCATGACCTGCTGCATATCCTCAGGGATATATTCTACCCTCGTGCCGCGCACCAGTAAACGATGCGAGTTGACGCCATAGGGTGTGCAAGTAATCAGGGTAACAAGGTCTCTGCCGGGTTCAATAGCCAGATGCTCGGTTTCTTCCGGCAGCACAGTCAGGATTTGGTCAACCTGATACGCCAGCGTTTGTCCCAACACTTTGATGTAGAACATGTCTCCGACTTGCATTTGGTCAAGGTCGGTAAACAAGCTGGCGGTAGGCAGGCCACGATGCCCGGAAAGCGCCGCATGGGTGTTTTCGCCGCCGACAGGCAGTGATGTAGTCATAACATGACCTACACCCACCTGCAATACAGATTCCGCTGTGCCGTGATAAATCGGAATGGTCGTATTTAAGCGCGGAATAGTGATGTAGCCCATCATACCGGTACTATCTAAGTTCAAAAGCTGCCAATATTCGGTGTTTTTGTCCTCAGATTCCCGGTTATCGATGGAATCCGTTTGATTGCCCTGTTCGGCAAGCTGACGGTTGTATTCCTGCGCTTCGGCCAGCAACTCATCCAGCTGCTGCTGTTGAAGCTTGCTGACCGAATCATCGTAGGAAGCGGTCGTTCGGCTGCCATGAACCTCGGACAGATATTCACTTAAAGATGGATATACCAGAATGCCAACGCCTACCAAAATCAGTAGTAAGCGAGCCAGTCCAAGCAGCCTGTCTTTCATTTAGCGGTTTTCCTTCTTCTTTTTGCGGGGAGCAAACACACCCAGCAGCACAACGGCAACACCCAGCGCGGTCAGACCGATAGTACCGATGCTACCAGTTTCAGGCAGCATAACGCCCTTGACGTTCTCGACCTTGATGGTGGAGTCGTTTGCTTTGTTCGGAGTTCCATTAACAGTGTAAGAAGGCTTGGTGTAATCATTGTTGGTGACATCAATCTTAATCTCGATGGGCTTCTTCAGCTTGTTGTAGCCGGTAGGAGCGATGGTCTCATGCAGGTAGTAAGTACCGGCTTTCAGACCCTTGATGGTGATTTTGCCGTCAGCGCCAGTAGTAACCTCGGTGACCTTGGTAACAGAAGTGTCTTCCAATTCCTTGGCATCCGCCACATGATAGGTTTTGCCATCAGCCTCTGCCACCAACTTAATAGCTTCGGAGGTGCTTTCCTCAGAAGCAGTCAGCTTAAAGGTTGCGTTGGCCAGTGCGGTTTCGGCATTTTCCTCACCTTTATAGAACTTGAAGATGTTGATGTCGTAGGTGTAAACCTTGCTCTCGTCAGGGTTGGATTTGCCGAGTTCATTAGTGCCGGGGTTGTTGCTGTATTCCAGATAAACGGTGTTCTTTGCAGGATTGGTAGTTACAGCGTCCTTTGTGATTTTAGCCTTATAGGTAACAACGATTTCATCATCCGTGGCCACCTTGTCAGTACCGTTCTTGACCACATTTTTCAAATCATCAAATGCGACGGTCAATGTTTTAGTGGTATCTTCGTAAGTTGCGCTATAAGTATTTGCTCCAGCCGTGATTTTGTTGTTTGCGATGTTTACTTCAACAGAATCTGCAACAAACTCCAGACCGTCAGAAAGTTTATCGATAAACTTAAAAGTGTATTTGTCGTAGTCGGTCATATCGGGAACTTTTGCAGTCAGCTTAAAGGTAACGGTATCGCCAACTTGTGCGGTGCCATTGTCAGTAGGGTTCCCGCCTTCAGTAGTCTGCACCTTTTTATCCACAGTCGGGAAGGCGCTCTTAATGGTCTGCTCTGTGACGCCACCGTTTTTAGGAACATTCACAAGGATAGCATCGGTGCCACGGCTATTGTCACCAGTAGAACCGCCCTCAGGGAATACAAGATAGTAACCAGCAGTCAGGCCGGAGAAAGTGGCAGTGCCCTTTGTTTTATCGGTATCACCAGAAACCGGTGTCGCAGTGGAGGTGAACTTTAAAACATTGTCGGTAAAATCAGCCTTATGCTCATCACTACGCACCCACTTCTGTGCTTTGTGAGCAAATTCAACTAGAGTGGTGCCCTTGGTGGTAGTCGTCTCGCTCAGGAGGGTATTGATATACGCAACGGCCGCATCACTCAGGGCAGCAGAATCCAAATCGTTAGCGGTGCTCACTGTTGTAGCACCAGCAGTCTTCATAGCATTAAAAATCTCATCCTGCTTGAAGAAACCCTCCCACTTATTTTCCAGCACATAGCTGTCGAATGTATTAGGATTGGGGGTTGCAGCCTCTGTAGCACGCGCAGTAAACATACGGATTGCGGTAACATTTTTGCCTTTTGCAGCCTCATCCTCACCGGGGATATACAGGCCAGAACCGGTTACACGCAGGGTGCCAGTGGGCTGGTCAGTGTTATCCGCAAACGCGGTCACTGCCAAGCAGAGGGAAAGTACAACAGCCAGCAACATTGCGGCTGCACGCTTAAAATGTTTCATAACAAGTATCCTTTCAATTTGATTTTCTTGTTTCTTAGTATTTTTTCCTGTACCGTATGCTATTACTCCATCTCCCCCTTATCCTTTCGTCTGCGCGGTACAGCAAGCGCAAACAGCAGAATTCCAACGCCGAACATCACAAACATCCAGTCACCGGTACTGCCTGTATCGGGCAGGCGCGGATGGTGGGTATTGGTAATGGTTGCGTGGTAGGTCTTTTCGTCATACTTAGATTCGGTCATCGTGTAACCGGGGACCGGGTCCTCCTCAAACGAATAGACATAGTAGGCTTCGATGGTATTGGTCGGTTTCTCGTCCGAACCCATGGTATATTTCAGCACAGGTGCGTCTTTCAGCACCGTGCGCCAAACAGAGGATTGTCCGTTCTGAGCATTAGCCTTCGTTATCGTAACGGTTGCATACAAGGCTTTATTATCTCCAACGGGCGAGCCGTTCGCTTTAAACTCCTGCTGGTATACTTTGACCGTAATACTATCCGGGCGTTTGCCGTCAATGTTGGCGAAGTCCTTCCAGATTTTACTGATGGTCAAATCAATCTTCTTTTTACAGGGGTCTGCGGTATCGGCAGGTTCGGTAGTTGTACTGTCGGGGTTTGCGTTTGTGGGGGTATCGAGCATCAATACCGCTTTCGCCGGGCTCTCATAAGCCGCAAGGTCTGCGGTCTTGGATGCTGTGGTATCCTCCATCTTTGCATCCTTCAAATCATCGTATGCGTTGATGATTTCCAGATGCTTTACATCATACCGGTTATAATTGGTGCCGGTAGAGGTATCCGATTTGGCTGTGCTGAATATTGTGGTTCTATCCGCTTTGACAACCCGGTTCAGCACTGTATCAAAGGCACGGTAGATGGAATAGTAGTTGTTGTTGCCCTCAATCGATTGGATAGTATTGAAGCTGTAAACCGACTTCAAATCATTCACGCCGGTAAAGGGTCCAACCAAGTTTTCTGTTCCGCGCACCACATCGCAGAGGGTCATGGTGCCGTTCTTGACCTGACCTTCATGGTTCAGGCCAATAAAGCCGCCGGAATAGCCATCCGCATCTGTGCCGTCTACATCATTTCCGGCACCACCTGCAAATACATCGTATCCGGAAGAAATGCCTGTAACGCTGCAGCCGTCAATGTCTGTGCGGTTGCCCTTGATGAGGTTGATTTTTACATTGGAGATTTTGTCTTTATCTATGCCGCCTTTTTGCGTACATGGCAGTTCAATGACCGAGTCACCGATGGTGATGATGGCAAGGTCTCTTTTGTCAGGTCCCGCCTCCTTGTTGAGTGCAACACCGATTTTGAGACCGAGCAATTCAACATACAGGGTATTGCCTTCGCTCATTACTTGAAGTTTCAAGATAGGACCAAGGTTGACATCGATAAAGCCAAGGTCTTGCAGCTTGTCGAAATACAGGATGCTCAGTAGTTTATTGACAATCACAAATACAGTGTTCAGCAGTTCGGATTGCAATTCGGCAGAAACCACATAGTTCATATCGGTCTTGCCGATAAATCCGCCTGCGATTTCGCCGCTGGTGACCTGTTTCAGCGCCGTGGTACTGCAGCCATTGATTTTGGCAAGGTCTGCATACCCGGCAAAGCCGCCCGCAATGGGCTGTTCACCGCCTTTGGCCTCGACCACCGTGCCAAGCCCAAAGCCGGTCACGGTGCAGTTTTCCACATGGGAGCCGAACAAATCGAGCACACCCGCGTTGGCGTCCAGCAGCTCTTTAAGAACGGTTACCTTGTCAATGTCGGCCACGCCGCTCTTGCCAAGATGCCCTACAAAGCCGCCCGTATAGTTGAGTCCTTCCACGGTAGCGAGGTTGGAAACAGCACTGTTCTTTACGCTGCCGTCCATCATGCCGCCGCCAAAGCCGCCTGCACAACCTGTAAAGCGCGTTTCTGTGAAATTGCCTTCTGGCTGGCTTTGGACCGTGTGTGCCTGTACTTTCAAGCCATCCTGTACACCGGTAACCGAAGAATCGAACACATAGGTTCGGAAAGCATCCAGCACAGAGATGTTGCCCAGCTTGATTAAGCCTTTCAGCAGCGTAGATTTGGTTTCCTTCGGGTCTTTACCGGATACCTGTGCCACACCGGCCACATCAGCCAAGCCGAAGAATCCGCCCGCATACAAGCCACCATCCACACTGCGCAGATTTTGTACCTGTATCTTTTTGGTGGTAGACTTTTCTTCTCCCACTGCACTGGCTTCCAGCGAACCCGCAAAACCGCCAGCATAGGCCGCATACTTTACTGCATCGCCTTCTTTGTAGCTGCCATCCACTACAAAGCCCCATTTACTGTCTGCGGCAGAGACCGTTGCAGCATGGATGGTCGTAGCGGTGGCTTTGAGGACGGTAACCAATTCGTCAGGGGTTTTGATGAGATGGTCCAGAATGCCTTGCAGCAAGCCGTTGGAGGCGTTGGTATTCACACTCGCCACGCTGCCTGCCGAGGCAAGACCTACATAACCGCCTACCGCAATGCGACCCGTAACACGGCGCAGGTTGGTAGCGTTGCAGGAAGCAACGGGCGCAGCATACTTGTTGGTAGAAGCCCACTGGTCAGTAGATAGCAGCTTCTCTTCACCGTTTAACTGAATCTGTGCGCCGTAGGCACTGCCTACATAGCCGCCCGAATAGCCGCAATGGTTTTCCGGCATGCCTGTGGCCTGTACCGTAAGACCTGACTGGTAGCCCTGCACTGAGGAATTGCGAACGGCAGGGACAAACAACTTTGCAATGTCCAGCAGTTTACCGGCATTAAGGTTCAATCCCAAAATGTTGACCGTGCCGAGTTTTACTGCGCCGCCGGTTTTCATTTGCCCGGCAAAGCCGCCTGCGCTGTGCATAGCACTGACCAGCTTGGCATCGTATGCCATACAGTTGGTTAAGGTGCCGCTGTTCATGCAGCCCACATAACCACCCGCATCGCCGCCGTAGAGCATGTTGTCAAACTTACTGCGTCCGGCAACAACATTGTAGCCGTAGATGTAATCGGCAAGTTTTGCATCCAGCTCAGCTTGCGAATATACTTTTCCGGTTTGCGCCAATTCGTATCCGTAGCCGCCGTGTACGCCGACATACTCGACCCAGTCGTTCCATGTTTGCACATCCAGACCAGCGAGAGGACCATATACTGCTGTGTTTGTCTGTACCGGGTAAATGACACCCAATGCGCCGAGAATGTTGTTGACGCTTATCAGACCACCTAGTACCTCTAAGCCACCGACTTTCGCAGTGTCTGCGGGCTCCATAAGACCTGTATAACCTCCAGCATACTCATGCCCGTAAACCGAACGGATGCGCTCGGCCTTGCACAAGCTCATAGGACCGTTGTAGAGTTTCTTAGCGTCTCCCTCTTCGTATTCTTTCTTCCAGATAGAAGTATCAAAGCCGTGGATGGTGCCGCCCATGTTATGACCTACGAAACCGCCAGCCATACCGCGCTGCACAGTTTCGTCCGATGCAGCATTGGCGCGTACTGCGCCGCCGCAGGGCACACAGTTGGTAGAACTGTTGCGGATGGACGGAACGAAGCTTTGTAAGACAGAGGCAAGCGCTGTATCAACATTGACCAGCTTATCCAGAATACTGGCGTTTTTCAAAAGCTTGGCAACATCGCCGGGCTGCATTTCACCCACATAACCGCCTGCGGCAATCTCACTGTCCCGCCTGCTGAAAAGCGTCTCCAAAAGCAACGAACGGCTGGTGCCCCTGTATGAGGAGTTTGCCCTGCTGAACGACTACTTCACGATCCAGCAGTACCGCTACGGCGGCGACCTGGAGATCGAGGTCTCCCGCATTGAAAGCGAGACCCTTTGCCGGGACTGCATGATTCCCCGGTTCACCTTGCAGCCGCTGGTGGAAAACGCCATCTTCCACGGGCTGGAGCCCAAGGGCGGCCACGGCAGCGTGCTGCTGGATATCTCCACCGACCCGGATACCGGGGACGTACTGCTGCGCATTACCGATGACGGCGTGGGCATGCCGCCGGAGCTGGTGGCGCATCTTCTGGACGAGCCCGCCGAGGGTGCCGAAAAGGCTGAAAAGTTCCGTCATGTCGGCCTGTGGAACGTGAACCGCCGCATCCGGTATTCCTTTGGCGAGGGTTACGGTCTGACCATTGAAAGTGAAGAGGACGTGGGCACCGAGGTCACCATCCGGCTGCCCTATCAGCAGAAAGGAGACAGCCATGCTGCGGATATTACTGGTGGATGATGAGCCGCTGGTGCTCATCGGCCTGCAGGGGATGCTGGAATGGGAAAAGCTGGGCTATACCGTCTGCGGCACCGCCCGCAACGGCAAGCTGGCGCTGGAACTCATTGAGCGGGAGAAGCCGGATATCGTCATTGCCGACGTAAAAATGCCGGTGATGGACGGGCTTACCCTTGCCCGCACCTGCCGGGAACGCAGCGCCCTGCCCGCCTTTATCATGCTGACCAGCTTTGAAGAATTTGATTACATCAAGCAGGCTATGGGTGCCGGGGTGGTGGATTATCTGGTCAAGCTGGACCTGACCCCCGAGAACCTGCAAACCGCCCTTGCCAAGGCCGCCGAAAAGGTAAAAAAGGAGCGCGCTTTGCTGGGCGAATTGTCGGCACAGGAAAACCTTGCCGAGAGTGTGCGCAGCTATCAGGAGCGTTTTTTCGTGCGGCTGTACGCCGGGCTGTTCCCGGACGAAGCCGCATTGGAGCAGCCTTTGCAGCACATGGAGCTGAACCTTGCAAGCGACGCCTACCTTGTAGCCAGCTGCGAGATCATCGCCAACACCGCCCTTACCCCCGCCCAGCAGCTGAAGCTGAGTTTTTCCTGCGGGCGGATGCTGGAGACCACCCTGCAAAACTACCTGCCCTGCTATGTGACCGGGGCGGATGCCATGCGCTGCAATGTGCTGTTCTGCCTGACCGCTGCCCAGTGCCAGAACTACCGGACGGTGCTGCGCCCGCTGCTGGAACGCGCCAGTCAAATTTTATACAACTATTTCACGGTACGGCTGCTCTGGGCGGTAGGCCGCCCCACCGGCTCCCTGCTGGGGCTGGCGCGCCGCTGCCGGGAAAACGCCCATTTGCAGCCCCTGCTCACGGTGGAGCAGCCCATCCAGTTTGTGGAGGTCAACGAGGGCGACGCCACCGCCGGGAAGATGCAGGTGGTGGCACAGGTGCAGGAGTATATTAAGAATCACCTTTCGGAAAAACTGACGCTGGCCGATGTGGCGGCGGTGTTCAATTTTTCGCCCAACTACCTCAGTCAGCTGTTTGGCAAATACGGCGACAGCGGCTTTGTGGAGTACATCACCGAGACCCGCATCGCTGCGGCGAAGGAGATGCTGGAACAGGGCGATTTGAAAGTATACGAGATCGCTGAGAAACTGGGGTACGAAAGCGCCTTTTATTTTTCCAAGGTGTTCAAAAAGGTCACGGGGCTCAGCCCGCGGGAATACCAGCAAAGTATTTAAAATCGGAGGCTTTTATGATACAGGAACAGCTTGCCCATCTGCCGGAATTTCTTCCCGGCTACCGGCCCTTCCCCCCTGCCAAAGAGCGCACCGCATGGCTGGCTTTACCCCCGCGGGCAAAGCAGCGCTTTTTGCAGGCAGGAGAAGCCGCGCTGCAAACGCCCATTGCCCCCCTGCCGCTCTCGCTCTGGCTGGATTTCACCCACACTGGGCGGCGCACCCCATGGGAGACGGCTTACTTCTCCCGCCGGGCGCGGCTGTGCGCGCTGGTAAGTGCCGAGTGTGTGGAGCACAAAGGGCGCTTTCTGGGCGCCATTGCCGATACCGTATGGGCGCTTTGTGAGGAAAGCGCATGGCAGCTGCCCGCCCACAACAGTTACATCCGGGACACCCCGCAGCTGCCCCTGCCGGACACCACCCGCCCCATCGTAGATTTATTTGCCGCCGAGACCGGCGCCCTGCTGGCGCTGACCCGGTACTTACTGCCCGATGAGCTGGATACTGCCGCGCCGGGCATCACGGCGCGGATGGAGCGG
>OGXJ01002947.1_pt1 | contig 10728 bp, 9 predicted proteins | sample 1576231 | NCBI WGS metagenome assembly OGXJ01 (sample SAMEA3541539, study PRJEB24748) | human gut metagenome | biome: human gut; feature: human-associated habitat; material: faeces | place: China | collected 2012
CGAACACCGAGCCGTAGCCGCTGATGGAGAGCAGGTTGTTCAGGGTGAAATTGCCGTCGCTGTCCGTCAGGGCATAATACACCACGATGATGAGGGGCACCACCGTGAAAAGCGTCATCCATACAAAGTAGGGATACGCGAGCTTTCGATCGTAAATCTTCATCATTTCGGCTCACCCCTCACGAACGCGCCATGATGTGGATCTCGTTGGGGCCGATGCGCATCCCGATGGTCTCGCCGGGGGTGCAGGCACGGGTGGAATGGATGAGCCACTCGCGGCCCTCCACATCGACGTGCATCTCGAAGTGGACGCCCTTGAAGATGACGTCATTGACGACGCCCACCAGCTGGCCTTCCATCGGCGAAACGACCTCGATGTCCTCCGGGCGGACGACGACCTGCACGCTCTGCTCACGGGCAAAGCCGCGGTCCACGCACGGAAACTGGACACCGGAGAAGGAAACGAGGAAGTCTTTGTGCATCACGCCATCCACGATGTTGGAGTCGCCGATGAAGTCCGCCACAAAGGCATTCTTCGGCTCGTTGTAGATATCCTCCGGGGTGCCGATCTGCTGCACCTTGCCGCCGTTCATGACCACAACGGTATCGGACATGGTCAGGGCTTCTTCCTGATCGTGGGTGACATAAATAAAGGTAATGTTCATTTCGCGCTGCAGGCGCTTGAGCTCCAGCTGCATTTCCTTGCGCAGCTTGAGGTCCAGTGCGCCCAAAGGCTCGTCCAGCAGCAGGATCTCCGGTTCGTTGACCAGGCTGCGGGCGATGGCCACGCGCTGCTGCTGGCCGCCGGACATCTGGCTGATGCTGCGGCGCTCGAAGCCTTTCAGGCCAACAACTTCCAGCATGTTGCGCACCTTGCGGCGGATGGTCTCTTCGTCCATCTTTTTGAGCCGCAGACCGAAGGCCACGTTCTCGAACACGTTCAGGTGCGGGAACAGTGCGTATTTCTGAAAAACGGTGTTCACCGGGCGCTTATAGGGCGGCACGCCGGTAATGTCCTCACCTTTCAGCAGCACTTTGCCGGAATTGGGTTCCAGAAAACCTGCGATCAGACGCAGGGTGGTGGTTTTGCCGCAGCCGGAAGGGCCCAGCAGCGTCACGAACTCTTTGTCATGGATGTCGAGGTTCAGCCCATCCAGAATGCGCTGACCGTCAAATTCCACTACGATATCCCGCAGTGAAACGATCACCGAGTTGTCCATTTTTTTACTTTATCCTCCTTGTAACTCAGATACGAAAAAAGACAGGGCCATGCCCCATCCCTCGTACCAGGGCGACCCAGCCCCGCACAACATCCATGACGACCGGAGAACCTGCAAAAGCAGGCTCTTATATTGCGCAGTTATTCTGCCCTGTCTCGTCTATCTTAATCAATCTTTGCCGAAATGTCAATCACTCTGCCAATGTTTGCCGAAGCTTTACACGCCGCAACAAAAAAACATGCGCCGCAGCGGGCTTTCCGCATACGGCGCACAAAGGTTTTTATTCAGCTTTTAAGGCAGCGGCCGTTATCAGAAGGGCCTGCACAGTGTCAAGGTCAACCGCATAGACGGAACTGTCCCCCTCCACCATCATCCAGCAGCCGTCTGCATTTTCGGCGTAGTGGAGGGTCACGGTCCCATCGGCAGAGGCGGCCCGCACCGTTGCAAGCGGTGCATCAAAGCCATAGGCCGAAGGGTCGGCATCCGCGATTTGTGCGGTCACATAGCCTGCCAGAGCAGAGAGGATGCTCTGCACCTTGCTGTCGTCCAGATCGGCAGAGGGTTCATCGGCCAGCCGCCACACGGTCTGATAGGTGGTGGAATCGGCCGCACTTTCCGAGGAATCGCTCTCCGCTTCCGCAGGCTCAGAGACTGCATTCAGTGCAAGGGTGCCGCTGCCCGTCGTAATGGAAACACTTTCCAGCGCGGAGGCCGTCAGTCCCGCCGGGTTGAACGCGCCAAAAAGGTCTGCTTTGGTCAGCTCAAAGCAGGCCGCCTTGTTGCCAGAAACGGTGTACACGGCATCGTCCCCTGCCTTCTGCACGTACAGATCTCCTGTGACCGGGTTCTCGGTGCCAAAGGCAAAGGTGTTCGTCTCGCCTGCCGCCGTCACCGTGACCGTAACAGCCGGATCGGCAAGGCCATAGTCCTCGCCGGGCTGAGCCGTGAGCTGACGTTTGGCGTTCAGGGATGCCAGCGCCGTGACCATGGTATTGCAGGCAGATACATCCAGATGATAGTCCGGGTCATCCGCCAGCGTCCAGCTGCCGGAATCGTAATTTAGGGTAAGCGTTTCGCCGCCATAGGCATACCGGATGCTGGTCACATCGCCCGCCGCAAAAGAAGAAATCAGGATGCTGCCCTCTGCGGCGGCGCTGGAAGCAGCTTCTTCTGCGGCATTGCTGCGGCTGACAAACCACAGCAGCCCGCCCAGCACAAGCACCAGCACCAGAAGCACCGCAAGGGTGCGCTGTTTTGTTTTCATAGCAGTGCCCCCTTACCTGCGGCGGCGCAGCAGCACCTCCACAGCACCTGCAATGAGCACTGCTGCGGGCAGCACGAATACGAACACCATGCCCAGCGTCATGGATGCGGAAGCCGGGACCGTGATGGGTGCAGCTTCCAGTGCTTTGGTGTCGATGAGCAGGCTCTGCCCTACCAGCGAAGCGGCACAGCCCTGCAGGAAGGTCAGGTTGCCCGGGATGGACTGGTACACCTGCTCGTTGTCCATGTTGGGGCAGCCGATCCAGATCACCTCGGCACCGGTGGATTCATTGCGCGCCCATACGGCCAGCGAGAACGGGCCGTCGGTATCGCCGGCTTCCTTTGCGGAAGAAGAGCTGGCATCAAAGTCCTGCTTGCTGTAGGCATCCTCGGTGGTATACAGCAGCGGTTCCGCCGTCACATAGTCTGTCTCGGTAATGGTGATGCCCTGTGCCACCGAGAGCATCACATGGGTGCTCTGGTTCACGCCGTCCAGCGCAGTGCTTTCGTCGGTGGCCGCGTAGTCCGGGAACAGCGAGTACGGGTAGCCGTACAGCGCGTGGCCCGCATCGCCCTCCACCACAAGGCCCGGCTCACGCGCAAGGCCGAACTGTGCCATCACTGCATCCAGATCGGGCGTTTCGGTATAGCCGCTGGTGGTCAGCAGCACCTTGCCGCCGTTTTCCAGATAGGCCTGCAGCTGCGCGATCTCATCCACAAGGCCGTCAGCTGCAAAATCCGAAGCGGGGTCGCTGATGATGAGCAGATCACAGTCCTCCGGAATGGTGCCGGTGAGCAGATCCAGCGGCTGGGCATCGATATTCTGCGCCTTGAGCGCCTCGGTCAGCGAGGAGGTAAGCGCCTGCTCGCCGTGGTTGGTGGTGTAGTAGGCATGACTTTCTGCTGCGGCAGTCAGCTTGTAGATGGCAGAGCTGATCTGCTTTTCGCCGCCAAAGGTCACGTTGGCAGCGCCAGTGGTGTAGTAATCGGAGTAATCGTACTCATAAAGTTCGGCGGCGTTCAGCACTTCGCTGTTCTCACCGCTGACCACGATCAGACTGCCGGTGGATGCATTCTCTGCGCCGTACTGCGCTGCAAAGGTCGGGTAAAGCGCCGGGTCCTTCTGCTCCCAGTGGAAGTGACCGCTCTCGTCGGCGTAGTGATCCAGCAGCTTGGTGATAATGGCATCCTCGCTGCCGGTCTCACAGAGATAATAAACGGTCACGTCCTGATCCAGGCTCTGCATGAGCTGCCTGGAGCTGTCGCCCAGCGTGTACATTTTGGCGGCAGAGAGGTCAAACTCGGTGTATTTTTTCGGGATGGCCCCCACCAGCAGATTGATCAGCACGGCCAACACGATGGCTGCTGCCAGAATGGCCGTGGAGTACAGCCCATTGCGGAACACCTTGCCGTTTGCGGAGGAAGAAAATTTGAAATTTTTCATGTTGTTCCCCTCCCCTCAGTTCCAGCGGCGCTTTTCCAGCCCCTGCGCCGTGAAGAACAAAAACAGCATGGTCACGGTCAGGTAGTACACCAGCGTCGGGATGGAAAAGCTGTTGTTGACAAACTCTTCAAACGGCGTGAACAGGCACAGCCCGCTGAGCACCGCGCTGAACGCTTCGGTCAGCCAGCTGCTCTGCAGCAGGAACAGTGCCGTCAGCACCACACAGCAGCCCGCAAAGGTCAGGCAGCCCAGCGTAAAGCTGCGGGTACGCAGGCCTGCCACCACACTGAGCACTGCCGCAATGGCGGTGAACAGGGCCAGCGCCACTGCGCTGCCTGCGGTGAACATGCTGCGCAGGCTGGGCATCATGTAGGCCAGCAGCAGTGCGGCAACACCCGCCACCGCAGCAATGATCTGATTCTCGGTCAGGCTGGAAAGAAACACGCCAATGGCAATGGCGGCGCAGCCCATGAGATAATAGCACAGCAGAGCGGCCAGGTTTGCCAGCGTGGCCGTGCCGGTGGCACCCAGTGCGGCCAGTACAAGGATCATGACCGCATCGGCAAGGCACGGCAGTGCAAAGATGACGCACAGGGCAAAGAATTTGCCCAGCACGATCTCCCACACAGACACCGGGCTGGTAAGCAGCAGCTGATCGGTGCGGGTACGGCGTTCCTCTGCAAAGGAGCGCATGGTGAGCACCGGGATATACAAAAGCAGCACAAACGTGGTGCGGTAAAGCGTGTAATAGCCAAAATCCGTCAGGCCGTAGCCCAGATTCAGGGCAACAAAATAGATGGCCGTTGCCGCCAGCATAAAGGCGGTGAGCACATAGCCGATCATGCCATGAAAGCTGCTGCGGACTTCGCGTTTGAAAATGGCAGTCATTCCGTTTTCTCCTCCCCTTCATCCGATGGTGTTTCAGACTCGTTTTCGGTCAGTGCAAGGAACACTTCCTCCAGCGTCCTGTTTTCCGCTGCCAGCGCCAGCACCGTGCATCCGGCCTGCGAAAGGGCGCGGGACACCTCGGCGCGGCGGTCAGAAGCATCAGCACTTTCTGCGGTAAAGGTCACCTGTCCGTCGGCCTCGGATTCGATCTCCACCTTGCGGATGCCCGGAATGGAGCCGACTGTTTTCAGCACGGTCTTCCCCCCGCCCAGAACGGTAGCGCGCAGACGGCTGCCGGGGTTCAGCTTTTCGGCCAGCTGTTCCGGCGCACCCACCGCCACCAGATGCCCCTTGGAAAGGATCAGCACCTGACTGCATACTGCCTGCACCTCGCTGAGGATGTGGCTGGACAGGATGACCGTGTGGCTTTTCCCCAGCTCCCGGATCAGTCTGCGGATCTCGATGACCTGTGCAGGGTCAAGGCCCACGGTAGGCTCGTCCAGAATGATGAGCTGCGGCGCGCCCAGCAGTGCCTGCGCAATGCCCACGCGCTGGCGGTAGCCCTTGGACAGACTGCGGATGAGCCGGGGCAGCACCTCTTCCAGCCCGGTGCGGCGGGCAGCTTTGCGCACCTGTTCTTTGCGGTCGGCCTTCTTTTTGATGCCTTTCAGCTCTGCAGCAAAATCCAGATATTCCTGCACCGTCATTTCCGGGTAGAGCGGCGGCTGCTCGGGCAGATAGCCCACACAGGCCTTGGCCTGCTGGGCCTGCTCCGGCAGGCTGAAGCCCGCCACCTTCACTTCACCGGAGGTGGGGGCAAGGTAGCCGGTGAGGATATTCATGATCGTGGACTTGCCCGCGCCGTTGGGGCCGAGCAGGCCGAAGATCTGGCCGTCGCCCACCGTAAAGGACAAATCTTCAATGGCAGGGTGCGTGCCATACTTTTTGCTCAGATGCGATACTTCGATCACAGCAAACGCTCCTTTTTCATCTAGTTCAATGCTGGTATATTTTAGACTGAAAATGTGTAAAAATTAAGACAATCCTGTGGCGGGATGCAAAAAGAATTCTTAAGAATGATCAAGACCGCCCTTTCATATGCCAAAAAGGCAGCAAAAAAGCACCGTCCCCCAAAGGAAACGGTGCTCAGAAAACCATAATTACTTACGGCCGAAACGCTTGTTGAAGCGCTCAACACGTCCGCCGGTGTCAACCAGCTTCTGCTTGCCAGTGTAGAAAGGATGGCACTTGGAGCAAACTTCGACGTGGATCTCAGGCTTGGTGGAACGAGTCTTGATGACGTTGCCGCATGCGCAGGTGATGGTGCAGTCAACGTAGTTCGGATGGATACCCTGTTTCATTCTTTTCACCTCATTTCTGGTTCTGACTTATCGGGGCCATATTATAAATGTATGTGCCCATCACAACCTTCAATATCGGCTACCCCGTCGAGCGGCCTTGGAAACGATTGCCCTACTATTATAGCACGATTCCGACAGAATGCAAGAGGGAAAATAAAGTTTTTAGCATACAAAAAGTCCCCTGCACTTTCATGCAGAGGACTTTAACGGTTTTACCTTACGCCGTCAGGCCATCAGTGGATGAACACAGGACCCAGCGGGTTGGTGATGGGGCTGACGTAGCCGCCCAGCAGCTTGGGGATTGCCAGGCTGATGTCGGGCACGAAGGTCAGCAGCAGCAGTGCAATGAACATGCACAGGTAGAACGGCAGGGTCGCCTTGACGACCTTTTCCATCGGGCGCTTTGCAACGGCAGAGCCGATGAACAGCACAGCGCCGACAGGAGGAGTCAGCAGGCCGATGCCGCAGTTCAGAACCACGATGATACCGAACTGGATGGGATCGATGCCGATGGAGGTTGCAATGGGCAGCAGGATGGGAGTAGCGATCAGGATGATAGGAGCCATATCCATGATGCAGCCCAGAACCAAGATGATCAGGTCGATCAGCAGAGCGATGATGTAGGGGTTATCGGTGACGCTGGTAATGGCATTTGCAGCCAGATCCGGCACATGCAGCATGGTCAGGCAGTTGCCGAAGACTGCAGAGGTGGCGATCAGGATCAGCACGATGGACAGAGTGTTCACGCACTCATCCAGTGCATGCCAGACGCCCTTCCAGTCCAGACCCTTGTAGACGAACACCGACACGAACAGAGAGTAGATAACTGCAATAGCTGCAGACTCGGTAGCGGTGAACACACCGCCAACAACGCCGAACACAACGATGACAACAGCGGCCAGTGCCCAGATGGAAGTGCCCAGCTGCTTAACGAAGCCCTTGATGCTGAACGGAGAGCCCTTGGGGTAATTTTCCTTGACCGAGATGATGTAGGAACCGATCATCAGGACGATGGCCAGCAGAGCGCCGGGCAGATAACCTGCCAGGAACAGGCTGCCGACCGAGATGCCGCCGGCAGTGGTGGCATAAATGACCATGTTGTGGCTCGGAGGAACCAGCAGACCCTCGCAGGAGGAGGTGATGGTAACAGCAGTGGAGAAGTCGGCATCGTAGCCCTGATCGACCATCATGGGGATCATGATGGAGCCGATGGAAGCGGTATCTGCAGATGCAGAACCGGAAATACCGCCGAAGAAGTAGGAAGCAACGATGTTGACCATTGCCATGCCGCCGCGCATCCAGCCCACGCAGGCATCAGCCAGAGCGATCAGCTTTTCAGAAATGCCGCCGGAGCCCATGAGCACACCCATGGTGATGAAGAACGGCACGGCCATCAGGCTGAAGGAAGAGATGCCCTTGACCATCAGACGGCAGACATCGGTCAGTGCCTGACCCTGCACCATCATGCACAGCACGCTGGAAAGACCAACGGCGTATGCAATGGGGAAACGCAGGAAGATCATTACAAAGAAGCTGACAAGAAGGACAATGATTGCCAGTGTCTGAACTGTCATATTACACTTCCTCCTTTACAAAAATGCTCTTGATGTGGTTGTACAGTGCCTCGATCTCGAAGATGATCATGGCAACACCGGCCAGCGGCACCGGGAAGTACATCCAGAAGCGGCTCAGCCAGGGCATGGACACGTAGAAGCCGCGGCCGCCCAGAGTGGTGGCATAGTTCCAGCCGACCACCATCATGATGACACCCAGAATGCACACGGCAAGATCGGCCAGAATATCCAGCACCTTGACGGCGGTTTTGGGCAGATACACGTCAAACGCAGTCATGCGGATATGGGCACCGCGGCGGATGGCCAGAGCAGCACTCAGCACGGCCATGTAGCTCATGCAGGTCAGCACAACTTCTTCCGACCATGCCGGGTCCGGGATGAACGAGACGTAACGACCGATGACCGACATGGTAGTGATGAGGATATCTGCGATCAGCAGCAGCTTGCAGATAAACAGGACCACTTTGTAGGTGATGTCGTACGCCGGCTTGATCTTATCCAGAGTGGTAAAGATTTTCGGCATATGAATTCCTCCATATAAAAACCCGGCAGGTCTGCGGGCGTATCCCGTAGTCCCCCGCCGGGCTATGTACTATTTCAGAACAGGAAAGGCTTTTTCAATTATGCCTTCATGTCCAGCAGCTGCTGATACAGCTCAGCCTGATCGGAGGTGTTCTCGCTGATGACCTTAGCGCAGGCCTCCTGCCAGGGTGCCTTGTCGTCAACATCCACAACGTTGCAGCCGGAGCTTCTCAGCTCCTCCAGGACCTTGTTCTCAGCGGTCTCGGACAGGTCTGCATTGAAGGCCTGCGTATCAGCACCAGCCTCCATGATGGCAGCCTGCTGGTTCTCGGTCAGCTTGCCCCATGCGTTATCGGTGATAACAGCCTGAATAGCACCCAGAGTGTGGCCGTCCAGAATCAGGTTGTTGGCAACCTCGGGGAATGCATTGGACTTGTAGTTTGCGATGGGCTGCTCAGCACCATCCACAACGCCGGTCTGCAGTGCGCTGTACAGCTCACCGAAGGAAACGACGGTGGGGTTAGCGCCCAGACCCTCGACCATGCCGTTCATAACGGGGTCGTTGGACACGCGCAGCTTCAGGCCCTTGAAATCAGCGATGCCGGAGACCGGGTTGACCGTGAAGAAGTGACGGAAGCCCTCTTCGCCGTAGAAGACACCACGAACGGGCAGGCCCAGCTCCTGAGGCTCGTTCAGGAACTCAGGTGCCAGATCGCTGTTGGCGAAGTTCCAGAAGTGTGCGCGGTTCTCGAAGGTGAAGGGGATGGACAGCAGCTTGGACTTGTTGCAGCCATAGCTGGTCAGTGCGAAAGCGGAGATACGGCTCATATCGATGGAGGTAGAACCGCCCAGAATTGCGTCCAGAACGTCGTTCTCAGAACCCAGAACACCGGAAGCCTGCACGTCGATGACGACGGAGCCGCCGGTCAGCTCCTCGACCTTCTCCTTGAAGTGGGTAGCGGTCTGGCCAACGATGGTATCCAGCGGGTTGACCTCGGCGTAGACCAGAGTCACCTTGGGATCGTTTGCAGCAGCAGTAGCATCACCAGCAGCAGAAGCTGCGGTGGAAGAAGCTGCGGTAGAGGTGGAAGCAGCAGAATTGCTGGAGCCACCACATGCGGTCAGAGCCAGAGCAGCGGCGGAAACACCGGCTGCTGCCAGAAAGCTGCGACGAGTGATCTTTTTCATAATAAGTCGTCCTCCTTAAATCTCCCGAACGGCCCGGTCTGCACAGGACCCGCATGCCGTTCATTTACTGTACATACTTTAGCAAATTTTTTTAAACGAAACAAGGGCTTTCAAAAAATGTCCTGCTTTTTGAAAAAATGTCAGAATTTCTTTTGTGAAAAATGCCAAGTGCTTTCCTTTTTGTTTGTGCACCTTCGCCTAACAGATGGATACATTTCTGTATTCCAGATAGAAACAAAGCGCTGGATGCCCTTCCCTTTGGGTTCAGAGCACACAGCGCTTTGCCGGTTCTTTATTCCGTTTTCCTGATTTCTTTGCCCATCTTTTCCGGGCTTTGCTGTGGGGCTTATGCCTGCCGGATGCGGGCGATCAGTTCGCCCTGCTGGGCAAACCGATCATACATCGGCTGCACAGCAGCACGGAACCTTGCCTTTTCTTCTTCGTCCAGCTCTGTCACCTCAATGCCTGCTGCACGCAGATCACTTTCCGATTCCGCCTCCTGCTGCGCCCAGAGCCTGCGCTCCACCTTGGCGCTCTCCCGGGCACACAGGCGGATGATCTCCGGGTAGCGCTCGTCCAGTGCGGCCAGTTTTTCCATCACAGCAGGGCTTGCAAGCTGCACCTCCGGTACGCGGGTGTGCTCATCCTTTAAAAAGTAAGGTGCCACCTCGTAGTGACCCATGGCTTCGTAGCTGGGCCAGTTGTTCTCTGCGCCATCGATCTCACCGTTGTGCAGGGCGGCATACACCTTGCTGTACACCACCTTTACCGGCTTTGCACCGAGGTCGGTGATCATTTCGCTCATCATGTCCGATTCCTGCACGCGGATGGTCAGGCCCTGCAGATCTGCAAGGCCTGTCACCTTCTGCCGGGTGTAGATGCTGCGCACACCGGCATCGAACCATGACAGTCCCGTCAGCTCCAGCGACTCCAGCGTGGAGAGGAACTCGTCGCCGATGGTCCCATCCAGCACCCGCCACATCTGGTCAGCGTCGGTGTAAAGATACGGCAGCTGCAATACGCTCAGCGCCGGCTCGTACTCTGCCAGCTGGCTGAGGGACACGCGGGAGAAATCAATGCCGCCAAACTGCATCTGCTGGATCACGCTCTGTTCCGCGCCAAGTTCTCCCCCGCTGTACACCAGCACTTTCACGCGGCCATCGGTGCGCTGGGCTACAAGATCCGCAAAGGCCAGCGCCGCCTGCGTAGTAGGATAATCCTCCGGCTGGTTCTCCGCATAGCGCAGGATCAGTTCCGCCCCCTGTTGC
>OGXJ01002948.1_pt1 | contig 10722 bp, 6 predicted proteins | sample 1576231 | NCBI WGS metagenome assembly OGXJ01 (sample SAMEA3541539, study PRJEB24748) | human gut metagenome | biome: human gut; feature: human-associated habitat; material: faeces | place: China | collected 2012
TGTATTCATCAGAAAGTAAAAACGATAGCGACTTCAAGCGTGCTTGTGAACTGGCAGAGAAGTTTGCGAAAAAAGAGGGACGTCAACCTCGTATCATGGTTGCAAAGATGGGACAGGACGGTCATGACCGTGGTGCCAAGGTAGTAGCAACGGGTTATGCGGACTGTGGTTTCGACGTGGATATGGGACCGTTGTTCCAGACTCCGGCAGAAGCTGCTCGTGAAGCGGTAGAAAACGATGTTCATGTAGTAGGTGTTTCTTCACTGGCTGCCGGTCATAAGACATTGGTTCCGCAGATTATTGAAGAACTGAAGAAACTGGGACGTGAAGACATTGTGGTGATTGCCGGTGGTGTTATTCCTGCACAGGATTATGACTTCCTGTATAAGGCAGGTGTAGCTGCTATCTTTGGTCCGGGTACTCCGGTGGCGAAGGCTGCTTGTCAGATTTTGGAAATTCTGATGGATGAAGAATAACTTCTGAGATTCTTTAGAATCTTATAATATTCCCACCTTTTAGACTTGTTTTGGTTTAAAAGGTGGGATGTTTTTTTTGTTTGCATCCATTGCCTGAAATTAATTTTGCCTATATTTGCCCCGGGTTTCATAGTAAAAGACTCGACAGATGAACGAAACGATAGCAGAATTGGATATCCGTTTTGAGCAGTTTTATGCCGCTAACTTCCCTCGTGTGAAGAACTTTGCGAAGTTGTTGACCAAGTCGGAGGAGGATGCGGAAGACATTGCCCAGAATATATTTCTTAAGTTATGGACACGTCCTGAACTTTGGCAAGATCAGGAAACCATGACTGGTTATCTCTATACTGTGACTCGGAATGAAATATTCAACCTGTTCAAGCATCAGAAGGTAGAGCAGGAATATGAAGACAAAGTTTTGAAAGCCCAGTTGTTGGGTGAACTTTGTGACGAAGATTCCTCCCTGTTAGAAAATCTATACTATAAAGAAGTATTAATGCTTATTAGGATGACACTCAGTCAGTTGCCTGATCGCCGTAGACGGGTTTTTGAGATGAGCCGTTTTGAAGGACTTTCTCATAAAGAAATAGCAGATAAACTGCAAATCCCCTTGCGTACCGTAGAAGATCACATCTATAAAACATTGACGGAACTCCGCAAAGTGTTAATGTTTGTTATTCTATTCCGTCTTTTCCCGTAGTTGTCCTTGCTGAGTAGTGATATTTACGTAAGCGTTTCTAAACAGAACAATAAATATCACCTTATGAAGAATTATATTCGCGATGTAATCGACCGTTATATCAATCACGACTATCCGAAAGAAGTCGATCAGGATTTCCGTACATGGCTGACCGACGAAGAACGTGCCGATGAAAAAGATCATGAACTCAATCAACTTTGGGAAGCTACCGAATCGGCAACGACTTCCGGCTACCGTCATTCTTTGGAACGGATGCGTGAACTGACAGGCATCGGAACGAGGCGCAGGATACATTCTTTACGTACTCATCTGGTAGTGTGGCGCGTAGCGGCAGCTTTGTTGATTGCATTTTCTTCCGTTTCTATCTATCTGGCTTTGCAGAACCGGCAGGCACCAGATTTGTTGCAAGCATATATTCCTACCGCCGAGATGCGGAACATCACTTTGCCGGATGGTACGCAGGTATTGATTAATTCCCAAAGCACTTTACTTTATCCACAGCAATTTAAGGGTGATACCCGTTGTGTGTATCTTGTGGGAGAAGCCGGCTTCAAGGTGAAACGTGACGAAGAGCATCCTTTTATCGTGAAGTCCTCGGACTTTCAGGTGACGGCACTCGGAACGGAATTCAACGTGACAGCCTACCCCGACGAAGAGGAAGTGACAGCTACCCTGATTTCCGGAAAAGTGTTGGTAGAGTACAATAATCAGCAGGGGCAGGAGATCTTGAAGCCGAACGAGCAACTGGCTTATAACAAACGTACCCGCTCCGGAAACGTACTTCATCCTGATATGCAGGATGTCACTGCTTGGCAACGTGGCGAAATCGTTTTCCGCAGTATGACATTGGAAGAAATCTTCACCCGTCTCGAACGCAAATACCCTTACACCTTTGTTTATAGTTTCCGTAGTCTGAAAGAAGACCGGTTCAATCTTACTTTCGGGCAAAATGCTTCTATGGAAGAAGTGATGGATATTATCGCTCGTGTGACGGGAAATCTGGACTATAAAATAGTGGGAGACAAGTGCTATATTTCAGGCACCGGGGAAGGGCGTCTCCGGCACCGATGAAGATAGGCTCCGGTACCGGGGAAGACATGCTTCGGCACCGGGGAACAAAATAGAACTTGTAAACACTGAATATTAACCTTAAAATACATTGAGCCTATGCGGAAAAAATATCCGGGAGAAGCTGCAACCTTCCCCCGGATGTGAAATCGAAATTCTTACTATTAGCGTTAACCAGACGTTACTAAATTCGAGAATCTAACTTTATCTGTATAAACTAATACTAAGAAGATGCAGCAAATTTATGAATTTATAGCCAATAAGCAGGCAATCAGTCGAGTATTTATGCTTTTTTTGTGCTGTCTGCTCCTTTCTACCCCTACTTTTGCTCAAAGTAGTAATGCCCGGATTACGATCCATAAGAAAAACATATCGGTCATCGAGGCATTGAAAGAAGTGGAAAAACAAACGAAACTGTCCGTTGGTTACAACGAGTCGCAGTTGAAAAACAAACCCTCCATCGATTTGGCGTTGGAAAAAGCCACGTTGGAGAACTCTCTCACGGAAATCCTAAAAGGTACAGGATATACGTATCAGCTCAAAGGAAAATATGTCATCATCGTTCCACAAGAACAGAAAGCAACCGAAACTGCTTCCACCAAACGTATCACCGGACGCGTACTGGATGATAGCGGAGAACCGTTGATTGGTGTCAATGTACGTGTGGAAGGTACAAGCATTGGAACTATCACAAACATAGACGGTAACTTTTCGCTCGAAGCTCCTGCAGGAAGTGTGTTGAGTATCAGTTATGTAGGTTACACTCCACAGACGGTAAAAGTAACCGGACAGAATACATATAGCGTGCAACTGGCTTCGGATACAAAACTGTTGAGTGAAGTCGTTGTAACAGCACTTGGCATCAAACGCGAGCAGAAAGCATTGAGCTACAACGTACAGCAAGTAAAGTCCGACGAACTGACCCAAATTAAGGATGCTAATTTTGTAAACAGCCTGAATGGTAAAGTTGCGGGTGTTACTATCAATACGAGCTCTTCCGGTGTCGGTGGGGCAAGTAGAGTGGTGATGCGTGGAACAAAGTCTATTGAACAGAGTAGTAACGCCTTGTATGTGATTGACGGTATTCCGATGTATAATTTCGGTGGCGGAGGAGATACGGAATTTGGTTCAAAGGGAGCTACCGAGGCCATTGCTGATATTAATCCGGAAGATATAGAAAGCATTTCCGTACTGACTGGAGCGGCAGCTGCCGCCCTTTATGGTAGTAATGCGGCAAACGGTGCGATTGTGATTACTACAAAAAAAGGACAGGTAGGTAAGCTGCAAGTAGGTGTATCAAGTGGCATCGAATGGTTGAATGCTTTTAAGATGCCCGAGTTCCAGGACCGTTATGGTACAGGTAGTAATGGTAAAACAGGAAATTCCAATATTTATAGCTGGGGACCGAAGTTAAACTCGGCTGCTCAAACAGGATATGAGCCGGATGATTTTTTTGATACGGGTGCGGTATATACAAATTCCGTTACGTTGTCTACCGGAACGGATAAAAATCAGACTTTCTTTTCTGCGGCTGCCGTCAATTCGGCAGGGATGGTTCCCAACAATAGGTATAACAGATATAATTTCACTTTCCGCAATACGACCAGTTTCTTGAATGACAAGATGAAACTGGATGTAAGTGCAAGCTATATTCTTCAGAACGACCGTAATATGACCAATCAGGGGCAGTACTCCAATCCGTTGGTTTCTGCTTATCTTTTCCCTCGTGGGGATGATTTCTCTATAGTGAAGAATTTCGAGCGTTGGGATGAAGCCCGGAAAATTAGCGTACAGTTTTGGCCGCAGGGCGAAGGTGACCTTCGTATGCAGAATCCTTATTGGATTGCTTACCGTAATCTCCGTCTCAACAATAAGAAACGCTATATGGCTTCAGCAGGTTTGAGTTACCAGATTCTTGACTGGCTGAATGTGGCAGGGCGTGTTCGCATCGACAATACTCATAGCGAATATGAAGGCAAGCTTTATGCAAGCAGTAGCAACACGCTGACTGACGGTAGTTCACAAGGCCATTATACAGTAAATAACGGACAATATTCGCAGACTTATGCCGATGTGTTGGTGAATATTAATAAACGTATTCAGGATTTTACGATTGTAGCCAATATCGGTGCCAGTTATAGTGGAGTGACTAGTAAGGAATTGGGCTATGCGGGGCCTATACGAGAAACTGGTATTCCTAATCTGTTCAATGTTTACGACCTTGACAACGCAAAAAAACGTGCTACGCAGGTGGGTTGGCGCGAAGCGACCGAATCTATTTTTGCCAGTGCCGAAGTAGGGTGGAAAAGTATGCTTTATCTCACCGTTACAGGACGTAACGACTGGGCTTCGCAGCTGACACATTCTCCGCAGGCTTCATTCTTCTATCCTTCCGTAGGGCTTTCGGCTGTCATCACTGAAATATTGAAACTGCCTGATTGGGTGGATTATCTTAAAGTACGTGGATCGTTCAGTTCCGTAGGTAATCCTTATCCTCGTTTTCTTACCTATCCTACTTACTCGTATGATGCCAATAAGCAGGACTGGAAATCGCAGACGAATTATCCCATTGGTAAACTATACCCCGAGCGTACTGACTCATGGGAAGTAGGTCTGGATGCAACCCTATTTAAAGATTTCAAATTGAGCGGATCTTTCTATTACGCCAATACTTATAATCAGACATTTGATCCTCGGCTTCCTGTTTCGTCAGGATATGACAAATTGTATGTACAGACCGGATATGTACGCAACTATGGTTTCGAGGCTATGTTGTCTTATGGGCATCGTTGGGGAGATTTCGGCTGGGACAGCAGCTTTACTTTCTCGGCCAACAAGAATGAAATCGTCGAACTAGTGAAGGATTATGTTCACCCGGAAACGGGCAAAACTTACAACGTCGATAAACTGGAACTCAAAACCGATGAAGGTCGCGGATTCGGAAAGGCGAAATTTATCCTGAAGGAAGGTGGTACGCTGGGCGATCTTTATACCCATGCCGATTTAAAGCGTGATATTAACGGTAATGTCCTGATTGACGATAGCGGCAATGTGACAGCCATCGACAATGCCGGTGACATAAAGTTGGGAAGCGTACTTCCTAAGGCAAATTTAGCCTGGAATAATAGCTTCTCTTATAAAGGTATCAATGCCGGTTTCTTGTTGACAGCCCGTTTGGGCGGAATCGTTTATTCGGCAACACAGGCTTATCTTGATCTCTACGGAGTATCTGAAACATCTGCTGCCGCGCGTGATGCCGGAGGAGTATGGATAAATGGCCGTAGCCGCGTGAATCCGCAAAGCTTCTATGAAGTGGTAGCATCGCAGAGCGGATTGCCTACCTACTATACTTATAGTGCTACCAACCTGCGTCTGCAGGAGGCACATATCGGTTACACCGTTCCGCGCCGCTGGCTGGGCAATGTCTGTGATATCAATGTATCCCTTGTGGGCAGAAATCTCTGGATGATCTACTGTAAAGCTCCTTTCGATCCTGAAGCAGTAGCTACTACGAACAACTATTATCAGGGAATCGACTACTTCATGATGCCGAGTACCCGGAATATAGGATTTAACATAAAGATTAACTTCTAAATACTATGATGGACATGAAACGAATATATAACATTCTTCTGATAATGATCCTTTCATTATTTCTGCTTCCGTTGGGCGGTTGTTTCGACAGCGACATCAACCGGAGTATGTACGAAGCGGACGGAGAAGAAATGCAGCGTGAGAATCATATTGTAGGTGCTACGCTCAAAGGAATGCAGGGATTGGTGATTCCTACACGTGAACACCTTTACCAGTTTATGGATGCTATGGCAGGAGGAGCATACGGTGGTTATCTGGAAGGAATCGTAGACACTTGGGTGATGAAATTCTCTACTTTCAATCCCGAACAGGGATGGCTCAAATCCCCGTTTGCCGATCCGATTAAAGACATGTACCCGCAGTACCGCGATATGATGAACAAGACGGATGACCCTGTGGCATTAGCTTTCGGTAAAATTCTCCGGGTGTGTATCATGCATCGTGTGACGGACATTTACGGTCCGATTCCTTATTCGAAGATGATGGATAATGATAATTCGGGTGAAGACCTGGCTGTCGCTTACGATTCGCAGGAGCAGGTATATACACAGATGCTGAAAGAACTGGAAGAAGCGGATAAAGTGTTGGAGGAAAACAAAGACCTGTCGTCCGAGGCTTTCCGCAAACTGGAAGACTTGTATTACGGTAACATTTCCAAATGGCGTAAGTTTGTACATTCCATGCAACTTCGCATTGCCATGCGTATGAGCTATGTCAATCCTACCGAGGCGCAACGTATTGCGCAGAAGGCTGTGGAAGCGGGAGTGATTGAATCGAATGAGGACAACGCCATGCTTCATGTGGCGGAGAACCGTTCGGAGTTGCTATTTAATAACTGGAATGACTACCGTATCAGTGCCGATTTAGTTTCTATTATGAAAGGTTATGAAGATCCGCGTTTGGATAAGATGTTTGTCAAAGGTGTGCAGACAGTCGATCAGGATGGCGAGAAAGTCGATGTATACGATTATTACGGTGTACGTATCGGCATATTTACCCAGAAGAAAGACGACATGATTAACCTTTACTCAAAGCAGGTGATTTCCAGCACCGATCCTTATCTCTGGATGAATGCGGCGGAGGTGACTTTCCTTCGTGCCGAGGGCGCGTTGCGTGGTTGGAATATGGGAGGCGATGCGCAGGCATTGTATGAAAAGGCTATTGCCCTTTCATTCGAAGAGCGTGGCGGAGCCACCGGAGCGGACCAATATGTGAAGGATGCGACGAAAAAGCCTATAGACTATGTGAACCCGATGGACGGGGCTGATATTAAGTATAGCCATCCGGCGGTAAGTACCATTACGATTGCCTGGGAACCTGGAGCGGAGTATTTCGAACGGAACCTGGAGCGTATCATTACTCAAAAATGGATTGCAATATTTCCGCTGGGGCTGGAAGCATGGGCGGAACATCGTCGTACGGGCTACCCGAAGTTGTTGCCTACCGTGGAGAATAAAGACCCCAACAATAGTGTGAATGTAACAATCGGTCCCCGTCGTCTGCCTTTCCCTGCCGATGAATATACAGGGAATCCGAAATACATCGATCAAGCTGTAGAAATGCTGAATGGTCCCGATGCCGCAGGAACTAAACTTTGGTGGGATAAGAAAGACCATTCCATTGAGAATAGTCAATCCTCAAACTAGAACAAACCTTTAAATCAATGAGATTATGAAATATAAATCAATCTTTAAGTTATGCCTACTGACTACTTTCCTGTCGGTTGCCACCATCAGTTGCGACGACTGGACGGAAATGGAAATACACGATAGTCAGGTGAATGGGTTTAAGGAACAGAATCCGCAAGAATATGCGGCATATACGCAGAATCTTCGCGCATATAAAGCAACGAAACATGCTGTCGTTTATGCCCGGTTGGATAATGCTCCGGAAGTATCTACCGGTGAGAAGGACTTTCTCCGTGCGTTGCCGGACAGTATCGATATAGTGACGATGCGTAATGCCGACCGTCTGTCCGAATATGACCGGGAGGATATGAAGTTGGTGCGTGAGGATTATGGGACGAAAGTGCTTTACTATATAGATTGCACGGCTAAAGATAAACTGAATACCTCTATAACCTCTGCTGTTGAGGCAGTGCGTACAGGGACATTTGACGGGATTGCCCTCGGTTCGGAAGGCTCTGCGGTAGACGTTTCGGCGTTAAAGCCGCTGCTGGATGCTTTGGGACAGACACCGTGTCTGTTAGTTTTTGAGGGTACTCCTTCCTTGTTGCCGGAAGCGCAGCGCAGCCTTTTCAACTATTTCGTACTCGATATTTCCGGTGCATCCGATGAATATGATATAGAAACCTCCGTATTTTATGCCACCGGATATGGCAAGGCCGCTCCGGACCGTCTGTTGTTGGCCGTCACTCCTGACGGTACATTGACCGACTATAACGGAGTGACGCGCAATGCCATCGCCGGAGCTGCTTATAGTGCTCTCAATATGGAAACACCATTGGGAGGTATTGCTATTTACAATATCTCTGCCGATTACTACGATACTGATATTATTTATAAACAGACCCGTGGAGGTATTCAATTCCTGAATCCTGCTTCGGTTCACTAAACGATGTAAGCTATGAGAATACATAAACTTTATCAGTGCTTTGCAGCCGCAGTTTTGTTATTTCTGCCGGTTGCCTGTGATAATACGGATTACAGCGAAAAGTCACCGTTCGATAATTCGGCATACTTGAATGTAGCTGCCAGTAAAAATACGGAGGCTTTCACTTTTAACCGTAAGGTGACAAGCCAAACGAAAGTCTTTAACGTGAACTTGACTTATCCGTCGGGGAATGACGTGAAGGTCAGTCTAAAGGTAGACCCTTCAATGATTAGTACCTATAATGCAAAGAATGATACTCACTATGAAGCACTTCCCGAAGCATATTACCAGCTGTCGACAGACGCGGTGACTATTCCGGCAGGGAAGACTACCTCCGAAGAAGTACGCATCAAGTTTCTGAAACTTGATGAATTGGAGATTGATGCTACCTATCTTTGTCCTCTTTCTATAGGAGGAGCCGAAGGAGTAGGCATCATGAACGGTTCACGCACAATGTATTACCTCGTGCGTCGTTCCAGTGCCATCACTACGGCAATGAACCTGAAGAACGTGTATGTTGCCGTTCCGGGGTTCGACAAGGGAAGCCCTACCGCAGATGTAGTGAATAATCTGACAGCTATTACAATGGAAGCAATCATACGGATTAACCAATTTGATGATGAAACGAATATTTCTTCAATAATGGGTATCGAGCAGTATTTGTGTGTGCGTTTGGGAGATGTTGACTTTCCTCGTCAGCAGTTGCAGGTTCAGACCCCTGTGGGTAAATTTCCTACTGCCGACAAAAAACTCCAACTTCAAGCGGGAGAGTGGTATCACATCGCATTGACGTGGGATTTGAATACGCAGGTGATTGCTTTCTATGTGAACGGAAAATTGCAGAGTAGGGAAGAAGGACACGGCAAGAGTGATGTAACAACCATTAGTTTGGGGGATAAGCTGGCGGATGATGACACAGGCAATGGCGGTGACTTTAATTTCTATTTCGGACGTTCGTACGGACAATCTAACGACATTAGCCGTCAGTTAAATGGTGATATTTGTGAAGCCCGTATATGGAGCGTGGCACGTACCGAACAGCAAATCTTTGAGAATATGTATAATATCGATGACCCGGCAGCCGAATCTGATTTACAAGCTTACTGGAAATTTGACGAAGGCACTGGAAATACGATTACAGACCGGACCGGACATCACAATGATGCGAAGATGATCCCATACTTTACGGATGGAACCTATACACAGCCACGTCCGAAAACAGAAGCAGAGTTATGGCCCAGTGGTGTGGAAGTGCCTATAATGAATAAATAAGTCAAAGTGGTTATAAACTAAAAACGAATGACGATATGAAACGAATATTAAAATATATCTGGCTTTGGGGGTTGCTGTCTTTATGTGTTTCTTCTTGTGAGGAAGAAGCAGCTGTAATCAATCCTGATGTTTCGCATGATAAACCGACCGAAGTGGTTATAGGTGATTCACCAAGATTGTGCAGCGAGTTGCAGACAGATAATCAACAGGTGTTCCTTATTGTTACTGATAAAGAGAATGAGGTCGTGACAGACCATGTGTCTGTAGTGATGAAAGAAGCCGCTACAGAAACGAAAAATCTGACGGTGATGGTGGATAAAGATTTCGATGTGGAAGCTTTCCAATTAGCATATACAAACTCGAATTACACATTGTTGCCGGATAATGCTTATGAATTGGACAATGGCGGAAGCTTGACAATTGCTGCCGGAGCTATGCAATCGGGTAAGATGGTTATAACGCTTAAAGGATGGATGTTACCGAAGGTTGAGAATGATCAGACTTCTCTGAAAACTACTCAATTTCTACTTCCTCTTAAAATAAAGGAAGATGGTAAATATCAAACATTGCTTTATCGTATCAATTGGACCAATGGAAGGCATCGTTTGACTTCTTCCAGAAAAGGATATACTTGTATAGGATATGTTGACACTGAAAAGATGAGTCCTTTAGTAAGTTCTGTGTATTGGCTGCAAGAAGATTTCATGGATGACCGTACTAAATATTCTCAACTTTTTGATGTTGTAAATCTGCTAAGAGCTACTGTTGGTGTAGGAGGTGAACTGAAACTGAATGCAGACATAAGTCATGTATTGAAAAATGCAGATAAGTATATCCGCCCCTTGCAATTAATGGGCATGAAAGTTTGTCTAACAGTGAAAAATAGTTCAGCTATAGGCTTTTGTCATCTGACGGATGGTGAGATTGATAATTTGGTAGCACAAGTGAAAATCGCAGTAGAATTGTATGGATTGGATGGCATCGATCTTTGGGACGATA
>OGXJ01002955.1_pt1 | contig 10711 bp, 7 predicted proteins | sample 1576231 | NCBI WGS metagenome assembly OGXJ01 (sample SAMEA3541539, study PRJEB24748) | human gut metagenome | biome: human gut; feature: human-associated habitat; material: faeces | place: China | collected 2012
TTTGAATTTACTACTCGATCTATATTTCAAGACAATCGATCCTACCATCCTCAACCGGCAAGGTAATGACCGGGGAACGCAGTATAGAACCGGAATTTATTATGTAGATAAAGAAGATCTCCCTGTCATCAAGCAGGCAATTCAATTATTATCCGCACAATATAAAACTCCTATCGTTCTAGAAGTAAAACCATTGACAAATTTCTATCCGGCAGAGACTTACCACCAGGACTATCTGGATAAAAATCCGGGTGGATACTGCCATATCAATCCCGCTTTATTCGAAATGGCACGCAAAGCGAATGCGCCGAAAGCTAAAGCGTATCAAAAAGCGGATGATGCAACCCTTCGTAAGGAATTGTCGGCGGAACAATATGCCGTAACCCAAAAGAATGCCACCGAACCAGCTTTCCACAATGAATACTGGAATGAGCATCGTCCCGGCATTTATGTGGATATTACTACCGGAGAACCTCTGTTTGTCTCTACCGACAAGTTTGATTCAGGTTGCGGGTGGCCAAGCTTTTCCCAACCGATTCAAAAAGATCTAATCGCAGAAAAGAAAGATACTTCGCACGGCATGATACGTACGGAAGTACGCAGTAAAACCGGAGATGCTCATTTGGGACACGTATTCACAGATGGGCCGAAAGAGAAAGGTGGATTACGTTATTGCATCAATAGCGCTTCACTTCGTTTTATCCCGAAAGATAAAATGAAAGAGGAAGGTTATGGAGAATATCTACCACTCGTCAAATAGATATTGAAGAGTTACAAAAGCTAATCGTAACTGTTCATTAGAAAAACAGAACGGTGTACGAAAACGAACGAGGTTGTGTCAAAATGCTGACACAACCTCATCCAAGTTACGGGCGCTGCCCGGAATAGTCTAGCCGGTGAAAAACCGGAGTCTAGTTCTCCTACCGCTGAGGAGCAATGAGATTGATATAAATAATAAAGGAATAGGTTATCTTCTTGAATTGCTGTTTCTTTCAGAGGAACGGGAAGAGCTTTGAGTGCTATTACTTCTCGTACTTCCGGAAGAAGAGCGTCTTTCTGTTTGTCCACTAGAGACATTGCTCCGGGTAGATCTACTGCGACCAGAATCACTACGACTGGAGCTACTACGACTGGAACTACCGCGCCTGGAACTGGAAGAGCTGTTATTTCTCTCGGAACTGTTATTTCTATTATAAGAACTACTATCGTTTCGTCTACTTGAACTTTCTCTCGAACTGCTACTTGTTTTTCCACTTTCACGATTGGAGGAACTGGAACCAGTTGAACTTCCGCTTGTTGGTCTGCGATTAGAGCTTGAAGAGCCGGGACCTGTTTCCGGACGACGACCGGAATTACGATCACTTCCTACTCTATTCGTATTTCTATTTTTATCAGGAGCAACATTGCTACCAGGTCTTGTTGTCGTTCCCGGACGGTAAGAATTACCCGGACGTGTCGGTGCATTACGCGGACGTACCGAAGAATTCGGACGAATCCGAACCGAGCCAAAATCCGAACGGCGGTAAGAGTGATATACTCTTTGATCCCTTACCCGATGAGGCGTAGAATAATGGTGAAAATTATTGTATCTACCCCGATAATAGCTGGTATGATGAATATGCGGACGATAGTGCGCTCCACAATAGGTATGATAATGATAAGGCACACCGAAATAGAACAAGCCGCGATTCGGATAATTGATATAAACCCGTAAACTCCATCTTCCTCCGGTCACATAAATCGGCCGATAAAAATAATCGGCTCCCATGAACCGGCGATATTGTCCATCACTCAATACCCAACGAAGATCGTCATTACGGATGTCCAACGCTTCATAATAGTCATCCATCGCCCATTCATAACCACGTGCCACGTAATCCATGATATTACGGACCGAATAAATAAAGTCGTAATTAATCTCATACGCATCATTATATTGTTGAGTGGTCAGATTCAGTTCATACGCCATCTTATCTGTAAGAAAACGTGTTTCCTTACGTATCTTGCTAGTACTCATTCCTGCCATCACAGTCATACCTGCACCCAAACCGATAGCAAAAAGTAAAAATAATATCCGCTTCATAATTCAACCTCCTATCATTTATTATTTCAATAAACACCCACACTTAATCATTTATCACTATCGACGTCTGCCGTAGCTTTGCACAAACTTATTCATCTCATCCTTGTTAGACGAAAATGTCAGCGTAGCAATGACTGTAAAGAAAGCCCCTTTATCAACGATACGCGGATACATCATCTTCATAATCTCCATCCGGTCATCATCAAAAGTATAAAGTCGCGTCAATTCAAGACATTGTCCGGAAGTAAAATCCGAACCGGCCAACGCCGTCTTAATCATCTCCATGCGGTCATCCTTAAAAGGTTCTTTCTTCACCTCACTGAGAAACTTCTTAAAAAGTCTCTCACTCATCACTCTGTCATATTGACCATTATCCGGACAATATCCCTCTTGTCCGGGGCGGCCAGGCCTACCGGGACGAATCTCTCCACGTCCATCCACGTAAATCTCTTTCACGCTATTCCCATCAAAATAAATACGTTCATTATATAACCGCCTCCCTTTCCATACCCTCTCTCCCGGACGGGCAGAGCGTGTAGCGTACACTTCAACGGTGTAATATCCTGATTTCAAGTTAGCGACAAAACATGTTGTAGTCGGCAGACACATCTGGTTTCCTCCAAAATATACAAGAATCGGGGTATCTCCGCCATCAATACGGATTCCACTTACAGTCTGCGCCTTTAAAGAGAGAGCAGCGAGTAGGATACAGAAACTTATTACAATCTTACGCATACTTATCCAGTTTTTATTATTAATATCTCTAATCTGATAGTACAAAAATAGGGTGAGAAAACTCCCCACCCCAATGATTCCCTCTATTCGTGCATAGGGATTTCCCTATTCTATTTAGGATTCCACCAAAGCCATGCCATCCTCATGCAAGGTAATCAGACGTTTCTTATACAAATCGCCTACTCCTTTCTTAAAGGTTTTCTTACTCACACCGAACGTATCATAAATATCTTCCGCAGGACTCTTGTCGTTCAGATGAATCCGTCCTCCCTGCTCCTTGATATAATCAAGCAATGTCTTCGCAAAATCATCGACCTTTTCAAAGCCCGGTTTCTGAAGAATCAAATCCACCTTCCCATCCTCACGCACCTGTTTCACAAAAGCCTTCATCTCCATTCCGGTCTCTATCGAACTGAATATTTCATTCTCATACAGTAAGCCGCTATATTTATTATCTATAATTGCCTTAAAGCCCAAGTCTGTTTTCTGCCAGATAAGAATATTTACCTCTTCCCCCGCAGTGTACTCCGGTTTCTCCTTCGACAGATAACGTTCTACCTTTGCCGAGGCCACAATACGGTAACTTTCTTCATCAAGATGCGCATGAACCACATACTTCCGCCCAACCTGCATCTTCATCTTCTGTTCTCTGAACGGTACGAACAAATCCTTCATCAGTCCCCAATTCAGAAAAGCCCCGTACTGATTCACCCAAGACACTTCCAGACAAGCAAACTGTCCTACCTGCACAAACGGAGTCAGCGTAGTAGCAATCAGCCTTTCATCCATATCCAGATAGAGAAACACATTCAAGATATCCCCTATCTTACAATCTTCGGGCACATAGCGGGTAGGCAACAAAATCTCACCTTCTTCCCCACCATCGAGATATACGCCGAAATCGACTTCCTTCACGACTTCAAGCTGGTTGAACTTTCCTAATTCGATGCTCATATTCTTATCTATTATATTATATAAGATACAAAGATAATCTATTTTGAATAGATCCCTCAATCAGTCAGCTATAACTTTTCGTTATCGGGCAAAACTATTTGCAATGAACAATTTGCTTTCTAATATGTTAACTTTGTAGCGACAAAAAGAAAGAGTAAATTATTCACCTTTTTAAACATATAAAATTATGGAATTTCTAACCAACGAGAAACTTACGATTGTGGGAGCTGCCGGAATGATCGGCTCCAACATGGCACAAACAGCCATGATGATGAAACTCACTCCGAATATTTGTCTCTATGATCCATTCGCACCAGCTTTGGAAGGAGTAGCTGAAGAACTGTATCATTGCGGTTTTGAAGGTGTCAACCTTACCTATACTTCCGATATCAAAGAAGCGCTGACCGGAGCTTCTTATATTGTTTCTTCCGGTGGAGCAGCCCGTAAGGCAGGTATGACCCGCGAAGATCTGTTGAAAGGAAATGCAGAGATTGCCGCTCAATTCGGAAAAGACGTTCGTCAATATTGCCCGAACGTAAAACATATCGTTGTCATCTTTAATCCTGCAGACATCACCGGCTTGATTACTTTATTGTATTCAGGTTTGAAACCTTCACAAGTTTCTACATTGGCTGCGTTGGATAGCACCCGCCTGCAAAACGAACTGGTGAAATATTTCCATATCCCCGCTTCCGACATTCAGAATTGCCGCACGTATGGCGGTCATGGCGAACAAATGGCTGTATTTGCATCTACCACCAAAATAAAAGGAGAACCCCTGACCGATTTCATCGGTACTACCCGCCTTCCGTTGACGGAATGGGAAGCACTGAAAGTACGTGTCATCCAGGGTGGTAAACATATTATCGACCTGCGCGGTCGTTCTTCTTTCCAAAGCCCGGCTTATCTTTCTATCGAAATGATTGCCGCCGCTATGGGCGGACAACCATTCCGCTGGCCTGCCGGAACGTATGTTTCCAATGGCAAATTCGACCATATCATGATGGCGATGGAAACTTCAATAACTAAAAACGGCGTTACTTATAAAGAAGTAACCGGAACTCCTGCCGAACAAGAAGAATTAGAAAAAAGCTACGAACACTTATGTAAACTTCGTGACGAAGTGATTGAAATGGGAATCATCCCAGCCATCAAGGACTGGCATGCATTGAATCCCAATATTGACTAATCAAACAATATTAGCGAAAGCAGAAGGCCGAAACCTGACGATCTTTTTATCGTTCCGGGTTTCGGTCTTTTTTATTTCATTGCCAATGTCATTCCCACAGAAGAACATTCCTGACAAATCCCTTTAAGGACATAATTAATGCTATGCAAAGTAAATCCTTCAGGCAAATCAATCACCGGGATATGGGTACCTTCCAGGCAGAATGTCCGATGACATTTCTCACAATAAAAATGCGAATGTAAATCCTGTACCACACAATTGCAAGAGTTGTCACAAACGGCATACTTCAACGAACCGCTTCCATCGTCTATGCTATGTATGAGGTGATGAGACAAGAAGAGAGCGATGGTACGGGATATGGTCGATTTATCGACTGTGTCGAGCAATGTTTCGAGGTCAAGCAATGACACTGCACGCTCTGCCTGCATCATCTCTTTTATCACCAAGAGCCTTATTGCAGTTGGCTTAATGTCTCTTCTGACCAGCTTATCCAAATAAATATCTTCTTCCATCTTTCTCCTACTTTATCATTTTCTGTATTCTGACGGCGTTCATTATGGCAAGCAACGCAACGCCTACATCTGCGAAAACAGCTTCCCAAAGAGTAGCGATTCCACCGGCTCCCAAAATCAATACAAGCAATTTCACTCCAAATGCCAGTGATACATTCTGCCAAATGATTCTTCGTGTCAACCTTCCAACTTTGATAGCTTCGGCTACTTTCGACGGCTGATCTGTCTGTATCACGACATCGGCTGTTTCAATGGCTGCATCACTGCCCAATCCGCCCATAGCAATACCGACGTGACTTAAAGCAAGCACCGGTGCGTCATTCATTCCATCGCCGACAAATGCAATCCGGTTTGCCTCATCCTGACGCAATTCTTCCAGGTGTTTCACTTTCCCTTCCGGCAGCAAGTCGCCATAGGCTTTCGATATGCCGAGCTTCTCCGCAAAGTTAGTAACAATACTCTGTTTATCACCGGATAATATCTGTATGTTTTCAATATTTAAAGCTTTTAAGCGATCAATAGCTACCTTTGCGTCTTCTTTCAAGGCATCAGCCAACAACAGATAACCGGCATAACGGTTTCCAACAGCACAGACTACAATGGTATCTGTCATCTTCAACAATTCTTGCGGAAAGGATATATCAAACTTGGACAGTAACCGGCAATTACCAACCAGAACCGGTATTCCGCCTACCGTTGCTTCCAATCCGAAGCCGGCATATTCTTTCGTATCGGTAACGGTTACGCGTTCTATGTTTTGTTCTTTTGCGTAGTTTACAACAGCCTTGGCAATCGGATGTGTGCTATCACTTTCTACCGAAGCAATCAGTTTCACTAATTCTTCTTCCGAAATATCGCCTGCACTTTTACAGGCCTGCACGTCAAAGGTTCCTTTTGTCAGGGTTCCTGTTTTATCGAATACCACCGTATTGATCTTAGTGATAGCGTCCAGATAATTACCGCCCTTGAATAAAATACCCAATCGGGATGCCGCTCCGATACCACCAAAATAGCCTAATGGAATACTAACCACCAATGCGCATGGGCATGAAATCACCAAAAAGACCAAAGCTCTGTATAACCAATCATTAAATGTGAATACAAATGCAGGATTGATAAGTGAATAGACCAATGGAGACAATACAATTAATACGGCCAATATGATAACAATCGGTGTGTAAACACGGGCAAACTTGCGAATAAACAATTCTGCCGGAGCTTTGCGTTCGGCGGCATTCTGAACTAGTTCCAATATTCGGGCGAGTGCGCTCTTGTCAAAAGGTCTCGTCACTTCAAGTCGGATTACCTTGTCGGTTACAATCATTCCGGCAAGCACTTCCTCCCCTTTCCGAATATTACGAGGCACGCTTTCGCCCGTTAATGCAGCTGTATTAAAGGCGGCAACCTCATTCTGCATGGTTCCATCAAGTGGCACTCGCTCACCTGCCTTTATTTCTATGATTTCACCGACTTTTATCTTTTTAGGACTTTCAGTAACAAGATTACCCTCTCTAAGTACCAGTGCTTTTTCGGGTCTTACGTCTAATAAGGCTCCGATATTACGTTTGGCTTTATCTACCGCTTTACCCTGAAACAGTTCTCCTACTGTATAAAATAGCATCACGGCTACGCCTTCCGGATATTCGCCAATATAGAAAGCTCCCAAAGTAGCAATAACCATTAGGGTGAACTCACTGAAATAGTCTTTTTCCCTGATGCTTTCCCAGGCTTCTTTCATCACCGGAATTCCTACCGGAAGATAGGCTACGATATACCATATCAAAGAAACATATCCTTCACGGAAGAATGCTAAATCGAGAGCATTCATTATTATTCCACCTGCCAGCAGCAGGAGAGAGAATATCACTTTCCCATATTCATGGAAGTTCGAAACCTTTGCATCAACCTTTTTTTCTGCTGCGCATGAATGAGCGCCACAACTACAATGTCCCATAACATTCATCATTTAGTTGATGCAAAGGTAGCAAATGATTTATGCAACAAAGTTGCAAAATCGGTTTTAGAACATATATCCCAATGAGATCATCAGGTTTCTGTTCTTCATTCCTACTTCTTTGATTACCTCAACAAGTCCGAAATCATAGCTTATGGCAACCTGATATTTCTTACTGAACTCAACTCCGGCTTTCAGTCCAAGACCGAGGTCGAATCGTTTCAGACCATCGTCGCCAAATATATCTTCGGATGCTGAATTGCCTCCTATTTCATCAAAATCAAAATAATCACCGTCCACTTTCGCTTTTGCTTTTCCAAACAGTCCGACAGCAATATAAGGACCTACACTACCAAATAATGAGAAATCATCATTCACTGCATATTTATATCCTACACGTACTGGTACTTCCAGATAGTATGGATTAAATGTTATGCTTGCAAGTGATCCGCCATCAACTTTAGCACCTTTCAATGTCAACAATGCAGCGAAATCCATATAGGCACCACTACCATTCGCATCCTGCGACAATCCCACTTCTGCTTTAACTCCTGCGTGAAAACCTATCCTGCTGTCAAAACCTGTAATGGTGTATTTACTAACATTCATACCTGCCATCACACCCCATTTCAGGTTGTCTTGAGCATTGATACTCACTACGCTTATCGCTACTAGAGCGAACAATAACAAGGCCTTTTTCATACGAATAAATAATTTAATTATTGTTTAGAAATTATGTGAGGCAAAAATAACAATAATTCGCATAACTCCGAGAGGTTTAGTGAAAATATATAAAATAAACGATATGAATCTTATGAGATATAGTCATAGCAAGGGAACCAGACTATTTCAAACGATTTTATGGAACATAGAACAAAAACACTCTGCACAGAGAAAAAAACATAGGATGAAAGACTGTATAACTTAATTAATTGTTATCTTTGCACAATCAGTCGTAGCGCGACTGTATCGTTTGTTTTAAGAAAAAAAGCGTTTAGCTGATTTCTGTGCCGGAGAAAAGTCCAAAATTCCAAACACACAGAGAAGCAGATAGATGCTCCTTGCAATATGCGGGGAGTGTTTCCTGTTTGTGTGTTTAGGGCTTGGACTCCCTCTCTGGCGGATAGGCAAATGCTCTCCGCTTTTTTTGTGCCTATAAATTTGCGGTAGATGTAAAACAACAAGTTAATAATAACCACAAAGACAAGTCAATTCGGATGGAGCGGCACCCGAACGACTGCAAAGTCGAAAACGCAACATTTAGATGTTGCTACTTGCCTTTGAAAATATAAGAGGTAAAGGCCAGCAACACCCTCGAGGGGAACAAATGGATTCATCCAGGAGTTCCCCTCTATTTTTGTAAAGATGTGTACTATTGGAAAGACAGATATTAAGTCTACATATAAATTTGATGATTCTTATTGTCAACCAAAGTTTTTCCCCGATAGTATAATGATTATCATCGGTTTACATGCTGACAATAAGCCATGACAATAGGCTGACAATAAAAAATCAGAACTTTTATTGTCAGTCTGTTATTTGATTGTTTTGGGGCAGGATGCACCCGAAGGACATCATCGCCTGCAGTAACCATACCATCCACATAGAAAGCAGCTTTTTAAAATGAATCCCCCTATTAAATGAATGTTATATAGCCGGTATCTTTCACTTAACAAGCAGGTATTGTTCCATTAAAGCATCAGTATTGTTAACTCTCCACGGCCGTGACGAGATCTTTCCACGGCCGTGGTAGGAACTCGTCACGGCTGTGGGAAGAAGTCACCACGGCCGTGACAAAGTAAAGATAGCGGTACTTCAGTAAAACTATACTGACACTCTAGGGCAACTACATAGGCACGTTAATGGAACTATATAGGTAGATATCACTTTGGGAGGCTGTTATTAAAATGCAACATTACTTCAGAACATGCTTCTAAGACTATTATTTATCAAGTCATAAAAGGATCATAAGAAATAAAAATAAGGCTGACAGTAAAAGTAGATATATTTTATTGTCAGCCTATTATCAACATCTATCGTCAGGTGATATAACACTGCTATTCAAATACTTAAATATCATCCTGACAGTTTGACAATAAGACTGGTACAAATCAATAGAAACGATCATAAAATTTTTAATTGGAAAGGGTAAAGAATTTATAAAAGAAAGAAAAAGTTTGCTGTTCCCTTCAGAATAAACATCTTTGTAACCGTGGTTACAGTAACCACAGTTACTAATATAATTCACTGACTATGAGGTTTTATAATAGAGAAGAAGAACTAAAAGAGCTAAAACGAATTCAGCAATTGGCATTTGAGGAAAGTTCAAGAATGGCACTCGTTACCGGTCGCCGTAGAATCCTCATCATGAAAGTTAGGCACGGATGACAGGTTTTCTATGAGATCAGTCCCCATCACCTGTATTCCGTGCCCAATTATCATTGTTGGTTTTCTTCCCGATCTGTCCGGATAAACTCCAGGAGTCGTTCTACCGCCTCTTCTTCAGGAATATTCTTTTCTACACACACCTTGCCTTTATAAAGACTGATTTTGCCCCGTCCTGCTCCTACATAACCGTAGTCAGCATCCGCCATCTCACCGGGACCATTCACGATACAGCCCATAATGCCAATCTTCAAGCCTTTCAAATGTGAAGTGGCTGCCTTGATACGGGCGATTGTTTTCTCCAAGTCGTAAAGCGTACGGCCGCAACCGGGACAGGATATGTATTCTGTCTTAGAGGTACGGGTACGTCCGGCCTGCAAGATTCCGAAAGCAGTAGCGTCGACAACGGCATGGCTCAAACTGCCCTGATTGAACAGGAAGATACCATCGCAAAGACCGTCAAAGATCAAGGCTCCCATATCGGCTGCAGATTTTATCTGCAAATTCTCCGCATCATCTTCCGCATAATGCTGGAAGAAGACAACTGGATTCTGCAAACCTTCCGTCATTAGCTGATGCACCAATGCACGGTGCTCACCCAAACGGTTCGGATGGTTGCTTTGAGAGATGATTACCACTTCCGGATGGTACTTCAGACAGGCTATCACTTCATCTGTTTGGGCCATATAGGGTATAAACAGGAATTTAAGCGCTGCATCACATTCACCCATCAACGGTAGTTGCGCATGATTGAAAGCAGGCCAGGTTCCGGCCTCTCCTTGCCATACGTCCGCATCAAGAATATATTCCACGCCTTCTTCCCGTTGTTCGGGCAAGGCTCTTCCGGCATAAATATAGTCCGGAGTGAATTGCGGATTTACTTCCGTCTTTCCGTCCAT
>OGXJ01002956.1_pt1 | contig 10705 bp, 10 predicted proteins | sample 1576231 | NCBI WGS metagenome assembly OGXJ01 (sample SAMEA3541539, study PRJEB24748) | human gut metagenome | biome: human gut; feature: human-associated habitat; material: faeces | place: China | collected 2012
GACGTATGACCGTAAAGTAATTAAAGTGGACGAAAAGCGTATCAGCTAAGCAGATGACATTACAGGAACTGGAAGTGATTAAGTCGTGCGATTTAATAGTTATTCCAGCAGTATCCAAGGAAGAATGTTATGCGTACCGCATAGCAGAGCAGGCTTGTAGTGAAATTTCCACGAGGCCAGTTTTGTGTATGCCGTTTCCTATGATTAAGGATGAGGGAAAGCTTGAAATCTCACATAATAAAATATATGAAGCGATTGAGGAATATCTGTATCAGGGTCAGAAGGTCGGAATGATTACAATAGGTGACCCAAGCATATATTCTACATATATGTATATGCATAAGCGTGCGAGGGCTAATGGATGGAGGGCTGAGATAGTAAGCGGAGTTCCGTCATTTTGTGCTGTTGCGGCAAGGCTTGGCATATCTTTAGGCGAGAAGGGCGAAGAGATACATATTATTCCATCATCAGATAATATAGAGAATACATTTTCATATAACGGAACACTTATATATATGAAGTCAGGAAGAGGTCTTAAGCAGTTAGTTAAGGCACTGCGCGCACAACAGGAAGCAGGAGAAATGTATGAGATAAATGCAGTATCTAACTGTGGAATGGATAGTGAAAAAGTATATCACAGCCTTGAAGAACTTGAAAATGCTGATGTATATCTCACAACCGTTATAGTAAAAAGAAAAAAGAAAAACAATTGAAATTAATAATTGCATTTCTAGTAATAATATGAAATAATGAACGCTGGATAATATCCAGATGATAACGTAATAGTCACTGTAAGCGAAGTACGATAAGTATTTCAGGGAATCAGGTGTGAATCCTGAACAGTTCCGCTGCTGTATACAGGGAGGCAATATCCATTAATGCCACTGGAAGAAGCTTGATATTAATATAAGCTTATTCTGGGAAGGCGGATATTGCTTATGATCTGTGAGTCAGAAGACCGGCTTACAGGCAGAGTCATAATAGTCGTTGCGAGAACAACAGACTATTGTTTTTTATGCAATAGGAAATTTCGATAGAAATTCCAGATTGTTAAGACACATATGTGTCTGTTCCTTTTCTGCTGATAATAACGTAATCATCAAGCACTTCATAAGAAAAGAAAAGGAGAATGAAAATGAAGAAAAAGAGATTTCTGTCACTTCTGCTCACAATCGTAATGCTTGTGTCTACACTTGCAATGAGTGGATGTGGAACAGGAGAAAAGTCAGCTAATGGTAACTATGATGGAGAACTTGTGTATGACCATTCAATGGAATTAGAGTATGCAAAGCTTTTCTCTGTAGATTATTACAAGGGCGGTTATAAGCTTATTACAATAACTAACAGAGATGAAGATACAGCAATTGTATCTAAGCAGTCAAAGCTCTTACTTGTTCCAGAGGGAATGTCTACACCATCAGGAATTGATTCTGACACTGTAGTATTAAATGCACCTGTAACTAATATGCTCGTATCATCTACACCAGTAACATCGCTTATGAATGCGAGCAACTGTCTTTCAGGCATAAGCCAGGTTACTTATGATAAGAAATCGTGGTATATAGATGCAGTTAAGCAGGCATTTGATGATGGCAAGCTTACTTATGTTGGCGATTACAAAGCCCCTGATTATGAAACAATAATAGCAGGTGCACCAACACTTGCAATATTCTCAACAATGCTCACAAGCGTTCCAGATGTAGCAGAGAAGTTAAAGGAATTAGGAATTAACTATATATTAGACCAGTCTACATATGAAGACCATCCATTAGGAAGAGTAGAATGGGCTAAGCTTTATGCAGCACTTTGTGATAAAGAAGAGTCTGCAACACAGATGTATAATGCACAGGCAGCATATGTAAATGCTCTTTCAAAGGCTGAAAATACAGGTAAGTCAGTTGCAGTATTCTACATTACATCTAAGGGCAAGCTTTATGTAAGAAATGCAGGAGATTATCTTGCACAGATGGTAAATATAGCAGGTGGTAATTATGTATTCTCTGACCTTAATACAGATAAGACAGGAACACAGGAGATGGGTATCGAAAGCTTTTATGAGAAAGCCAAAGATGCAGATTATGTAATCTATGTATGGAATCTTGGCGGTAAGCCATCAACACTTAGTGATTTCACAGGTTATAACAGTGTTCTTTCTGATTTAAAGGCTGTTAAGGATGGAAATGTATGGTGTACAACACCTGATTTCTTCCAGATTGCAGATACAATAGGAAGTATGATTAATGATATTAACCTTATGTTAAATGCTGATGCTGATACAACAGAGCTTACATATTTAAAGAAGTTAAAATAAAATGATGAGTGGGGTATACGCACTTAAAAAATCTATTTATAATTTTGCCAATTAATTAGGTGATTGCGAAACTCGTAAAAAGTTACAAATAACAATCAATTTTGCTGAGTTTCGCAAACGCTTATTGCCAATTAATATCAGAATGGAGAAAATATGCAGATAAAACAGATGCTCCGCTACCAGCTTGTATATATACTGCTTGCAGTATTACTTGTTGTGGCGGTTATATTAAATATTAATACAGGCAATATCCATATATCTCCCGCGAGAATTTTCAGAATTATATTCTTAAAGGGTGATATGGGAACACCTGAATACAATATTATCTGGAAAATACGACTTCCACGATTATGTATGGCGGCTATTTTGGGCGGTGCTTTGTCTTTATCAGGCTTTCTGTTACAGACATTTTTCAGAAATCCAATAGCAGGACCATTCGTGCTTGGTATTTCATCTGGTGCGAAAATGTTTGTTGCAATCACAATGATATTTCTTTTAAAGTATGTATCAGGTATGCCACTCTGGGCACAGGTTGCGGCGGCATTTGTTGGTTCACTGCTTGCAATGCTTTATGTACTTATATTTGCCAATAAAGTTAAGAGTATGTCTATGCTCTTAGTTGTGGGAATTATGATTAGCTATATATGTTCTGCAATAACAGATATTTGCATTACATTTGCGAATGATTCAGACATTGCCAATCTTACACACTGGGCTATGGGAAGCTTTTCAGGAAGTTCGTGGCCAACTGTAAAGCTTGCAGCTTTTGTCGTGTTCCCAACAGCTATTACTACATTTCTGTTCTCCAAGCCAATCAGTGCATATCTTTTAGGTGAAGGCTATGCCCAGAGTATGGGAATTAATATAAAGTTCTTCAGGGTATGTATTGTACTGCTTTCGAGCCTTCTTTCAGCTTGTGTTACAGCACTTGCAGGTCCTATATCGTTCGTTGGAATTGCAGTTCCACATATTACAAGATTATCACTTAAGACGACAAAGCCGATTGTTACAATCCCTGCAATATTCTTATGCGGTTCGGTGTTTTGTATGTTCTGTGACCTTATTGCAAGAACAATATTCTCACCATCAGAGCTTGCGATAGGAACGGTCACAGCAGTATTTGGTGCACCAGTTGTTATATGGCTTATGGTAAAGCAGAAGAGATAATTGTTGTAAGGAAATGGAAAGTGGAGAAATATATGGAACAGATATATGTACAGACAGAGGATTTAAGTGTAGGCTATCATAAAAAAGTGCTTCTGTCAGATATAGCGCTTAAGGTTAATAAAGGTGAAATCCTCGTATTAATCGGACCTAATGGTGCAGGAAAGTCTACAATAATAAAGAATCTTATAAAGGAAATGAGTCCTATAGGTGGCAATATATATATAAAAGGCAGGGAAATAAGCGATTACACAAGTAAAGAATACGCTAAGACTATGTCTGTTGTGCTTACAGAAAAGATTAAGACCGAGATGATGACGTGCCGAGATGTTGTTGCGATGGGAAGATATCCGTACACTAATTATTTTGGCAGACTTACCAATGAAGATGAACAGATAGTAAATGAGTCATTAAAGAAGGTATCAGCACTTGATATAGCAGATAATGATTTTTCGCAGATTAGTGATGGACAGCGCCAGAGAATTATGCTTGCAAGAGCAATATGCCAGAAGCCTGAGGTCATAGTGCTTGATGAGCCGACTTCATTTCTTGACATAAGACATAAAATTGAGCTTCTGGATATACTGCAGGAGATGGCTGTTAAGGATAATGTCGCTGTTATTGTATCTTTACACGAAATAGAACTTGCGGCTAAGATAGCAGACTATGTTATGTGTGTTGGTGCAGATAGAAAGATAGAATTTGGAAGACCGGAAAAGATATTTACAGATGAACGCATAAGCAGGCTTTACGGAATTACACACGGAACGTATAATTGCATGTATGGAAGTACAGAATTAAAGAAGCCGGAGGGCACACCGAAGGTATTCGTAGCTGGCGGTGCTGGAACTGGAATATTAATATATAGGGAATTACAACGTATTGGTATTGCATTTACAGCAGGGATTCTTTATGAAAATGACTGTGATTATCCGATAGCCAAAGCACTGGCGGCAGATATTGTCACAGAGAAAATGTTTGAGCCTATAGGAAAAGAAACATTAGACAAAGCCTGTAAAAGAATTGATGAGGCAGATTATGTTATAGATACAGGCTGTCCAATCGGCAGTATTAACAGTGCAATGAAAGAATTATTAGATTACGCAGAAAAGAAGAATAAGAGAATTCTTACAAAGCCAGACATAGATACAATGAAATCATTATTCTAAGGAGAATAGATATTATGAAACCAATGGATATTGAAAAAGAGTCATTTGCAATAATAGAGAAAGAACTGACAACTGATATTCCAGCTGAATATAAGCCGGTTGTCAAACGTGTTATTCATACAACGGCGGACTTCTCATACGAAACAAGTATGACATTTTCCAAAGGAGTTATTGAGGAAGCACTTAAAGCTATTAAAGAAGGTGTGGATATTGTTACAGATACCAATATGGCGAAGTCAGGAATAAGCCACAAAATGGCAGAGAAGTTTTCTTGTTCGCTTAATTGTTATATGGCAGACAGTGATGTTGCCAGTGAAGCGGCAAAGCGTGAGGTTACAAGAGCAACAGTCAGCGTGGAGAAGGCGGCAAAGGATAATCCAGACTGTATTATGGTTGTAGGCAATGCGCCAACAGCTCTTATGAGAATAAGAGAGCTTTATGATGAGGGCATATTTGTGCCAAGACTTGTTATTGGAGTTCCAGTTGGTTTCGTAAATGTAGCCAGCGCAAAAGAAGAGATTATAGAAAGCGGAATGTCATATATAGTAGCAAGGGGCAGAAAGGGCGGAAGCAATGTTGCCGCCGCAATTATGAATGCTTTGTTCTATATGGCGGCAGATGATGATAAAGAGTGGCGCAGATGTTAGAAAGATATGTATACAAAAATCAAAAGAAAATGCGTTGCGGATATACAACAGGAACCTGTGCCTGTGCCGCCGCCAAAGCTGCGGCATATATGCTTCTGTCAGGCAGGGAAGTAAAAGAGATTAAAGTGATAACTCCTATGGGAGTATCACTTACACTTCCGGTTATTGACATAGATATTAAAGAGGATAAGGTAATATGTGCAATTAAGAAAGACAGTGGGGATGACCCTGATGTGACCAATGGAATAAAGATATATGCACAGGTTGCTTATGCTAAAGATGATATAATGAGCACGATAAATACTGACAGAGTAATTGTAGATGGTGGAATAGGAGTAGGAAGAGTTACAAGAGAAGGCTTGAAATGTGCTGTTGGAGAAGCGGCAATCAATCCAGTACCGCTTAAGATGATTAAAGAGGCGGTAGCAGAGGCAGCAGAAAGTTATTCTTATGAGGGAAGTCTTAAAGTTATAATATCAGCACCCAAAGGAGTTGATATTGCCAAGAAGACGTTTAATCCGAACCTTGGAATTACAGGGGGCATATCAATTCTTGGAACAACAGGAATTGTAGAGCCTATGAGTGAACAGGCACTTATTGATACAATTAAGACAGAGATTAATATGCACAAAGCACAGGGGGAGAAAGTATTTCTTGTTGCACCGGGTAATTATGGACAGGATTTTCTGCTTAATACACTTAATATTGAGCTGAAAAGAAGTATAAAATGCAGTAATTATATTGGCGATACCATAGATATGGTGTGTGATTCAGGTGCTAAGGCAATGCTTCTTGTGGGGCATATAGGAAAGCTTGTAAAATTAGGTGCAGGAATAATGAATACACATTCCAAAGTGGCAGACGGACGAATGGAAGTCATGTCAGCCTGTGCAATAAGGGCAGGAGCAGATGCTGATACAGCAGGAAAGATACTTGATTGTATCACGACAGAGGCGGCACTTGAAATATTGAAAAAATCAGACATACTAGAAAAGACTATGTATCAGCTTATGCTTCGTATAGAAGATGTATTACAAAGAAGAAGCGGCGGCAAGATAGTAATTGGAACAATTGTATTTTCAAATGAATATGGAATATTAGGGAAAACATCAGCAGCAGACAAGCTGTTGGAACTTATAAAAAGCAGTTAACTGTGAATCATGTATGATAGAGATAAATTATTGATTAATATAGAGCAGACACAGGAGAATAAATATGGTAAAAATAGTCGGAGCAGGACCGGGAGCGAAGGATTTAATTACAGTCAGAGGTATGCGTATGCTTAATGAAGCGGATGTAATTATATACGCAGGTTCACTTGTAAATGAGGAATTATTAGAGTATGCAAAGAAGGATTGTGAGATATATAACAGTGCATACATGAACCTCAGGGAAGTTATTGATGTGATTGTAAAAGCAGAGGGCGAGGGAAAGAATATAGTGCGCCTTCATACAGGAGATCCGTCATTATATGGTGCAATAAGAGAGCAGATTGAAGAACTTGCCAAATACGGAATTACCTGTGAGATATGTCCTGGAGTGAGCAGTTTTCTTGCTGCCGCGGCGGCAGTTAAGTGTGAGTATACAGTTCCAGATGTAGCACAGACAGTAATTATTACAAGAATGCCGGGAAGAACTCCGGTTCCGGATAATGAGAGCATAGCAAAGCTTGCACAGCATGGCACATCAATGGCTGTATTCTTAAGCTCATCACATTTAGAGGAGCTTAAAGAAGAATTATACAAAGGGGCATTTACACCAGATACACCTTGTGCATTATGTTATAAGGTAAGCTGGGAAGATGAGAAATGCATACGGACAACATTAAAAGACCTTGACAGTGAAGCAAGGAAAGCAGGCATTACAAGAACTGCACTTGTATTGGTCGGGGAATTCCTTGGGGATAAATATAGTTTTTCTAAATTGTATGACCCAGAGTTCACTACGGAGTATAGAAAATGAGGACAATTATAATAACCTTCACACACGATGGTATGAAGTCAGCAATGAGAGCCCGTAAGGCAATGGATGGTGAAGTAATAATATACTGCCACCAAAGATGTGCAGATACTTATAAGAATGAAGCAGTATCATTTGCGGCAGTTGGAAGTGTTATAAAGAGCGAGTTTGCAGTAAGTGACAGAATATTATTTGTGTGTGCCGTTGCAATAGCAGTAAGAACTATAGCACCATATCTTAAAAGCAAGGTTACAGACCCGGCGGTGCTTGTTGAGGATGAGGGCGGAAAGTATCTTATATCACTTCTATCAGGTCATATTGGCGGAGCTAATGAGTGGTGCAGTAAGCTTGCTGTCAAAATAGGTGCAATGCCTGTAATTACTACAGCGACCGATGCAAGAGGAATGTTTGCAGTTGATATATTTGCCACGGAACATAATATGAGAATAGTTAATCCGGTTATGATAAAAGACATATCAGGCAGGATATTAAATAATGAGCCTGTTGGAATAACAGGCAATGATAAATATAAGAACCTGTTAAAAGTAACAGAAGAACGCTGGAACGGACAGATTAAATATACTGATAATAGTAATAATGAGTATGAAAGCGGTGTACAGATAATTACAGGCAAAGACGATAAAATAGTATTTAAGCACACATTAAAACTTGTACCACAAGAGCTTGCAGTAGGAATTGGCTGTAAAAAAGGCAAGTCAGCACAAGAAATAGAGCAGGCTGTCAAGAAAACATTTGATAAAGCAGGGCTTTTGCTGGAAGCAATTGCAGTTGTGGCTTCGGTTGACAGAAAAGCAGATGAAACAGGAATAATTGAATTTGCAAGAAAATGGAAAGTGCCATATAAGACATATACGCCTGAATATTTAAGAATTGTTGAAGGTGATTTTGTATCTTCAGCTTTTGTTGAAGAACAGATAGGTGTAGGAAATGTATGTGAGCGCAGTGCGAGTGCTGCGTCTGCTGGTGGAGAAAAGCTTGTAGGAAAGACAGCAGGTAACGGAATTACAGTAGCAATTTACAGAGTGGCACACAAAAATAAGGAGTAGATTATGCTTAAGATAGTAGGTTTTGGAAGCGGAGCAAAAGAGAATATGACATTGGAGGCATCAGCTGCAATAGCCGGTGCTGGACTGATAGTTGGATATACTACATATGTTGATATATTAAGGCAGTATTTTCCAGATAAAGAGTACTATTCAACTAATATGATGCAGGAAAAGGAACGCTGTCAGTATGCAATAGATACAGCTAAAGAAGGAAAAGAGGTAGTGCTTGTATGCAGTGGAGATAGCGGTATATATGGTATGGCAAGCCTTGTATATGAGCTTGCAGAGGATAATCTGGATATTAAGGTTATATCAGGTGTAACAGCCGCAAGCAGTGGTTCAGCCTGCCTTGGTGCACCATTGTCACACGATTTTGCGGTTATCAGCTTAAGTGACTGTATGACACCTTGGGAGCTTATTAAGAAAAGAATAAAGGCGATGGCTGACAGCGATATGGTAATGTGCATATATAACCCATCAAGCCGCAGAAGAAGCGGATATTTAAAGGAAGCCTGCGATATTGTATTAAAGGTACAGTCACCGGATACAGTGTGCGGTTATGTAAGAAACATAGGAAGAGAGAACGAAACTACAGGAATTCTTACATTAAAGGAGCTTGCGGATTTTAAAGCGGATATGTTTACAACAATATACATAGGCAACAGCCATACTAAGGTAATTAATGGGAAAATGGTTACACCAAGAGGATATAAGGTTGTATGAGAAAGACGATAATGCTTTTTGCGGGGACAACAGAGGGCAGAAAGTTATGTGAATATCTTACAGGAAAGAACTGTGACACTTATGTATATGTAACGACTGAATATGGCAGGGAATTACTGCCGCAGGCTGATAATGTGCATATACATACTGGTAGAATGGATGAGGCTGATATGCTAAAGGAGTTAGAAGCTAAAAAGCCATATATAGTTATTGATGCCACACACCCATATGCTACACAGGTTACACATAATATTAAAAATGTGTGTGACAGCAAGAACGTTTCTTATGTGAGGGTATTAAGGGAAGATAATGACAAAAAGCCAGAGTTTAAGTCAGATAACATTACATATGTTAAGTCAATAAAAGATGTAGTAGAACTACTTAACAGTGAACAGCATAATAGTAAAAATATTCTTATGACGACAGGCAGTAAGAATATACCAGAGTATATTTATATTACGAATTATAAAGAGAGAGTATATTTAAGGCTTCTTCCTAATCCTGAAATGTTACAGAGTGCAATAGAAGCAGGGATTATGCCGTCACATTTAATAGGTATGCAGGGACCATTTTCACAGGAATTAAATGAGGCAGTAATAAGACAGTTTAATATAGGTGTTCTTGTGACAAAGGAGTCTGGCAGTAATGGCGGCTATGAAGAAAAGGTGGTGGCTACTGAGAATACAGGCATTGACTGTATAGTAATAAAACGTCCAGTAGAAGAAAATGGAGTAAGCCTGCCAGAGCTTATTAAATATCTTAAGACAAAAGGGTTATAAAGCCTAAAAGCTATGTGGTTTTAGAGTTATAAAGTTTTAGGAAAATGGCTGTCTATAATGTTAACGAATTAAGGTGGAGTGAATAATGAAAAGGGTAATTATAGCTGGTGTGGGGCCGGGCAGTAAAAGCTGTCTTACAGAGGAAGTAAAGGAAGCAATTGATAATTCAGAGGTGCTGATTGGTTCTAAAAGGCTGATAGAAGAATACACAGATAAGAAGACATTTTATGCAGTAACAGCAAAAGACATAATAGATATTATTGATAATGAAAATGCCAATAACTACGTTGTGCTTATGTCAGGTGATACAGGCTTTTACAGCGGTGCAAAGAAGCTTGCAGAGGCACTTGCTGGAAAGTATGAATACAGCATTATGGCAGGTGTATCTTCTGTAATATATCTTGCGGCAAAGATAGGAAAGTCTTGGGAGAACGCAGCTTTTGTAAGCCTGCACGGTAAGAAACAAAGCTATATACCTGTAGTTTTACAAAATGAATTGACATATTTTCTGACACAGGCAAATGTATCACAGATATGCCAGGAGCTTTATAGGGCAGGACTTGGACAGGCACATATATGGATTGGTGAAAATCTTTCATATGATAATGAGAAGATAACTAATGGAAATGTGTCTGAATTTACTGAATATATTTCAGAAGGACTTACGGTATTGGCAGTTTATAATGAACATTCGCGTGCATTTTCAATAACAGGAATTGCTGACAGCAGTTTTATCCGTTCTGATGTGCCGATGACGAAAAGGGAAATCCGTGCAAGCGTTGTAAGCCGAATGGCGGTATCTAAGAATTCCTGCGTATATGATATAGGTGCATGCTTGAAGTTTATTATACTTCTTTAGTCATCGGTGGGGTAGATGCGGAGGGTT
>OGXJ01002971.1_pt1 | contig 10672 bp, 7 predicted proteins | sample 1576231 | NCBI WGS metagenome assembly OGXJ01 (sample SAMEA3541539, study PRJEB24748) | human gut metagenome | biome: human gut; feature: human-associated habitat; material: faeces | place: China | collected 2012
ATGTAACTTTGCTTGACAAAGAGGGTAAGTGGAATGTCAACGGTACTGCAAGAATTAATATTCCAACAGGTATGACAGCAAATTACGGTTATGAAAACGGTAAGTGGGATGTTGAACCGACTGAAATTGTATCCGGAATTGAAGATGTTGTTTATGTTTATTTGTTTGACAAAATAGCAGAAACAGAGCCACAACCGCAACCGACAACTGTACAGCCTACTCCTACAATTAAAACCGTTGTTCAGGAAAAAACGGTTTATAAAACACAGTATGTTGAGCCTATTACCTTAAAAACAGGTGATAATCTCACTTTCTTAGGTGTGCTTGTCGGTTTGTGTGCAGCAGGTTTTGCAGGAACAATAATTTTCGGTAAAAAACGAAGTAAGTAATATTAAAAAGGCGATTGCAGATTAATTTTGCAATCGCCTTTTTTCAAATACAGAATAATAATAAATATTTCAAAGGTTATAATAAATTAAATGAGGTGAATTTATGGCTGAGGTAATTAAAATAGTTTTGACAGGCGGTCCATGTGGCGGTAAAACAACTGCTTTGAATTTTTTGAAAGATGAACTTGAAAAGTTAAATATAAAAGTTTTTATATTAGAAGAAATTGCAAGTAATTTATTGAGCAACGGCATTACTCCGCAAAAACTTGGTGTATATGAGTTCCATAAACAACTTTTTGAAACTCAATTAAAAGAAGAAAATTCTCTCGAAGAGAAAGCTAAGGCATACAATGGGGAAAAGGCTGTAATTTTATTTGACAGAGGATTGCTTGACAGCAAAGCATATGTTACCGATGCCGAATTTAAAAAATATATTTCAATAAGTAATAAAAATGAAGATGTATTAAGAAATTCGTATGATGCTGTATTTCATTTAAAAAGTGTTGCTTGTACAGATGAAAACACTTACATTAAGAACTGCAATTCTGTCAGAAAAGAAGATGTAAAGCTCGCCAAGGAACTTGACGAAAAATTACTTTCTATATGGACAGGCACATCACACCTGCGAGTTATACCAAATAACAGTGATTTTAATAAAAGGCTCGATAATTTGCTTAAAGAAGTATTAGGGTTCATCGGTGTTCCGGAACCTCTTGAAATTGAGCGTAAGTTTTTGATAGAATACCCTGATATTGATTATCTTAATAATATGACTGCTTGCAGAAAGGTTGCGATTACTCAGGCATATTTAAACACTCCCGAGGAAGGAATGTTCAGAATACGGAAGCGTGGTTACGGCAAAGACGCAGTATATATTAAAACGGTAAAAATCAAGATTAATGATTTGAAAAGGATAGAAAAAGAATCTTATTTGACACAAGCCGAATACAATAATTATCTTTCAAGAAAAGAATGTATAACGGGTATTATTTCAAAGGACAGATATTGCATAGTGTATGATGACGAATATTTTGAACTTGATGTATATCCGTTTTGGAATGACAGAGCAACGCTTGAGATAGAATTGCTGTCAGAAGATCAGCCTTACAAACTTCCTCCTTTTATTAAACTTATAAGAGAAGTAAGTCACGAACCCGAATACAGAAACATTGCACTTGCACAAAGAATGGTTCATAATAAAGGGACTGATTAAGATAACTTAATTGATAACAACATTTCGATATTAATACCAAGTGATATTGACATTATTATCTGCAATGTGTTAAAATGCCTATATCATTAACTTCATTATCAAATTAAAACAGGAAAATAATTATAAAAAAATAAAAAAAGTGTTGACAAATGGAGTTTGCTGATGTATAATAATGAAGCTGACTTAAGGGAAAAACAAATTTTTAAGTTAAGTATGCGGCAATAGCTCAGCTGGATAGAGCAACTGCCTTCTAAGCAGTAGGTCAGGGGTTCGAGTCCCTTTTGCCGCGCCACATGGTGGGATTAGCGTAGTTGGTTAACGCGCCAGTTTGTGGCACTGGAGACCGACGGTTCGAATCCGTCATTCCACCCCATTTGACTCATTAGCTCAGTTGGCAGAGCACTTGACTTTTAATCAAGGTGTCCGGAGTTCGAATCTCCGATGGGTCACCATAAAGCCGCAAGGTACAATGCCTTTGCGGCTTTACTTATATAAATGTAAAAGACACTGTCGGTAATTTGCACAAACAACTTTTTAAGCTGCGCTGATTAGAATAAGCGTTTTACACAAAAATTATATATTGGGCTGTCGCCAAGCGGTAAGGCAACGGACTTTGACTCCGTCACCCGTGGGTTCGAATCCCGCCAGCCCAGCCATAAGCACCGATTTTTGAAGTCGGTGCTTTTCTTTTTGGAGTGTTAAAAAATCAAGGTGTCTAAGTCAAGGTGTCTAAATGACTATCAAACTTATTATTCACTAATTGCATTTGTGCAGCCAAATGAATATATATTTGAGGGATTGAGATAGAACTATGACCGAGTAGAACCCTGAGTACTTCAAGATTACCGTCCTGGATGAGCTTGTAAAATAAAGTGTGTAAGTTAAAAAATAGCTTGCACACTTTTTCAATTTAGGGAAAGTGTGCTACAATGAAAGAAAGGAAAAAGGAATGAACAAAATGGCAAAAAAGAGAGAAGGCACACCGGGCGAGAACCTCGCAAAGCAAATTATCGAACAGTATCATCCGAAAAGCGTTGCAGATATGCATGACGCCTTGAAAGACATTTTCGGTCCGATGTTTGAAGCAATGCTGCAAGGCGAAATGAACAATCACTTAGGCTATGAGAGCAACGACCACGGCATAAAAACGACTGATAATCGACGAACGGTTACACGAACAAAAAGGTCAAAACGAGTGCCGGCGAAGTAGATATCAAAGTACCTCGTGACCGTGATTCGAGCTTTGAAACACAGCTTATACCGAAGCGGCAAAAGGATGTATCCGAGATTTAAGAAAAGGTTTTGGCGATGTATGCAAGAGGAATGAGCCAGCAGGATATTGCCGATACTATGAGGATATCTATGACTTTGAAATCTCACACGAAATGGTATCTCAAATTACCGACTGCGTATTGGATTAACTTAACGATTGGTAAAACAGACCTTTGAAAAGGATGTACACATTTCTGTTTGTGGATTGTATGTATGTTACAATCAGAAAAGAGTATGAGAGCAAAAATTATGCAGTATATACGGTTTTAGGCTTGTAGATTAACGAAAGCGAAAGCAAACACACATGGATGCAAATATTTGACGAATTAAAAACACGAGGTGTGGAGGATGTATTGTTTATCTGTATGGACGGTGTTTCCGGTCTTGAAGACGGAGCTAAAGCGATATTTAAAGATGTTGTTGTACAGCGTTATATCGTACATTTAGTTCGAAATTCAATTAAATATGTGCCAAGCAAGGACTACAAAAAATTCACACAATCGCTTAAAAAAGTTTACGGAGCACCAAGTCTTAATGGATGCAGAAAAGCATTTGAACAGTTTTGTCAGGAGTGGTCACAATACCCCGGAGCAGTTGATGTGTGGAAACGAAATTTCGACCATGTCGAGCAGCTTTTCGATTATGGCAGCGCCGTTCGTAAGGTTATGTATACAACCAATGCGGTTGAAAGCATAAATTCAAGTTTCAGAAAAGTTATAAAAAAGGGTGCTTTTCCAAATGAAAACGCACTACTCAAATTGCTCTATTCACGCACAACCGAGCTTTACAAAAAGTGGAATGGCAGTAAGGTTCAAAATTGGGCAATGGTCAGAAATCAACTGGCTGCAAATGAGAAAATCAGTGCCCGTATCGAAAAATACGAGCACATGATTTGAAGTATTAACATAATTTTTATGATTTTTAAAAAACTTACACACTTTTCTTGACAAAGCCGTTAATGGCAGACTTGTTTTATTTGGTGATGTATATGACAGCAAAAACAATCCTGTCCTTGTTGCACTTGAGTTAAATCCAACTGATAAAGGCGGTAAAAGTTTAAATATAATAAAAATAGCGAGTGCTTACGGCAAAGATGTTGATTTGCAAGGCTTTATAAATAAAAGTAAAATTTTGTATGTTGAACCAAATAAAGAAAGAACCCATACGTGGCTGAAAGTTAATAGGCTCAAATTGCCGTTACTCAGTAGTTCCACATATGGATTCTTTAATAACAGTATATCTCAAAATTCTAAAAATGTCAATATGAAAAATGACGAAAGTGGCAATGATATCAAATACAGCATGGGAGGATTGAAAGCAGAAACTGCGGACAAGAGTGCACTTGAGAAAGCTATGGAGCTTGAAAAGGACGGTACAGATTCCGAGAAAATCCGTAAGGAAACGGGTTGGTTTAAGGGATATGACGGCAAGTGGCGATTTGAGATAGATGACAGCGAATTAGAGTTTAAAACAGATATCGAAAAGAACAGAGCTGCCGCAATTGAACTTGCGAAAATGAAAGTTAAAAGTGCAGAGCTTGAAGAAAAGATTGTAAATAATACAGCAACAAAAGCAGAGGAAAATGAATACTACAATCTTGACGAAAAAATGATTGAGTACAGAAAAGGAGTGAAATTGAGTGATGTAATAAATCATCCCAAACTTTTTGAAGCGTATCCGCAACTAAAGAATGTAGATGTTTATTACGAGATTTCTTCGGTTAATCGAGGTGTATACAGTTCAAACGGTAATGTGATAATGTTAAATCCGATGCATACGATTGATGAGCAGAAAGAAGCGATTATTCACGAAATTCAGCACGCAATACAGGGAATAGAAAATTTTGCGAACGGAAGTAATTTGGAATACTGGAAAAATCTCGGATACAGCGATGAAGAAGCAATGGCAATGTATTATAACACTGGCGGAGAAAGAGAAGCAAGAGATGTTTCTGCCAGAAGAGATTACAATGCAGAGCAAAGAAAAAACATCCGTCCGGACATTGACAGGAAAGATGTTGTATTTGCTAATAGCGGTGATCCAGTGTATTCGGCGGATGAAAATATAATGCAAAATGATTTTGAGGAGAAAGTTGACCAAATAGAGAATAACACATACAATTCAAATGATGTTGTTATTATGGGCAGAACCCCAAAGGTGTTACAGGATATTGGATTTAATTCGTTGCCTGTTGCGATGACGAAAAATCATATATATTCTGTTGCGGTATCAGAAGCAAGAGCAAAAAGTGAGGGCAGATACAAGAAAAATACAAATTATCATAATTTAGGATTTAATACAGTTAAGAAAATTTATGAAAAAATATCTAATCCGCTTATGATTATTGCACACCCTGATTTTACTAATAAAGCAAGCAGAGACAGCACTCATAAAGTGATTGTATTGGTTGATTTATCCGTAAATAATAAGCAGGTAATAGCACCTATTGCGGTAGATTTTGAAGGTATATATAACAAAAAAATAATTGATGTCAATCTTGTAGCAACATATTTTAATAAAAATAATATTAACGATTTAATCAAAGAAGCGATTGCGTTAGAAAATGATAATAAGATAGGTTTTTATTATTTAGACAAAAAAAGAACTCAAAGTATAATTAAGCATGCAGGGTACCAATTACCCAGAATACTTAATAACTTGAGTTCCAATATTATTATACGCAAAATTGACAGCAATGTCAATAAAAAAATTAATAAAATTACCCAAAGCCAGCAGTTTGTAAGGTGGTTCGGTGATTGGCAGAATAAGCCGAAAACTGCAAGCAAGGTTGTGGACGGCAATGGTGAGCCTCTTGTAGTGTATCACCAGACGGGAAATGATTTTACAGTATTTGATACTAAGCATACCGGTGCGGGTGAGTTTGACAGCGAAATGCCGACAGGAATATTTATGAAGCCGACAAATAGTAATATAGGTCTTAGTGGTAATAAGCAAATGGCTTTGTATGCAAATATTCGCAATCCGTTTATTGCGAACAGCAGGAAAGAGCTTGTTGACTTCTACATTAAGAATATTGACGGTTACAGTGACGCTAAAAATGAGGTAAAGAGGATTGACAGCGAATACAAGCAAAAATTTCAGGACGAAATGAAGAGGGAAAATCAAGAATATCAGAAGCTATGGGTTGCAAGGAAGAACGGAGAAATCTCTGAGGAGGAATATCAGAAGGCGGTATCAAGGGACGCACTTGATGATTTACTTGAAGAGTGGCACAACAAGGTTAATGAAGCAAGTAAAAAGGCAAAGTCGCTTATTGATGACTATTTCAGAAGCAGTAATTATGACGGCGTGATTGTAAACAATGATGTCGGCAGCTTTGGCAGGAGCACAAAAACATATATTGCATTTGAGAACACTCAGGTTAAATCCGCAACGGATAACATTGGAACTTTTGACGGAAAAAATCCTGATATAAGGTATTCGATTGATGATACGAAACAGGAAGAGGTTGATTTCAGAAAGGCTTTGACAAGAGAAGAATGGGCAAGTTTTTATTCTTCTTTAAATAAATATAATCAAAGAGATAATTTGAAAATTAGTAAAAACGGTATATTAATTCCTGATGAACACAACACACAAGATTATAAGTTGGTTTATTATAATGGTAATTATCAATCACCAAAAGTTTTGGCAGTTTACAAATTGAAAAATTTTGATTATACTATACATGATAATCAAATGGATTTTGAGGAATTACTAAATGAATTAAGGAGGAGTGATGAAAATGATAAGTACGCAAAAGCAATTTTGGCAAATAATACGAAAGTGTTCGGAACTGTATTCGAGAGATACGGAGGGCATGGTTGGGTCACTATTGACAACACACGAGAGAGTGTTTCAGATAGAAGAAATATTAAAGAAACAGCCGACGGAGCAGGAACTTATGAAAATTCTGAGCGAGAAGTATCCGGAGGATTATCAGAAGATAAAATCTCAGACATAAGGTATGCGATTGATGACACTCTGAATTACTGGTTAGATGATTTACCCGAGGGTATTGACTATGAAAAAGTAGTTGAGAAAAACCCGGTTGTTGCCGTTGCTAAGATTTACAACAGTGCGTCAAAGACAGCGGAAAGTGGGTTAAGACAGAGCCAAAATGTAAGACTTGAGGAAAAGGATTATCTTAGAATTGCCGGTAAAATTATGGATAAGTACGGCATTAAGGGGAAATATAATCCTAATTATAAGCAAGAACTTGCAGAACAGCTTACGGGTTTTATTGAGCACATAGGAGAGAAAGGCTCAAACTTTACGGATGTGTTTGAGGAACTTTTATTTCAAGCTCGCCCATCTGCGTTTTTACCGTCTTTGTCGAGTAGCCGTTTCTGTAATTTTTCAACTTATTGCCACATTCATCATTCGACGTTCTTTCGCTTTTCTCATAGCCGAGTTCATCGGCAAGCTCACATTCCATAACCTCCTGAAGAATGTCCTTGAACATATCTTTCATCGCTGTTATCACTTCATCTGTTGATGTGAAATTCTGACTTCTTCTTTACCTTGATTTGCTATCTTTCTATTCCTTCTGTCCGTTCACAATCCCACAAAAAATCGTGATGAACCACTTTTTTATCAGTCATCGCTTTTTTGTGTTATTATTTTATTTAATTTTCAAAACAACTGCGAGAGTGAATTTCATATTTTCAGGGTCAAAATTATGACTTACATTACCGTTGTATTGTTTGGCTATTCGTTCTATACTTTTTATTCCGTAGCCGTGAATAAATTTATTGCTTTTGGTTGTCTGTAATTTGCCGTCCTTAAGATTAGGAGCACTTGCACAGTAATTCCATATGTTGATTACAATATAGTTTGTGTTCGTTTGCTTAACTGTAAGCTCAATTTTCTTGTTATCGGCATTTTGCGTTGCCTCGAGAGCGTTTTCAAGAATATTATCAAGTAATGATGTTATATCGTTATTTGAAATGCAAGAAAAATCTATATCACGAATATCGCAGTAAAAGTCAATCTCTTTATCTTTGCAAGCACTGACATATCTGTTTATGATTGCATTTATAAGTTTGTTATCGCTGTATTTCTTTAAGTATTTAATCTGATAATCTTCATACAGACTGTCAATGTATTTGTTTATGCTTTCAAAGTCTTTTTCGTTTGAAAGTTCTTTTATTGAAAGCAAGTGGCGTTTTATATCGTGAATTAAAATATTAGAATTTTCGTATTGATTTTGCAAGATAGAGTAATATTCGGTATCAATTTCTGATTTTTGCTTTTGCAGCTTTAGCGCCGTGTTTTCGTATTGAGTTTTCAATACGTCTTCGTGTACAAGAAAAACAACTATATTTGAATACATTAAAAGCAGAGCGCCTACCGCAAACAAAACATATGTAAATTCGTCAAGTTTATAGTTAAGCGAAATGTATGACATACCGCATATGATAAGTATTGACGCCATCGGCAGAAAGAAAAGCATATTTGTTTTATTTAGCTTCAAATTTTCTTTATTTTCTTTGACGGAAATTTTAGATACAAAGTATGCAATAAAGAAGAAAAATAACTGCGAGCTGCCGCTTAATAAGAAAAATATCATACCGTTCTCAGTGATTCCTTTAATATCAATATTAAAAGTTACCATTACAAGGAACAGCAGAGTCATTTTTGTTATGAGAGTTATAGATGTGAGAAGAATTGAAGTAAATATTGCTTGAAAAACATTTGTGTTAAAGCAAAAAATACACAGCAACAGATTGCAAGCTAAAAATGCTACAATATTTGAATATTCCACACCTACCGTATTTATTATAAATTGCAGTGCAGCAGACAATGAAAAACATAAAAATAAACCCATATTGCTCATTTTCTGAGCAAATTTGCTGGAAATAAATATGTAAGAAATGATTGCCTCAAATACCGTTACCGTCGCATAGCTGAAAATTATCATACAATACCTCCCGCAAAATCAAAAAAGGCTTTTTTAAATTCTGCGTATTTTCTTTGCGAAATGCAATGCTCCATAAGATTCTCATTGGCCCCCTGAAATGTAATTGAACTTTTATCAAAGTTAATTACATTCTGTAAGTTTACGATATAGCTTTTATGCGATTGGACAAAGCAGTTAGGCTGATTGATTATTTCGTACCATTCGGCAGGTTTCTTATTGGTTTCGTATGATTTGTATTTAGTAACGATAAGTGAACCGTGTTTTCTGTTTTCAATATAGAGAATATCCCTTGTTTTTACGGTGAAAATTTCGTCATATTTTTCTATTATAATACTTTTGCTGATTTTCTTGTAATAGTCAACGGCTTCAAGAAAATTTCTGTTAAACCTTTCAGTGTCAATCGGCTTTGAAAGATATCTGAAAACCTGAATTTTCATTGCACTGTCAAGGTAAGCCGGATATGAGGTAAGAATCATAATAATAATGTCGGGGTTTAATTGTTTTAATCTTTCCGATACCTCAAGTCCGTTTACGGCAGGCATTTGAACATCGACTATAGCAATGTCGTAAGAATGTTTTTCTTTAAAAATAAAATCACCGCAGGTACGCATATCTATATTAAATTCTATTTTATAGTTTTTTTGAAGATTACTTATAAGTGACCGTACTTTTTCGAGTATTGATTTATCATCATCACAAAGCAGAATATTAAGCACCAAAATTCCCCCTTTAGAAGATATTATACAACATAATTTTTAATCTGTCATATAAAAAACATCACTTTTGACTTTTTTTAATGCGTTTTTGCCCAAACTGTAACAAATGAAAATCCTTGTGCTATAATAAAAACAGTAAATAGAGGAAAAACAAGTACATTTAGAAGTTTTGTATTTAGCGGTTTTGATTATGGCACTTCACAGCTACTTCATACATCTGCGATATGATGTGTGAAGTAAAGCGGTGCTGTGCAACGGTACGGAGGTTTGTATAAAATAAAAAGGGAGAAATACTCTTGAATACAGTTGCATTACAGGATTTTCAATCATATGCAAAAGTTAATGACAATGTTATTAACAAATTCAAGAATAAAATTCCTGAAACTTTGCTTAAAATTTGGCAAAATTACGGATTAGGCACTTTTATGAACGGATATATTAAAGTGATTAATCCCGATGATTATCAAAGTATAATTGATAATACATACTTTCCGTATAAAGACGCAATTCCCATTTTTGTAACTGCATTTGGTGACATAATTACCTTGGAAAGCGGCGAGTATATAAGTATAATGTATTTTCGCTACGGAAAATGTGAACTGATGCTCAAAGATTTTGATTTCTTTTTAAAAAGACTTGCAGACAAGAGCTTTTTAAACGAATTTTTTTCTTTGAATCAGTATTATAAAGCTGTTAACGAACATGGAAATTTGTTGTATATAGAGTGTTTTGGTTATATGCCTTTATTAGCGCTCGGTGGGGACGAAGACACCGATAATCTGAAAAAATTTCAGATACTGGAGCATATAGCGTTGATAAATTCATATTTCCTCATACTGATGTAAATCCGTTCTGCCTGACATCTTGAGATTTATAAAAATTGAGTAATCGGCAATATTGATGTTTAAAGAGAGAGGGAGCAAGATGTTAGGCAACGAGATTTAATTTTAAAGGCTCTATGTCAATAGTTGGGGTAAACCCGAAAAAGAAGAATTGAAATGAACAAGCGATAGCATAAATCAAGCTATCGCTTGTTTTTGCAGATTCTATTCTAAATGTTGGGTAATATTAATAAATTATGCTTTAGCTGATTGCTTTATCAACCAATTATAAAAGTTTGGTCGACCTTTTCAAAGGTCGTGGGTGTGGGCAAAGCCCA
>OGXJ01002974.1_pt1 | contig 10661 bp, 4 predicted proteins | sample 1576231 | NCBI WGS metagenome assembly OGXJ01 (sample SAMEA3541539, study PRJEB24748) | human gut metagenome | biome: human gut; feature: human-associated habitat; material: faeces | place: China | collected 2012
CATCAGGAAACGATTGCGACTGTCTTTATTGGGATTATAATCTTTAGACCAATAAGGGTTGATACCCCCTTTACTCCACCAGATCATTTCGCCGAATTCGTCTTTGACAGGGCTGGAAAAGTCACGGATGTCAATAGTCGTAGGCATATTGAAAATAGTATAAAATGCATTATTCCCACGTGCACCACTGATAGGGCGGTTTTCTGCGAGGGTATTGATGTATTGTACTTTTGCATCAATGCTCCAACGATCATCTTTACCAAAAGTAGAAGATGCACGCAAAGTTAAGTTTGTACGGCTTAAGTTAGCACCCGGTATCATGCTGGAGTCATCCATACGATTCAATGAGGTGTAAATGGATGTTTTATCATACTGCTGCTGGAATGATATGCTTTCTGATAAGTTCACACCTGTATCAAAGAAATTTTTTACGTTATCAAAGATTTGCATATTTGCAGTTGTACCATCCCATTTTGTATAGCTTTGCCCTGTTACTTCAGGACCCCAGCTATAGCCGTTAGTTGAGTCGAACACGCCATTCTCACCTTGTCCAAAGGCTTTTTGGCGTTTAGGGAGCATAAATGTTGTCTCAGCGGAAACTGAACCAGAGATAGTGATACCCAAACCTTCACGCTTTGTTCCTTTTTTAGTTGTAATCAAAATAACACCATTACCGGCACGAGAACCATAAAGTGCAGCAGCTGACGCACCTTTCAACACAGACATGGACTCAATATCTTCAGCATTAATATCTGAAAGTCCATTACCCATATCCAATGTCGGGTTATCAATATCATTATTACTTGCTCCTGTAAAGTTATCCATTGGCACACCATCGACAACAATTAACGGCTGGTTCAAACCTGTTACAGAATTCGCACCACGAAGCTGGATTTTGGAAGAACCGCCAGGACCATTACTTGAACGGATAATCTGGACACCTGAAACTTTACCTGTCAAAGCATTTGCGAGGTTCGTTTCACGAGCTTCAAGTAACGCGTCACCTTTTACCTCCTGCATGGCATAACCCAGTGCTTTTTTCTCACGTTTGATACCAAGAGCAGTCACTACAACTTCACCCAATGTTTGTGTGTCATCCTGTAAAGTTACATTCATGGGTTGTCCATCCCAAGGAATCTCTACTGTTTGATAACCTACAAATGAAATTTGAATGATATCCCCTTTTTTCACATTGGATAAAGAGAAGTCGCCATCAAGTCCGGTTATCGTACCATTAGTCGTACCTTTCACTACTACAGACGCACCGATAATGGTTTCACCTGTAGCGTCTACTACAACTCCTGTACAAGCTCCATTTTGTTGTGTGATTTTCACATCGGCAACGCCGGGATTGGCGACCGCGTATGCTGCTCCGGTAGAGGCACCCATTAGGAACAGCAACATACTGACTGATTTTAGTCGTTTTAACATAGCTGTGATTTTTTAATATTTATTGAAAATCAGATAATTACATCTTCTTAGTTCCTTCAGAACTACTCTTACAGCTATATATCTGAATATCAGTGTATTTTATTTTAGTATCTCAAAAAGAAAAATTGTATTTAAAAGTCTATAGAAGGGCTTTTAAATACAATTTTCTATCTATTTTCTACCGAAATCACTACTTTGTACAAACAAATAAGGGAGTATTATATTCCGTAAAAGAATAAGAACTTCCAATAATTGATTGGGAAAGTTTTTCATCTTACAAATGAAAATAGCATCGGTTCATTGTTTTAAAAGGTCCTTATCTTTTTCAAGAAGAATCAATTCTCTACTTGCATATAAATAATATTTGCAAAATAATTCTATGTATAGTCCTGAGGGTCAAAATAAAACAATCCCCTTGTTCTTACAGGAAAAACAAGGGGAACTGCTATTCTTTAATTTTATTTTCAGTTCTTCGGTCCGTTACCAAAATCAGGATTTTCTTTATCCATCCATACACGTTCGTCATGCAAAACCTGTGGATTCTTTGCATTTGTACCTTGATATGTATAACCTTGTGCTTTATATGCAGCGATAGTTATGTCATGTAACTGATCTGATTCCAAAGGCTCCGTAACAGCAAATCTTCTAGGGATAGGATAGGAATCACCCAATTGTTCGTCAAATTCCTTACGCGGTAAAAGGGAACTATTTTTCATAGGAACACCAGAACGCATAATGTTAACATATTGATCAATCGGTGCATTAAAATAATGGAGATATTCTTGGATATACACTTTCTCCAGATCAGAAACTTTATCTCCACTTAAAATATAAGCCTCTTTCTTAAGCAGTTCTGTCAGCCATTCATCTTGCAGCTTAATAGATACATCATGAGGATCATTTACGTAGGGACTGTCATAATAAGGTATATGATTCTGACTGGCAACATAATCATATCCTTTTACTGAAGCAGTGATACCATCTGTAAAATACTCTTGGGCACTTTTTTGTCCATTCCAAGTGGCTCCCAACAGGGTGAATTCAGCCAAGAAGAAATTGGTTTCCGCTGCCGAAAAATACAGTCCATACCAACCATATTGTTGAGTGTCTTGAACCGGAGTAACATCCGGGGCATCCGGATAAGTATATGTCAACAGACCTTTTACCATTTCTTGATTCCGGTAAGTACACGGATAATAGCTTTTCTTGGCACCAGCTGCCGAGTACAAGACAAACAATTGTCCTGTGGGATCAAAATAATCCTCGTATTTGTCCATCTGCCCTGCACCTATTTCCACAGGAAGGCCATAATAACGTACCCAAGGTTCACCTGGCCCCCCCCATTCTTTAAAGACTTTCTTTCCGTCTTTAACCTCAGAAATTACATTCTTCTCTACAAAATCCGGCATTTCTCTTTTTTGATCAAAATAAGCCTGTACAACATTAGAATTGTAGTCATTCTTTTGGAAGAAATAAAGCAAACGCGGATCTTTGTTGTTTACTAAAAAGTCTATAAGATGTTGCGTACCTACTCCTACAGAAAAATCATTATTCCAATTGTTATCGAACTTACCCTTGTTATATACAAAATCATCATCCGTAGTAGCAATTAAGCCAACAGGACTTTCTGCTACCTGTTTTACTATTTCAAAAGCGCGGTTCCGATCTTTGTTTATCAAACGGGCTGCAATTTTCAATTTCAAAGAATTGGCCAGTTTGCCCCATTTTTTCAAATCACCTTTATAAATAAAGTCCTGATTATTCAAAACATCTTTGATTTCATTACTGCTCAGATAATTAATAGTCTGGTCCAGTTCTTTCAGCCATACTTCCAAAAGTTCCTCTTGAGTGTCATATTTAGGCAATAACAAAGGAGGATTGGTATATCTGGCTTGTTCTGCTTCTGTATATTGACGTGATCCATATAGGTCAGCATCTTGGATACTTAAGTAAACCAACAAAGGATTACAAAGATATTGGATGTATTCATAAGTCGCTTTTTCCTCTTCAGGCAACAGGCTGATTTGATATCGAATCTCATTAGCATAACGAAGCACTTCGTTTACTTCATAACCACAACCATTGGCTTCATCAGTCGGACGATTTGAACGAGTTGTATTACCTCCTGATGAAACTGTTGTTTGCGACCAGGTAGAAAGGTCATTAAATCCTCCAAACCATTGTGCATAATCTCCCGGTTGGAAGGAAGCTTCACATTTAGTGAACAGGAAACGGATATCAGGCTTTGTAATAGTAGACGGATCTGAATTTAATTCAGAAAATTCATCTACACAGGAAGTGAACATTACACTTCCTAAAAGCAGTGCGGCTGCTAAAGTTCTATATTTCATTGTTGATAATTCTTTTAAAGTTAACAATTAGAAATTGGCATTAATTGTAAATATGTAACTTGCTGTATAAGGCTCGAAACCACGAATACGGAACTCTGAAGCTGAATTAGAACGTACAGATTCCGGATTTAGATTATTAGGTAATGAATTATACAGATATCCCAAATTACGTGCACTGAATGATAGGTTCAACCCTTTTGCACCCAATTTATGACTGATGCTATTAGGCAAACGATAATTTACAGTAATATTACGCAAAGCGATATAACTCAACTTGTGTACCCAAATGTCATCAATTGTCTGTGCTCCCCATGCATAATTATTTCCATACCATGAACCGGCATGAGTGGGCTCCAGTTTTCCTTCCTGTACCAACTGTGCGTAAGACAGACCGCTGACATCCATTTTTGTTCCATCCACCAAGGTCGCAATTGTTCCTTCTTTAAAAACACCTTCCGGAATCATACCATCAGTATATTGAATACCTTTAGAATCGGCATATTGACTAGTCCAAGTCATACCTCCATGTTCCGGATCACGGTATTGCAAAGAGCTTTCCGTCCAACCGGCCTGAGTTCCGTATAAGTTACAGTAAGATGCCACCAAACCTCCAAAACGCATATCCAGTCCAATATTCAAACTTAAATCTTTCCAAGTTAATGTTGTTGCTACAGATCCCAGAAAATCCGGTGTCATGTTACCTACTACTTCCGCTGTTTTGCTTTGTGCTCTATATGCGCCTCTCCAACTGTCATCCCACTCCAACAAAGGTACACCGTTTTCATTACGTGCCTGAGTGACATCTGACATCAACACACCATAAGACTCACCGACTTTTGCCACAGAGCCGATATGATAGTCGTATGCGTTTACATAACCGGACAATTCAATATAGTTGGCAACATTAGGATGCAAGGATACAATTTTACTTCTGTTTCGTGTATAAGTGAAGTCCAGATCCCACTGCCAGTCTTTAGTTTTGATAGGAGTGGTATTTAATGCGATTTCAATACCTGAGTTTTGGATATTACCAGCATTTACCAACTGTTGGGTAACACCGGAAATAGCAGGAACATTGATTTTCATAATCTGGTCTGTGGTATTTTCCTTATAATAAGTGAAATCCAAATTCAAACGATTATTAAAAGTACGGAAATCCAAACCTATTTCCCATGAATTCTTACGTTCCGGTTTAAGGTCAGCAATCTTCATCAGTTTGTCCAATTCATTGGTATAGATATTGCCGTCATACATTTCCATTGTGGCAAAAGAATACGTCTGATTGACTGTATATGGGTCTGTATCATTACCTACTTGTGCCCATGATGCACGAAGTTTTGCCAAGTTAATCCATGAAGGCATACTTTCACGGAAAGTTTCATTAATCAACCATGAACCTGATACGGAAGGATAGAAGTATGAGTGATTACCTGTACGATTGGCATATACCAATGCAGAAGACCAGTCATTACGTCCTGTAACATCCAAATAGACTTGATTCTTCCATCCTAAATTTAAAGCAAAAATGGTAGAAATAATTCTTTTGCTACCCGATATTGTCGCTTCGCTCTTTTTAGTCTTTTTTGAGTTCTCCACGAACCATTCTCCAGGCACCACCATTCCTCCGTCAGTTGATACTTTTGAATGTTTGGAAGAGGTGTTGTAATACTCAAATCGTGCGAATCCACCGAGTGAAAAATCTTTTATCTGCTTGCTGGCAGTAAAAGTTCCCCCTACGGTAAATTGTTCTTTTATATCTTGCGTAATACCATAATACCCTCCTTCGTTTGCATAACCGGAACCTAATTGCTTATCTTCTATTGAAGTATAATAACGGTTCATATTAGCGTCTGCTTTAAATTTCAGCCAATCTGTCATCTTTACATTTACTTCAAATGTAGGACGAATAACAGTTTCCTTCCGCACATAATCATAATTATCTACTTTGAAGAAATAATTTTTAGCGCTGGAAGGAACCGAACCATATTGGTCACCATAGCTGGTACTAGCGATACCACCATGCTCACCTAAATATTTGTTCCGGAAATAATCTACATCAAATAGCGGGTTAATCACATTGGTATTTGCATTGACAAATAATTCACCCGCATTCAGTTGTGCATTACGCGGTTTTGAGTTGGCAAAGCTAAAAGAAGCGGCAACGTCCACCCAATCGTTCAACTTATGGCTAGCTTTCAACAACATGGAGTAACGCTCAAAAGTATTGTTTTCTGTTGTTGATTTGGCATTTTTATAAGATAAAGATGTATAAAATGATGTTTTTTCATTACCACCGCGAATAGAAACATTCGTATTTGTATTGAACCCTAATTTATATAAATCCAGCATATTATTTTTACGTGGAGAATAGGTAGTCCATGTACCATCATAATTGCGGATTTGAGAGCCATCATATTTAGGTCCAAAACCAAAGTTGGGTACCCCTACTAATGTATGTTCTCCATTCTGATTTACCGTAAACTGATGTGCATCCCATATACTTCCATTTTGGTCGGCATCAGATTGTCCCGGCATATATCCAGGACCATATAAAGTTTGAATATCCGGAGTCTTGAAAGCATGGTCAATACCAAATGTTTGAGAAACGCTAATACCCAGTCCTTGCGTACCTTTACCGGATTTGGTAGTAATTACAACCGCACCATTCAAACCACGAGAACCATACAATGCTGTTGCTGCCGCACCTTTCAATACTGATACAGTTTCAAAATCATCAGGATTTAAGTTTTTCAACTCATTACCATAATCGCTGGCGTTGTTGGCACCTGCATCCCAGTCTGCTGTCGTATTACCAGATACACCGTTATCTAAAATCACTCCATCCACCACATAGATAGGCTGGTTGTTGGAACTTAAGGTTGAAGCTCCACGAATCTGTATCTTGGTACCACCAAATAAACCACCATCTGAGCCTGAGATTTCAACACCAGCTACTTTACCTTGCAATGCGGCTACCGGAGAAATGGTATTGGCAGCTTTTAATTCATCTCCCTTCACTTCAGTAACTGCATATCCCAAAGCTTTTTCTTCACGCTTCAATCCCAAAGCTGTTACCACAACTTCACCTAACTGTTGCGTGTCATCTTTTAAAGTTACATCAATAGGCTGTCCGGTCCATTTAACTTCCTGTGTCTGATATCCCACAAAAGAGATCTGAATGATATCTCCTTTTTTTACATTTGACAAAGAAAAGTCACCGTCAAGTCCGGTAATAGTACCATTAGTCGTACCTTTCACTACTACAGATGCACCAATGACAGTTTCACCCGTAGCATCCTTGACAATTCCTGTACATGTACCACTTTGTTGTGTGATTTTCACATCGGCAACGCCGGGATTGGCGACCGCGTATGCTGCTCCGGTAGAGGCACCCATTAGGAACAGCAACATACTGACTGATTTTAGTCGTTTTAACATAGCTGTGATTTTTTAAAGTTTATTGAAAATCAAGTAATTCCGTTTCATTAGTTCCTTCAGAACTATGTTTTTCAATTTAATTTAGATTAACGATGCAAATATATAACAATTTTAATATATATAAAGGGTCTCTTGAAAAATATTTTTAATATGCCCTGATTTTTAACGTTTGAGATGTTCAAAGCATCTTATTTAAAGAGAGAACTGGTAACTTTTACGGAACTTTCTTGAAATGATTTATATTGTTTTTTCATTGAATATTTACCGTTTGTTTGGTAGTTGGTAGAAAACAGGTAACGTTTATTGAGATAAGAACCAAAAGAAAACAGGTGATGTCAGTTCATGCTGTTTGTCTATTGCTAGAGAAAATATACCTTTTATCTATAAAATGTGAAAGAATTGCAGGAAGGGTATATTCGCTTTGATTGAACCTGTGTTTGGCTGCTGTGCTATATGCTTTCCTTAGGAATGCCATACATACGACGAGTATATGAACGTCTTGATGGTTCAGAATGATATGTTGGATTCTGCCAAGTTGGAAGAAGGAATAGAAGAACATAGAAAGGAATAGCGGAAGAGAGAAAGAAGTCCCAATAAGCCGTAGTCGTAATCTTAAGTCCTTGAACTTGCTATGGGGCAAATTGCATAGGGCACAAAGTTGTCCCTTGAGGAGATAGAAAAGTTGGAACACTCCTTGTCCTGCGGTAATAGAAACATTTCTGTTACCGCAGGACAAAAGAATTTACATTAATAAATAAGTGTACCCGAGATACACCAATAACTATTACTTTCCCCTTCAGGAGCACCCTGTGGTATTTTTACGGTGATGCTGTGTTCACCCGCCTCCAGCGCTTACAGCTACAACGTCGATGAATACGGCCTTGCGCTGGCCAAGGCGCACGGCTGCGACCTCACGCCGGAGGAATTTGAACGGCAGATCGCGCACCCGGAGACCTTCGAGCCGTCCTATGCGTGGAACGCCAGCGAGGCCATCTGTAACAAGCTCGGCCTGACGATTCAATCCATCGCGCAGAAGCATGTTCCCTGCATCATCGACCACGACATCCGCTCCGCCACCCTCGGTAAGGTCATCAAGGCCGGGCGCTGCATCGGCATGAGCGCCGTCGTCACGGTCAAGACCATGCAGGGCATCACCATCGAGGAGGAAACCATCGGCAAGGTTTACGGCCCCGAGGACGGCGACCTGTGCGACTGGGTGATTTCCGGCGAGCCGGATACCGCGTTCCGCGTCATCAAGCCCGCCACGGTCGAACACACCTGCGCAACGGTCGTCAACCGCCTGCCCAGCCTCATCAACGCCCCGGCCGGATATGTCACCGCCGACCAGCTCGAACCGGTTCAATATTTGACGTATCCGATGGAGATGTATTGCTGAGATTCTTCCCATTCAAAAAGCTGGTGCAGTTGAAACGCCGCATCAGCTTTTTATATTATCCTGTAAACAACAAACAAATTTTGTACAGAGTGCGGACGCGCAATGCGCGCCCCTACACATTCATCGTATGGTCAAAAACAGCCCTTCCAAACATGCTTTAATTCCAACCGTTTATATCGTATTTATCCCGTTTGCCGAGATTGCAGGCGTCGCAAAGCGTTCTCAAATTGGAATATTCCGTTTTTCCTCCCTTTGACACCGGGATAATATGGTCTACATGCAGTTTCACGCCGTCTTCGACAGTTCGCCCGCAAATCACGCATCGGAAATGATCTCTTTTCAGAATATCATATCGAATCGAGCTATTCATCTTGCTCCGTTCATATTCTGCGTTTCCCTGCCGTGTCTGCCGCCATTGCATTTCCTGCTTCGTCGCGTTATACAGGTCAAAGAATTCTTTATAGGTATAGTCCGCCTCTTTTCGATACGCGTTTCTGCCTTGAGGGCTTGTATAACACGCAATGCATACAAAGTGCGGAGATGTAACCGCATTTTGCACATTGCCCTCGCAAAGCTTCTTTTCAACCCGCTTGCAAAACGAATATGGAACTTCGCACCTGCGCGCATCCTGACCGCTCATATAATCCGGCAATGCGCTTAATTCGCTTTGATACCATTGCATCCGTTTTCGGTTGTATTGAATCCGCCGAATCAAATTTTCATGATTTTGGAAATTCGTTTCCATCATCTCGCGCATATAGCGCTCAAAATTGAATTGATCGTATTGCTGTTTTGTTCTTAAAGAAACATAGTGTTCATACTGCTCTTCAACATCCTGATCAAACTGATATCGGGAATTGATTTCGCGAAGCGCTTTCAATCGCTTGCTTCCCTTCTCAATTCGCACGGTGAACAGCCGTCGTCTTTCCGTCTTTACGCCCGCTATAATCAATACAAAGAGAATTCCTATCCCTGCAAGCCAAAGATACGCCTGTCCCTTCGGAATTTGAATCGACGTTTGAGCCTTCCCTGTTGTCAGGATTGAGCCTGTCTCATCTTTTGCGCTGTTGGCTTCAGAATCGTTTTCCAAGCGTATCGGCGCTTCTGTCTGTGTGATCTCCGTATCGGATTGAGGTGTTAAAATCGGTTCTGCTTTTTCTTGCCCGTCATCCAGCTTTTCAGCCGTATAATAGGTTTGTTCATCACAAGCACATTGAATGTAGTCTGCGTTAATCCAGCCTTTTAGCCCATTGTGAGCATCCAAACTTGATGAACCCGCCTCTGTGATTTGAATTTGAGCATACTTGCCTTCCACATTCAGCACCAAAAAGCGATCCGCCTGTTCCAGATGGCCTACGACTTTTGAATCTGCCCCAGCGTCTAATCGAATTTTGACGTATGTACCTGTGCAGATACAATTTTCTTCCCCAATATGCCGTTTCAGATGTTCCGCATGATACACGGAATCCTCTGTCGTAACGACAAAATTGGCCTTATCCGCCTTTGCCGTTCCACATAAAAGCACCCAGACCCATAAAATGAGCAAAAAGCCGATTTTTCTTCCGCTTCTACATTTTCCTCTCAAAAAATCACGCCCATTCCTCCAGCGCTTCCATCACCACAACGCCCTCCGGCACATCCCCCGGCGTGATCGAAAGCGTCCGCGCGGGCTTCGCGCCCTCCGCGCCCATGATTTCAAGAAACGGCTCAACGCCCGCAATCGGATAGGCACATGTTCTCTGCTTTGCCGTCTGACCGGCGACCGTCTGCGCAACAATTTCGGCGACTTTGCTGTCGGCACGGCGGGTGCAACGCTTGCGCTTGTCGGCATGCTGACCGTGCTCACGGCTTCGAGCTGGTCGGTTTGTCTCATCGGCTACGCCATGATGGGCCTGGGTCAGGCGCCGATCGTGCCGATCGCCTTTAGCCGCGCCGGCGCCATCAAGGGAGTCTCGACGGCCCGCGCGACATCGCTCGTTTCGCTTCTCGCCTACGCCGGGCTCTTGTTTGCGCCGCCTGCCTTCGGTCTTTCGGCCGAACACTTC